>Ga0114967_10000473_pt1 | contig 34308 bp, 19 predicted proteins | sample M_130628_MF_Meta_FD_92639 | JGI IMG/M metagenome (GOLD analysis project Ga0114967, IMG submission 92639) | Freshwater microbial communities from Lake Montjoie, Canada to study carbon cycling - M_130628_MF_MetaG | ecosystem: Environmental > Aquatic > Freshwater > Lake | place: Lake Montjoie...
AAAGGTCATAGTTGACATTTCGTCAGTTGTTTGTTTGCGCAGATTTAAAGAGCTCTAGCACATCTCTCTACGTGTGGTACTACCATTCTCATTGCAATCAAGTCCATGGCATCCCCATATAATTATGTAAATATACGAATAATAATTTAGATTACCAAATTAAATTTTAGCAAATTGCAAAAGATTTGAAAGATACAATTTTAAATTTCTCATTTCAGTATTTACCAATTGAATAGATACTTTATTAGAATCCATAATTTCTTGTGGTGTTCCTGTTATTCTCCATTTAATTGTTACTACTCTATAATACCCATCCATTTTTATTTCAATTTGATTAGATTCATCAATTTCTGTTATATTAGCATTTTCGTCATTTGATTTTTGAGCAAAATGACGAAATACATAACCTACTTCATAATCAAAATCAGATAATTCTGGTATATGCGAAATTAATGCGGGTGGGGTTACGTTAAAATTCATATCTAACAGCAAAGAGCCATATCTATAATTATTTTGTAAATCCATATTATCCTGTTTGTCTATATTGTCCTGTTACTTTAGTCTTCCACGTCATACCTTCGACACTTTGGTCAATTTCAATTATTTGAAAAAAGCCATTATCTCTAAATTTTTTAGGAATACCCCATATGTTAAATATATCTCCACGACGTAAACCACTCTTTCCCAATATCGTAAAACTATATTTTATTGGAAGTAATATACCAGTTTTATCAGGATCTACATATGTTTGAAATGCATTATTTTGTAATACATCAAATAATTGAGTATCATCACAACAATATATTTTAAAATTTTTGTTAAATTCAGTAAATCCACTACCAGGATCCAATGTACTTGCATTTATTATATTGATAGATGGGTTGGGAACTATATCAATTTTTGCTAAATTTGCAGTTATATTAGTATTTGCTATTTTGTCTTCTTCTTTTTTTGCCGCATCGATGGCTGCTACAATAGAATCAAATTCAGCTCCAGACCTAGTTCGAGCTCCTATTAATTTAGGAGGTACTCCATATGAATTTGATAAAATTTCAGTATATACGGATTCATTGGTTGTTGGGTCTGCATATTCAGTAAAGGATGCATTACTGTTAGCAGCTCCTATTGCTGTAAGTATTCTTGACATTGTTGATAGCTTCTTAGGAACAACCGATTTTTTTAAAGTTGCTAATCTTTGCTCTAATTGTGCACGTGTCTGTCCTGCTAATTTAAATGGGTCAACTACCGTTGGTGTATTTTTTACTTGTCCTGTCAATTTTGCAGCTTTACCAACATAATCAATTCCCGTAAAAAACATATCACTATCTTCGGAAAACGCACCTCCTATTTTAATAGGTCGTGAATCTGGGTTAGATGTATAATCTTCTCTAGCTAATATTATTTTATTAGCCATTTCCGATGGAATATCGATATCCATTTCTGCTTCTAAAAACACAGATTGCTCACCACTATGAAAAAATGTTCTAGGTTTAATTGTATTTTTACCTGCCCAGTTTTCATCAATTATTTTTAAAGTTATATCTCCATTTGCTTCAACAGATTCTACTATTTGAAAATTCCAATACGAATTAACAGCGGATGACATTTCATTTAACATTTCCATTAATACATCTTTAATAGATTTGTTAGGCGAGTTTTTTATTGTATTATAAAATAAATCAAAATTAATATATAAATAATCTAATTTACCATAATATCCAGCTTTTTCATAATATCCAAAATATCTACCTTTATTTGGATTTTTTGGGTCTATAAGCTCTGGTGCTAAATCTTTTTCTTGTACAAACGAATATTTTTCTCCAACAACTACCGATTTACCGGTACTATCAACTGTAACACTCTTACCCAAAATACTATTATCAATAAATTTAGAAGTGTCTAATATTTTATTAATATCTACAGTAGTTGGATTTAAATAAAAATCAAAGAAATTTGGTATTCTGCCCGGTATTAATAATTTAGATGGTTTTGTAGAAAATATACCAGGAAATGCACCAATATATGCTTTAGTTGATATTTTTACATTTACAAGTTTATTTCCTATTTTATATCCGTTTAATCCATTATTTGCATTTAATATTTCAAGTGCAACTCCAAAGTTTATATATTTATTTTCTGATACTAATTTTTCCTTTGGTACAGTAACATTTCCTACTATAATTTCATGAACTAAACCAAGCTTTCGTTGTACTGCTGCAAAGACTGGGAAGTTAGAAACATCTGTTTGGAAATCCATACACATCTCTGTTACAGGTAAATCAAAATTAACCAAATCCCACCAACCATATGCACTTACTTTTGCATTTACTTTATTAATAATATTTTGAACATCCGGAGTTTGTCTAATCGGTGGTAATTTATTAAACATATATTTGTACCTTCTATTTCCCAATAGACTATCAATAGAACTACCAGGTTCTTTAAACATATTTGTTATATCCATAGACGTATATGGTTTTGCCGTTTGTATAACAGATGCACCTTTTGCTGGTATAAAGTTATTTATAGTATGTTGTAATTGTAAAAAAGTAGGTAATCCCGGCATACCGCGTAATCTAACAGAAATAATAAATGCATCTCCGTCCGCAGAAGTATTACCACCAACTATAAAACCAAAAAAAGAATCGTAATTACCACCAGATAAAACTCGTTTAGAATGTAATACATCTTGATTTAAATTTTCATCGGCGGTATCTCTTACTATATAATTTTTATCCGTTATATCAGTTAGTTGTGTTAATGCTGAATCACTATTCCACCCATATTCAATAAGTAAAGAATGTCCCGGCTCCATACAATATTCTTGAATCATTTCGCATTGTGCTAATGAAAAACATTTTATAGATACCGTTGCATGTCTTGATATTTGGTCTTTACCTTCTTTTACTTCTAATGAAGTTATTACAGGAGAAGGTCTTAATACTAAATCACCACCAACCGGAGTTGTATATGGATGAACAACTTTACCAGACCAATCATATCCAATAAATCCAGCTTTGTCACGATCTCCATATACTCCACTATAATATGATGTACCACTTAATACGGGATTTGCCGTTGGTGTATTTATAATTCTAGTATTTTCGGGATTAGATGTCATAATTAACCCATCACCAGTTCCAGATATTAATCGAATCCACGCCACTAAAGATGATGCATCTAAATTTGGATTTGGGCTATTTGGATTATTCTGTCCACTTGTAATTATACCGTTAAATACAGGTGCTGCTATCTCACTATAAATTGGAAAGGCCATAACTTAATTAATTTATCTATTTATTGTTTGTTGTAATATCTCTATATGATTTGTAGGTATTCTTAAAATAGTACCATCTGCAAATCCTATTGGTGCGGTATGTATATGATTGGCGGATGCTATAATCCACCATAAAGATGCATCATTATAAAATTGAAATGCTAATGTATCCAACCTATCGCCAGTTTCAGTTGCTACATGTATGTCTAGAAAACTTTCAGGAATAGTTGGATACATTTTAGGAGTATATACTTCCTTACCATCAGTTGTTTTTTTTGTTCTATTATTTGAGTATCTCATAATTATTTTATTTATTAAATGAGTTTCTAGCAGGACCTATTGTAGTACGATTACCTCCGGGATTTCCAATTAAAACTGGAGAATTTCTGAATAGTGGGGTACTACCTACACCCGCTGGCGTATTGTTTGCAAATGGTTGGCCGGGTAATGCATTTCCAGGAGTACCTACTTTTATTCCGGTCTGTCTTTCAATATTAGCCGCTTTTATTTTATCCATAGTAAATGCAAAATCTTTTTCCGCTTTTGCTTTTTCTTCTTTTACATTAACCAAAAGTTGTTTATTTACTTTTGTTGGTAATCTTGTGTTATCACTTTTAGCTACCATTGCTTTTTTTGGGTCTATTTTTACAGTAACACTACCATCCACATTATAAGAAACAGTACCACCATTTGCAGTAATTTGTCCTAAATTTAAATGTTTTGATTTTGCTTTTTCTTCAGCATCCGTCATACCCAATCCAGATGCATTCCATGCAAAACGAACTAAATCTATTACAGGACTTGCATATTTATAAGCTTCTTTAATAAGATTATTTGGAATATCACTAAGGTTTTCATGAACAGCATCGTTAAAGCCTAATCCAGATCTTTTTAGTAATTCTTGTGCAAATGCTATATCTTCTGTTATTTTTACTTTTGTTAATTCAACACTCTCTCCACCAATTACATTATCAGCATCTATGGATTTATTTTTACCAAGCCCACCACCAGTGTTTAAATTATAAGCTATCCATAAAACCTGTCTGTTTGCTTCATCTTTACCTAATTCCAATAATAAGTCTCGTGCATCAGCTTTACTTAAAGATGCTTTAGGCTCTGCGTTTGCATGATGTTCTACTCCTTTAGCATTATGTGAATTATTTACTTCAGCGCTATGCGTTTCATTTTCAATTTTATTTTGTGGGTGTGTTTCATTTGCACTTGCTCCATGATTACCAGATGCCGCACCATGTCCTTTTATTGCATAAAATATAGTTGCGCCACTAAAATATTTTTGTTCAATTTGAGAAGCTCCTATTTGAGTATTTAGTATAGAAACCTGGTATTCTCCAAAAGGGCCCTTACTTCCCTTTAAACTAATTGGCGAAAATGTTAATTTTTCAATTGCATGATGTAATTCATGCGAAGCATGTGCTAATTTTTGAAATTTTTCACTACCTTTAAATGCCCCTGTAAAGTATCCCGGAGTTGTAAGTTTGGTATTCGCCGCTATTCCATATATTAAAGCTTTACCAAATCCATAAGTTTCACCATGCTCCTCAACTACCATTTTTTTTGTTGTACTCAAGCCAACACGTGCTAACCATATCAATGCCATTGCATATGGATTTTGAACACTTGAAGCTTTTGCAGTTTGTTCTGCTAATATTATTGCACCATTCCTAAGTCCATGCGCACCATATGCCATTGATATATTTGTAGAAAAAGGTTGATTTTGGTCTAGCTCAACGTATCTACCATCACTAAATTGCATAGTTGTAATACCTGCCTTATCTGCACTAATTATTGGTTCAGGTGGTAATGTATATTCTTCCGAACCAGCTTTATTATAAATATCTGATTTTACTTTAGTATTCTCTACTTTAGGAACAGAACCATGGTTATTTAATTCACCATGCTGTTTTGCTTCCTTTGGTACTTTTAAATGCTCACTCATAATTTTATTTTATAGTTATGGTGTTGTCGTTTTAACAAGTGGTTGATAGCCGTATATTTCTTTATTTGTAGTACCTCTACTTTCAACAAATTTAAGACTAACTTCTACATTTATTATCATTGGTAATTTAAAATTTTCAGATGTTACAGATGTATCAATAACTGTAGCATATCCCCCATTTTGAACTTTTGTAATTTGTCCATTTGATAATTGTGAATTCATTCCAATTTCCCAAGGTGTATTTGCATCAACATTAAATGCTAAACTTTCAATAAATGCATCCTTTCTATCATACATGTTTCCTAATGTAAATTTCAATAAAGGAGGCGCAACAGCTCCAGTTGCTCCTTTATAATCCTGTGGGTATGTTAATTTTGCTAAAAAGTTTAATCTCTCCCATGCATTTATATGCTCATATAAATTTAATGAATATACTTTAAAACTAAACGTTAGTGAACGTTCTACTCCTTGATATGTATAAAAGTTAAAAGGATTTCCTATAAATTTATTAGACTCCCAAGTAGGTGTAAATGTTTCTGATAATTCGGCAACCGTACATCTAAATTGTACTGTTTTATTTTGATATGTTGAATAGAATTTTAATGCTATAAAATCAAACGAATCTAATGGTAGATTAGTTGTAGCATCTATTGCAGTTGTACCTGAATATGTAATTTCTTTACTTAGATTCAATGCATCTGCTCTTGAGCTCATACCTCTCATAGCAAACATACTTGTTTTAGAAACAGTATGATAAACAACCGATGCATTTTTTGGTTCTTTATTTATAGCAGCTATAAGACCTGCTTCACCAGTACTTCCAGCGGGTAAAGTTACTTTAATACCTTTATTTTGTATATCAGTAACAATATGTTGAAAAAATCTTCCCTTTAAACCAACCTGTTCTTTTAATGGTTTAAAAAATTCAAAAGCATTTACTTGAGAATATGGTTTACTACTTGAGTATCGTTTAATACCATCGTTTGGTTGTGTTGATGTTTTTGCTTGAGGTCCTAACAATATATTTGATAATTTTTGACCAACAATTAAATTAGTAGCTCCTCTAACTAAAGCAGTTGCTCCTACTTTTGCAAGCCCACCAACTATACTAGCTGCAGATGATATTAAAAAATCTTTTGTTTGTGATAAAATATTTTTATTATTTTTTAATAAATTATCTATAAATTTAGGAACTTTTTTTTGTGAATTTAATTTAAGTATTTTTTTAGGAGTATCAAACTCATCTATAAAATCTACTTTCTTTTTATTTCTACCTTTTTCAAATTCATCAGCTACTTTGGTTGGCACCATTGGATTTGGAAGTAATGCTCCCAATGCTCTATCAGCAACATCAATTGCTAATTCAGTGCCCAATGCAACTAAATCAGGTTTTGGTGGTAATTCTTTTTTACCGCTAAGTAAATTGGTAACTGCATCAGATGCATAACTACCAACTGCATTACCTATTTTATCATCAATACCTCCATTTGAACCTTTACCAGCTGCGGTATTCATTAGAGTAAACGTTCTAGTTCTTTGATTTGATATTCTAAATATATCACCTCCGTATATGTAAGGTCTACCACTTATAGCAAATTGCTTTAATCCCATTTGCTCCACTTCGGCAGGTGTTTCCGTTAGTAAAACACTTTTCTTTCTACGTTTGTTTAATACACCAAGTACATCAAATAGTTTTAAAGGACCACCTCCTAAATTTGCAACTTTATTTATAAAAAGATTAGATGATGTAATATCTCTGGATTTACTATCTTGTATAGCATAAGCTTCTTCTGCAGTTTTTCCTATATTAGGTCCTTCTGATATAATTCGTTTTTTAAATAAATCTTCTAAACTTGGCATATTATATTATCTTTGTCCGTATGTAAAATTATTTCTACTACTTCTTTCCGAAGAAGCCGCTATACCTGCCATAACTTTTTGTCCATCTAAAAATGTGTTTGTTACTATCTTACCGCTACTCATATCCGCTCTTAATGCTTTCATTTCAGTTATTAAAGCATTTACTGCTTTATCACTACCACCCATTCCCATAGATAATATAGATGGTTGTGTTGCATTTGATGCTTCTTTAAGTTTTGAAATTGCGTTTGGTGCAACTGCGATTTGGTCATTTGGAGATGGATTAAATATACCACCTTCCTCTGTTGATATTTGCACCCCTTTTCCTGATTTAATAGCCATATCCCCTACATCCGTACCACCTTTACTATAAGCTGCCATAATTGCCGCTGTTGCTCCCACTGCTAAAGCAATACCAATAACACCCATTTTACTATTTGTCCATGCACTCATCAAAGCCTCTTTCATCTTAAGTAATGCAGTCTTTTTACTTAAAATATACATTGTTGTCAATCCTGCTATAATTGCTGGAAATAATCCGGGTATATAATTTAATACTTTAAATATTCCTCCAAATACATTTCCTATTATTGTCACAACCGGTGCTAATGCTTCCATTAATGGTAATAATCCTTCACCAACAGATGCAACAATACCCTTAAATGAATTTTCCATTTGAGTTATCTTATCTGCAATTTCTTCCTCTTTTGCTAATTGTTGAGTTTTAGCTTTTAATTGGTCATCTGTCATATTTGTAATATCCAGACCCTTATCCATAGCAGCTGACATTCTTTTTTGTTCAACTTCACTTAAATCTCCTAATTTTTCTTGAATTAATAATTGTTTAGTAATTTGTTCAACAGTCATACCTGCTGCATCTGCTAATGCTTTTTTAGTAAACATATCCTGGTCAGAAAACTTACCACTTCTTTCAATTTGTCTTAGTATTTCTTTTTGTGCATCAACATGCTTACCAGCATATGCCAATGCTCTAGCTTGAGATAAATTGAATTGTCCACCTACAAATGTTGCAGCTACTAATTCTTTCTCAATACCATTTTCAAAATCAAGTAAATCTTCTGTTGTTTTTAATACGTCTTTTAATGTAGTACCCAATCTTCTAGCTTCAATAGCTTGTTTAGCAATAAGATTTACATCACCTTTAAAATATGTAAAAGTACTTTCAGCAGAGTCTGCTATATCTTTAAATACCTTAGATGGAGCAACGCCTGCTAAGTTAGCCATATCAGCTACTTGTTGTGATACACTTTGTGCAGTAGCATCACTTAACCCAGCCATACTTTGAAAAATCATATTTACAGCTGCGGCATCTGTTTGAGCAATTCCAAAGTTTTTATTTAATACAGCTATATTAGCCGCTACTGCTTTTGATACTGGAATTACATCTCCAAATTCACCTTTAAATGCAGCAATACTATCATATGCAACTTCCGCATCAACACCTAATTTAGCAAAATCAACCGAAATACTATGTGCATCTTTTTGAATTTGCTTTGTTTGAGAATTAGTTAAACCAGTTTCTTCTCTAAACTTTTTACCAGCTGCCTGTATTTCACTAAACGATACCAATGCTGCCGCAAATAATGCTCCCATTATTACAATAGGACCAAGTCCACTTGAAATACCTTTAGCTAATTTCTTAGCCATATCAACACCATCTTGTAAAAATGCTGGCAATCTTTGATATAAATCATCTGCTTCTTCTTGTATCTTTGTTAATCTTTCGTTTTGTGATATTAAATTTTCATTTAATTTATACAAATCAGTTAGTTTCTTTTTTTCTGCAGGTCCTAAATCAGCTATACTTTCTTCAAAATGCATCCTTCTACTAGCTTGTTCAGTAACACCCAATAATTCATTTTTAGTTTGTGCAGCTGCTTCGGCTTGGTTAGTAATAGATGTATATAAATTTGAATACACATCTAATTTTCGTTGACTAACTTTTAATTCATCTTCAGATAAACCAGCTTGCTGGTCTTTCATATCTAATATATCTGCTGCAAGAGATGCAAATGCAGTACTACCTATTTTATTAGTAGATATTAATTTTCTAGCACCGGCATCTAATTTTGTAAAAGATGATTGTAGAGTATCCTGTAAATCACTATATTCTTCTGCTAATGTATTTTGTTCTTCTAATGGTTTTACTTGTTTTTGTAAAGTCTTTAATTTTTCTTTCTCCCTCTCAATACGTTTTTCAAGCTTTTTACGCTCTTCCGCACCAACAACCGCAGCCTTTTTATTTTGCTCCTCAATACGTTGATTAGTTTCTTCAATTTCTCTAAGAAGGTCTAACCTAAGTTCATCTGCACTATCTGATAGTTTTTCAGCCATTAATTTCTATATATTAATTGTAATCCATTGGTATCATTCCCCAACTCTGAAACATTTTAAACATTTCAGGTTTTTCATCTCTAAGTTTATCAATCTCTGGCTTATACTTTGAATTTAATTTATCCACATCAGCCTTCAATCTTTTTAAAGTAGGGTCTTTATCAATCAATTGTTGAAGTTTAGCAGGTGTAGATTTTTTGGTAAATAATCCAAAAAATTCCTTTAATTGATGTTTTTTTATTTTATATTTTGCCATAATATTCGCTTATTTATAATAATACAACTATAAATATCGCATAAACAAAAAAGTTAGGAATAAGAGTGTTATCTCTTAAACCTAACTTTAGATGCGTTTGCCGATTGAGTTGCTTTATTATTTGCTTCAGCTTCTTTTTTCTTAGATTCTACTAATTTATTATAATAAAAAGTTCTAAGATACGTTGGCATTTTATACAATTCCATAATAGTGAATCCGTTACTATACTCCACCATCTCAAAAATTTGAGTATGAAGTAGTGCACTATGATTCTTCGCCAGGCCAAAAAAAGCCTACACCCATTGGGATAGGTGCCTCCTCCACCTCACCATCTTCATGAGTATAACTAAATTTCATATTCATATCAGGAGATATTGATTTTACATAATCTCTAAATGCCTTACTATCTCTAGCTAAAAATGAATTATTTACAAATTTTGTAATAGCACCCATATCAGAATTACCATCCACACTTTTAATCATATATCTCAAACGAGTAGTGATTTCAAATGAAGTATCCTTATTTAATTTTTCTAAAGCTGTTATATCTTTATCAATTGCTAATTCATCACCATGTGTAAGTAATTTGAATGTTAATTTATTTTTTCCTGTTGGGGTTGTGAATTCAAATTCATTTTTATTATTAAATCCAGACATATCCACATCTTTTGTTGCTACTTTTGATAAATCAACAGTAGTTTCTAATGATGTACTTGTTTTAGACGAATAAAATGATACTTTATAATCTGCACCATATCCCAATAAACGAGTTGCTAATATAATAGCGTTTTTATCACCAACCAATATATCATTGATATTTACATCATCCACTATAATAGATTCAAATAATTTATCTAATACAATACCTTTTTTAATAAGATTTGTAGAAGAAAGAATATCTTCCTCTTTTGCGGTCATATACTTAATTGTGATTCTACCAGAAGATAAAGGGTTTTCTTTTGGATATAATTTACCTTTAGATGGTAAATCCAACACTTCGGTTGGAAAATCAAATTGTTTTTCTGTCATAACTTTACTTGTTTTAAGTTTGTATATATAAATACATAGTTTTTAAAAAAATGGAAAGCACAAAAAAGGGGATTCTTTTGAAATCCCCTTAATTTTATGTTTTTTTGAATATTAGTATTCAAGAACAGCGTAATCGTAAGTTAATACTAAATCGATTGTTGCTGGTTCATTTGCGTTACTAAAATCTACTTCACCAAATGTTGCTTGAGATATAAATGCTCCATGCAAAGTCCATTTTTCAATTTTATCTCCAACCGGACCTAACATATAAAAGTTAATAGTCTTTTTGTAGAATTCTGCATATCCATCTCTACCAGTAATAGATTCATGTGATAAACGAATCCACTCCATTACTAATTGTGCCGCTGAAGGAACAATTGGGTCATATAAAGTGATATTCAAATCTTGCCATGTACCTTTACCTTTAAGTTTTCTTTGTACGTTAATATGGTCGATAGTAACAGTTTCAAAGTTAATTTGAGGTCTATTTGCTGTTTTAACCATATACGCTGGGATTCCCACATCTGTCATTTCCATGTAGTAGCGGTTCTTCATTTTTGGTTCGAACTGCTGGAAAATCATCTTATCGTACGGTAGTATTAATTCGTCTGCCATGTTGTATTCCTTTTATTTTGTATTAATAAATATTAATTTTGTTTATTTTCATATTATCCAGCAAATGATGCTCCAGTTGGTAAGATGTTGAAATCTATTACAATAAATTCCGCTGTCTTAGCCGGTTGAAGAAAAATTGCTCCCGCTAATATGTTTCTATCAATCACATCCGGTGTGTTATTAGAATCATCCATTACAACATTGAATGCGTACAAACCTTGTCTTTGTTGGATACCCTCTAAGTAAGGAGTTACAGTGTTGATAAATCTATTTCTAGTCTCAGTAGTATTTTGTTCAAATACTAAATAACGAGATGTTGAAGCGATAAATTTCTTAACAGTGATTAGTAATCTTCTTACATTGATTCTATCTAATGCTGATGCTCTATCTTGCAAAGTCTTTTGTCCAAATGCTACGATACCTTGTCCAGGGAAAGTTGCAATTGGGTTTACTTTGTTCTCATATAAAGTATCTCTTTCAGAATGTGTTAATCTATTTAAAACACTAACTGCTCCAGTGATACCACCTCTATTCAAACCAGCCGGTGCGAACCACTCTGCTGATAATCTATCACTACTAGCGAATACCGCTGGTAATAATGTAGATGGAGGTACAGTTGTAAGTTTGTTTGTGTTAGCATCTATTGTTTTCATCCAAGGATAGTAACAAGCTACATAGTTTGAATCCACTGCATTTGCTTGCTCAGTTGCTGTTGTAATATCAGCATCGTAGTCAGTAAAGTCAGCAATATAGAAACAATCTTGTCTATCTTCACACATATCAATAATCTTTTGTGTGATTGCTGGATGTAATTGTCTATTGATACCCGGCGCAACTACTAAGTTAATATCGTATTCATCAGGATTTCCTAAAGCGTTAATTCCTTTTGTATATCCTACTGAACCACTTGCGGTTGAACGATTACAATCTAATCCCTGATTGTTTGCTGGTCCCCAATCAGAATCTCCAGCTTTAGCTACAGATACAGTTGGATTAACACCATCAAAACCACCTTGGAATGCTACTAAGAATTGTCTTTTAACCATATCCACTGCAGCCGAACCAGTCATTTGGTATGTTAAACCCTGTGCACCATCAAAAGCAAATACTACGTTTGCACCAGCGTTTGCATTATTAGGAATTGGTTTACAATATTGTTTATTATCCATTTCAATACCAGTACTTTCAAAATCAAAACCAGCATAATATACAGGAGATGATGATGTGTTATTTGCCGAACCGGTTTGGAAAACTACTGGAGGTACATAAGTATCTTCAGTTGCGTTGTTAGTTGTAATTGGATTAATATATGCAGCGTGTCCAAATGGTGCTGCTGAAATTGGGAATGAACCTTCAGATACTACTTCAACTCTAAAGTTGGTTGATTTATTTGAGTAATCACCATATTCGGTTATTTTACCATTATTATCAATTGTAAAATATCTATCACCAACTACTCTAGCTATATATCTTGGAGAAGATGAATCTAAGTTTACATTGTTGTAAGTTTCAACTACACTCTTTCTCTTATCAGTATCACCAAATGTTCTTAACGTTACAGTAAATGTTGCGTAATCAGTTGAACCATCTTCACCAGCTGCTTTAACATTTGATATACCAACTTTAAATTTAGTATTATAGGTGTTACCATGTCCATTACTATGGAAACGGAAAAGGTCATATCTTTCACCACTTACTATTTGTGATTTAATCCAAGGAGTAGATGCTACTTGTGCATCGTATGCAAAGTTTTGTGTTGGTAAATTTAATTCACTTATTCTTACACCATTTAAACCATCATTGATTGAACCAGTATATAATAATGCTGCGTTTTCAAAGAAAGTGTAAGCGTATGCTGCTTTAGCTCCAAATGGAGATTCACCAAATACATCTGCTAAATCATTTGTAGCGGATGCTAAAATTGATGCAGATACACTAGCTACAGCTGAACCAGAACTAACTTTTCCAGATATTACAAATGAACCAGATATGGTTGCACTAGCTGTAATATTTGTATCAATTGCTGTAAATCCAACTCCTTCATCACCAAATTTAGTTGAGTGTAAAGTACCAATTATTTTTGTACCAAGAGAACTTGATACTAAAATTCCCAAAGGTGCTACTTGTTGATATCCACCGATACCAGCTACTCTTACTACTGTTGCTGCTCCAGCTTCTCTTAAATAGTTTTGTACTGCATATTCAGTATAATATGTTCCATCAGGTGTGCCGAAGATGTTCTCAAATTCGGATTGAGTTCTCACAATAGTTGGAACGAATGCGGGTCCTTGCTTAAAAGGTCCTATAAATGCTGCCCCAATTTCTCCTATTCCTTGTGCTAAGAATGATAGGTCATTTTCTCTTGTGAATACGCCAGGTGATACGATTCTTTCTGCCATTTTGTTTCTACAATTTGTATTTTAAGTTTGTAATTAAGAAAACCTTATATAATTACCTATATAAATATAAAAAAAATGTTCAAAACACAAATTTGTCTATAAATAAGTGAATTGAACATTTAAATTTTTTATTTTGTATAGTATTCCTAAATAGGAGGTATCATTGAACCAGTTGGCATTACATAATCATAACTAGCAGTAGACCAAGGAAGTGATTCAATTGGTACTAATTTTATATTATTTCTTTTTGTGTAAATATCTTTTGTTATTACCTCGTCAATATGTTGCCAATAGGTTGGATTATTTGAACTACTAGCTACATTTTTAATCCATTCAACTACAATTTCTTCTGTAAGTTCTTCATACGGAGTATAATCATCTGGATTTATATGTTCTAATTTAAATGGAGTTGCTCCATCAAATTGTCCAAATTGACCATCATCGTCTGTACCAATCAATTTCCATTGTGTGCCTATAATAGCTCCAGTAAAATCTTCATTATCTGCTTTTTTTATTTGTTTTACTGACCATTCGTATGTTCTTGCCATAATCTTTTATTTTATATTTTATAAATATTATATTAAATACTTTATACTCTATCGCTATGCGATGAATGTTCTATTGGTGTTAATCCAATTGTTTTACATAACTCATCTACCAAATGGGTATTACTACCAGACCATGCACTTAAAACATCAACCGGTACTTTCCACATATTAGATGTAATAATAGTATCAGGTATTGCTACTGACTCTCTATTAGGGTCTACATATCTAAGTTCATATCTAACTCTACAATCATCTCTACCAATATCATAACTTAGTATGTTAGTAAACAATCTATTAACTGTATTTCCTAAAATTGTTGTTTCTTCTACTTTTGTAAAAATTGCCATAATTATTTTATTAAAGGTTTCCTTCGTTTCTTACTCTTAAATCTTCAGCGTAAGCTTCGGCAAAAGTTCCTTGAGATGCAGTTGTAGTATGGTCATCCTCAATATTTTCAGAACCATATAATTCAATTAATTTATCTTTTAATTTAGCATATCCAAATTCAAAAATATTATGATTTTGAATCTGAGTCCAATCTGGTACTTTTAGTGTAGTTTGAAATGTATTTGGTTCTATTTCTATTACATTTTCTGTCACATTATATGTTTTTGTTCCAATTGTTCTTTCTACTTGAATTGTCTTTGGAGTTTCTTTTGGAACGGTTACAGTTTTAATTATTTCACGACTTAAATTTACTTTAATTTCATTTCCTAATTCAAAACTTCTACAAGTCAAATGATTTGCAGTTGCGTAGGTAGCTATATTAGAATCTGCTAAAATTGCTTCCGCTTTTGATTTATATATATGAATATCAAATATACATTCTCCTGTTTTAAGAACTCTGTATTCATTAATTCTTACATATGCATTTGTTGCAAGTCCTCTATCTGTACCAATTGGTGTTTTTATTATAAATGCCATATTAACTATTTTCTAAATTTTCAATTCTCTCTAATAAATATTCGTTTTGTGCTTTTAAGAAATTAACTTCATTTCTTAATTCTTTAACCGATTGTACAAGTACAGGTATTAAAGATTCCATAGAAAGCGTTAATAATCCACTCTTTTCATCAGTCCTTACTAATGTAGGGAATACTTCTTGAACGTTTTGAGCTGTAAAACCCATTTTGATATTAGTATCTTCTACAAATTCTGGGTCCAATGAATGCATCTTATATGTGTAGTAGATAGGTGTTAAATTATCCACTTTATCAAGTACATCCGTAATTACTCCATGTATATTTTTTACTGATGCATCGGAGTATCCAGACCAACCATAGTAATATTGATATAGTACTACTCCACCATATGAACCCCCACCACACAACATATACATAGCGTTGTATCCATCAGTTTGTCCTATCCAGTTATACCCACCAGAAGAACGATAATAAATACCAAATCCACTTCCAGCATCAATATTACCATCTGAATTGTAGTTCATATTAATGAAGTTACGGAATCTTACAGAACCCTGAATATTAAATCTAATAAATCCATAAGTAGTTGAATCGACCGATGCACAGTTATTAGGTCTACTATAATAATAACTCCACCCATTACCATTTTGTACATAGATACCACCATTACCACTCTCAAACATCAAGTTGTTGTAATAACCAGATGGGTCATTTACAAGCATACCACCATAACCACCTCTATAATATCCAAATGTTTGATAACAACCATACGATGAATCAAAGTTAGTTCTAATATGAGAACCATATGATTGGTTGTATAAACCCCCACCACCTTGGTTTCTAAACCATCCATTTGCATAAACCTCTTGGAATGTAGGCGAAGCATCACTTCTTACACTTTGGTTTACGTTATTACTCATCCAACCCAAATATGCCAACCAAAGGTTATTATCATTTATATACGCACCTTCACTTCCGTTAGGATTTCTGAATATAAAGTATCCCCATTGTTGTCTTTGGAAATATAAGTGAGAACTATGCCATTGTATTTTGTAATATTCCCCAGTCCATCCACCAGGATCAGAATACAACATATAACCCGGTCTGATATATAAGTTATTTGTATATACTGCATTTAAACTTGAAGTACCATTAGGGTCACAATAATATCCCGTATCATTTGAATCATAGAATATAGGAGAACGTGCTGAACCAACCATATAGGTATATCCTCTATATACGTTAAATGCTCCACCATCCCAATACCAAATCCAACTATAACGGTTATCATGTACACCTACGTTATCACCGGTTGTACTCATAAAACAATGCGTACTAGCTATACCCCAGCCATACCAACCATTTCTACCACCACCATAAGTTGCTACGTGTCCATATGAGTTTCCAGCACCTTCAGGTGAAAAGAAACCTCTACCATACGGCTCCCAATAGAAACCATTTGAAGTATTTTGTCTATACCATGCGTTTGAATAAATATCACCAGCAGTTAATGAACGAGTTCCACCACCAGTACCAATTCTAACACCAGGATATCCTCTATAATAAACTAACTCCAATGGGTCAGAATCGTATCCAGAGTTTACAGTATCTCTATATGAGTTTGTACCAATTGCACCATAGTTACCATCACCTCTATAATACACATTGTAAATATACATTGTGTTAAGATGAGATGTACCAGCAAAATCTCCATAATAGTTTGTATCATTTGAATCATAAAAATAAGGTGCTCTTAAGGAGTTTGCACCTTCCAAGTAATTGTAAACATATGTATAGTTTATACCCCAATATTGGTTTGTATAACGAGTACCAGATGTATTGGTATTATAAAGAACCATACCACCATCTTGTTCAAAACGAATATATCCTTGTCCGTGGTTTGTATTTAATCTACCCCAATAATATGTGTTTGTATATTGGTTTGATGAGTTATCCACATTATATCCAATACCAGCTCCATTCCAAGTATTACCCGGTTCAGAACACCACATTTGCATATGAACATCACCTTGTCCAGATCCATTATTAGCTGCTGCTAATGTTACACGCAATCTACTATTTCCGTGGTCACCAGTAACATGCAATCTAGTTGATGGTAATGCGTATCCAACTCCCAATTGCCACAATCTACTATCACCATTGGGGTCTACTCTATATGCCGAATCATCCCAATCATACCAAATATTAAAATATCCACTAGCACCCCTTAAAGTATTGTATGGTCCCATGTATAATTGAACATCCGTTGCGCCTGCATATCCTTGAGTTGCTTGCGTACTATTGACTTGGTCTAATCTCCAACCATGCGTACTATATGTACCAAATCCACCTCTACCAGCACCAGGCCAGTTTTGAATATAAGATGCTGAGTTATAATACGAATCATTTACACTATATGATTGAGCCCAAACGTTTTGAAGAACCGATAATCCTGCAGGGTCTGAATAATAATTTGTGTCATCTCTATCATAGAATCTATAAGAATAGACGTTTCCGCCCGTATATAAGTTATTAGTTATTCTTACGTTTGAATCACCTGCACCAACACTCATTAGTTCCGTAGTGCTAACACCCGGAGAATCATTCATAAAACGAGTACCACCATATGATGGATTGCCTCCAATTTCAACACCAGTATGCCATCCTAAAGTCAAACGAGTATGTGTAGAGTATCCATTATTATATGGAGATTTTACATACATTAAATAGTAAGGTACGCCATCATTTCTTTGCCCAGATGTAATACCGGTGGATGAACCAACCGCAGATGGGTCAGATGTTGAAGTTGATAAATTTATATGTCTAGTGTTACCACTATTAATTCCTTTTTGGAATAAAAACGTTCCCCCTTGGTCATAAAAAGTATCACCATATATTGAAGGTGCTCTAAATGATGTTGCTGCGTAAGCATTACCATCACCATATGCAGAGAATACTACACTTGACCATGCTCTATCCACTACCTCAAATCTAGTGTTACCACTACCACCTAATTGTAATGTTGAAATACCTGTTGCTCTATCAGCTGCTCTACCTATCCAAGCTTCACCACTATTATTTTGAGATTGTGCAAAAGAACCCATTCTAACCCAACCAGTTGGAGTAATATTACCAACAAATTGGAATGCTGATTGAGCATCTCTAAACACCGTAGTAGATGTTGTCTTTATAATATTAGAATAGTAAGATGAGTTTGATAAGCCTCTATAAGCGTAAGTACTACCAGTTGATTTTACACCATCTGCTCTTACTAAAGTTACCATAGCATCACCATCAGTATATCCAGCATATCCGGCGTTGTTATAACCACCAATATGGAATACAGGGTGAGCAGTGTTACCACTATCTCTATTCAGTACTAATAAACCATCATTTACATTATAGTTATAAATTGCAGTTGCCCAAGCTTCACCAGACATAACTTCATTTGTACTTCTAAAGTACACACCAGCTGCATCATTACTATTTGTTGCTTGTATAGTTGAAAATGAAACATTATCAGATGTTCTAACATACTGATTCATAGTGTATGCGTAAACCTGGTCAATACTATTTAATAATTGTTGCCAAGCATTCCAAGTTGTTGCAGTACTTCCAAGTCTAGTCCATAATCTACCAGCAGCAGTATATGCAATTTGAATTGGCATTCCCCCACTTAAATCAGTACTACTACCATAACTTCTCCAATACATTTGTCCGTTATATGAACCACCATCACTCAATCCATTTGTACCATTTCCTTTAAAATCAAAACGAATTATGTTATTAAATGATTGTGGTAAATCATTTGTACTACGTGTATCTTGCGAATATATATTGTATGTATATGTTGATGAACCAGCTGAACTTACACTAAAGTTTGATGGATTCCAAGGATACATATTCACACCATCATTCGTTCCCCAAACATAAGTTGGCTGACCTGATTGTCCTGAATAAATAAAATCTATGTTTGTTCCGTCTGAACGTCTTGGATATGTTCTAATTCCCCATTGTCCACTATTATAAACTACTTGAGTTCCAGTATTGTATCCATTACCACCCACATACATTTGTCCAGCTGCATATAAATCTCCACCAGTACTTATTGATGATTTTACCGATGCACTTCCATTAGTATAAAAATATAAAGCGTATCCAGTTTCAGCCCATAAAGCTGGGTCATAGTTTGCATTACCTTCCCATAATCCTCTACGAGTAAATCCACCAACGTTTGCACTTCCGGCTGCATTTCTTATTCTAAATCCACTACTTGTTTGTGCATCAAAGTATGCTGTTCCTGTTACACCAGCAAATGTTACAGCATCCGTAGTTCTTACGTTTTGATTCATTGCGTATAACTCATTGGCACCTTGTCCAGTATCAACAGTAGAGAATGTTACTGCATCTGATGTACGAATATTTTGGTTCATTAAATAAACCTCTGTTGCTCCTTGTCCAGTATCTATTGTACCACTTAATGTTATATTACCGGCACCTACTGAAAGGTTACCACCAGTTACACTTACACCATTTGTTGCTGTAATTGTTGCATGAGTAACGTTATCGGTTGTACGAATATTTTGGTTCATTAAATAAACCTCTGTTGCTCCTTGTCCAGTATCTATTGTACCTGTTATTACAACGTTACCACTACCACCAATATTACCTGCTACATAAAAATCAGTATCAGAATACCATCTTAATCCACTTTCATTCCAATAAAATTGTCTTGTTGCTTGATTTCCTCTCTTAACTTCTATACCAGCATTTTCAGTTGGTGTAGTTGATGCGCCAATATCCGCATTTAATGTAATAATATTATCACCTATGTTAAGAGTTGTTGTATTAATATATGTTGTTGTACCACTCACAGTAAGGTCACCAGTAATTGTAGCGTTACCGGTTACCGTAAGTAATGTACCATCAAAAGTTAAATTTGATTCAACAGTTCCATTTGGTGCACTTCCGTTTAAAGTAATTACACCATTATCAGTTGTACCTGTTAATGCTAATAATCCAGATGTACCAGATGTACCACGTGTTCCTGATGACCCAGAAGTTCCTGATGACCCAGAAGTTCCCGATGTGCCAGAACTTCCCGATGTGCCAGCCGTTCCACCAGTACCACTACTTCCCGATGTGCCACTCGTACCACTAGAGCCGCTTGTACCACTACTTCCAGAAGTTCCTGATGTACCTCCACTACCAGCTGTACCAGCCGTTCCTGCCGTGCCAGATGTACCAGCCGTGCCAGATGTACCAGCTGAACCCGTTGAGCCGGATGTTCCACCACTACCAGCTGAACCAGATGTTGCTGATGTTCCTGATGTTGCTGAAGTTCCCGATGTACCAGATGTACCAGCTGAGCCAGACGTTCCTGTTGTACCACTACTTCCGCTTGTGCCTGCTGAACCTGATGTGCCGGATGTACCTGCTGAACCCGATGTGCCCGTTGTACCACCACTTCCAGAAGTTCCTGTTGTACCGCTTGACCCAGCTGTTCCAGCTGTGCCAGATGTACCTCTTGTTCCTGATGTACCTGCACTGCCGCTTGTACCATCAATACCAGATGTACCTGCGCTTCCAGATGTTCCAGATGTGCCGCCACTTCCAGATGTTCCGGTTGAACCTCCACTTCCAGAAGTTCCTGTTGAGCCGCTTGTTCCAGAACTTCCCGATGTACCTCCAGACCCAGATGTGCCTGCCGTTCCACCTGTCCCAGCTGTTGCTGACGTACCTGCCGTTCCTCCACTTCCAGAAGTTCCTGTTGTGCCGCTTGTTCCAGAAGTTCCTGATGTTCCAGCACTACCACCCGTTCCACCAGCTCCACTTAATCCTGATGTTCCTCCACTTCCAGTTGACCCAGATGTTCCAGAACTTCCTGATGTACCGCTACTACCAGACGTACCGGCTGAGCCACCAGCACCAGTTATACCACCACTACCATTTGTTCCTGATGTACCACCAGATCCCGATGTACCATCTCTACCAGATGTGCCACTACTTCCTGATGTACCACTACTACCCGTCAATCCCGATGAACCCGTTGTTCCCGATGAGCCAGTTGTTCCACTACTTCCTCCACTACCAGATGTTCCCGATGAGCCGCTTGTACCAGAACTTCCTGATGTGCCTCCCGTACCACTACTACCATCAGTGCCACTTGTACCACTACTGCCAGAAGTTCCCGATGAACCAGATGTTCCGGAGGTGCCTCCACTTCCCGATGTTCCGTTTGAACCCGTTGTGCCAGCAGTTCCCGATGTGCCACCACTTCCAGATGACCCAGACGTTCCTGTTGTGCCAGATGTACCAGAACTTCCCGATGTACCTCCCGTACCACTTGAGCCACCACTACCAGATGAACCAGACGTTCCCGATGTGCCACCACTACCAGAAGTTCCTGATGACCCGGTTGTACCACTACTACCCGTTGTGCCAGATGTACCAGCCGAGCCAGTTGTACCAGAAGTTCCTGATGTTCCAGATGATGCTGCTGCATATTTTCTACCAACTATACCAGTTACAGTATTATATACTAATACTTCATCCGTTGATGAATCATTTGGAAAATTTCCAACTCTTAAACTACCAGAAAGTAAAACACTTCCTGTTATAGCTACACTACCAGTAAATTCTTGCTTATCAGTTAATTGGTCACCAAATTTAGATGAACCAGTTGTATAAATTATTGAAGATGAAATATATTGAGTAAATAATTCCGTTGTTGTAATTTTACCACCAACAGTTAAATCAGTTGTTATGATAGCTGAACCTGTTACAGTTAAATTGCCAGCAATAGCTGTTTTAACATTAATTTCCAATCCTTTGTTTGGAGATATTACACCTTGAGCTGAACCTGATTTAATTCTATCCACATCACCAATTGCTGATGCTGGAATATTTGTTATACCACTACCATCACCAACTAAATTAGCATATACCGTAGATGCTGATACGAATGAGCTTACATTTAATGAACCTGTTATTTGCTCATTTGCTTTTATTTGTAAAGGTGAACCATTTGATGTACCAATTACATTAGATTGTACAGCCGATGCTGTAAAATTTCCTACAACACTTACGGATTCGGATGAAGCATTTAAAATAGAAGAACCACTTACAAAAAGTGATACACTATTAATACTATTTTGATTTATACCATTAGGGTTTTTACCTTCAAACTTCATTAAATCTATATTTTATTTTATGTCAACTCTAATACTGAAACAATTACATCTGCTGAATTAGCAAGTGATGATGTTACTGAAAGAAAATCATTTGTTTCTAATACTAACTTTTGCTCACCTCCTATTAATACAGTAGAACTACCTTGAACAATTAATGCATCTTTTACTAAATATACAGTTTTGTTTCCAGAACTATCTCTAGCCATTACACTAACTGAAATATTTTGTGATGCTGCATTTGCTACATTTACACCAATTATAGTTGTTGTTGTAGCTGCTGGTACTTGATAAGCGATTACACCATTTGTACCAATTGAACCAGTAATACTATTTTTAAAGTAGTTTGCCATTTATATTTTATTTTATCCCAATGCAATTGAATAAGCTAATGCCGTATCTAATACGTTTACACCATCTTGTAAGTATGCACCTTGTGTTAAATTTATTGAACCAGTATTGTATATAGAACCAGTATTGTATATAGAACCAGTTATTCGTTGGATATCACTTACAAATGAACCTAATTTTAAAGTTCTTGTTACAGTTAAATTATCAAACGTAGCTGTTTGTACATCGATTTCTCCTTTAAATGAGCCAGTAAGTGAACCGGTGAATGAACCACTAAGGTCAGCATATGCATTATTCCTATCTTGAATAATTGAACCTGAGAATATGGGACTATGTATTACCATTTATATCTATACTATTGTTATGTGTATAAATATAAATATTTTTCCTTTTAAGGTTTAGTAGGCCAAGTTATATTAAATGGATTGGTTTGAGATGTAATATCTCTTAAAGATTGTCTATATTCAGACCAAACTACTTTTATTTCAGTTGATATATCTGCTAATTGTGTCCAATCACACTCTGCTAATAATTCATTTCGAGTTTCTCTAACAATAAACCATTGATTTTCTAATCTATAATCTATTTCACTTTCAGATGCATTTGTTTGAATCCAATTTTGATAATACACACCATCCGTTAAAACAGGAGTTCCTTCGGTAATATTTTTTGTGTAATCATTTGGATATGGAGTAGGTATAACAACATACATATCCCATTCAATTAAAGCTTCATCACTTAATTCAGCAGGTAAACTTACATTCGGAAATGCTTCTCTTAATTGAGGAATACTATACGGATAGTTTATTGTTTCGTCTATAATTCGTAAATACATATTATTTAAAGTTTGCAGGTATAGATGCGTAATTCGTTAAATTAATACAATTGAAAAATGCAGCTGTACCCGATGGAGTTGGAGTTCTATTCCATAATTGAGGAGCTGTTCCCGTCAATGCATTTGTTGTAGAACTCATATTATAAATATTATTAAAAATAGTAACTTGCGTATTATATGTAAATTGTAATACATTTGTTAATGCTCTACAATTTCTAAATGTTGATGAAAAGTTTACAACTAATGTATTTGTATCAAATAAAGTAGAGGGTACTGATGTTAATGCTGTACAAGCAAAGAAGCACGATGCAAATGTTGTTGCATTTGTAACTGCATCAAATAATCCAGCTGGTACGGTTGTTAATGTTGTTATTGATGAAAAACTATCGGTAAAAGTTGTTGCGTTTGGAGAATAATCAAATATGTCCGCTGGTATTGATGTTATTCTAGTACTTCTCATAAATGATGCAAAACTTGTTACTTCAGCCAATCCAGTATATCCCCCAACACCACTTAAAGATGTACTTCCTGGTATTGCTGTTAAATTAGCACAACCATAAAAATTAACTACTCTTAATCCAACAATTCCCCATTGAACTAATTCGGTAATAAGATTTCTAATACTTGAACTATTATCCACACGAAAACCTGGCATAAACCCACTAATAGTAATAGTGTATGTTCCGGGTGTTACAAACGTATGAATTCTATTTACAGATGTAGATGATGTTATTAATGGTGAATTTCCACTACCATCTCCCCAATTTATTGTTACAGATGGAGTTAATCCACTTGAATCAACTAATGGTACAGTAAATTGTGTATTACTTGCAGTTGTTGTTATTTTAAAAACAAATGGATATACTTGCGATGAATCCGATTGTACTAATCTTCTTGCTATTCCCATAACTTTATTAACTTAAATTTTTACCAGTTACAAATCCGTAATATGTTGTGCCACCATCATAAGTATAGAATACTAAAACATCAATACCAGATGATGTTAATATTGGTGCACTTCCACCAACCCATTTAATAGTAGGCCAAGTAATTGAATATGCTCCAGCGTTTATAGCAACTAACGTAAATCCAAACGCCTTAGTAACAGGTGCTTGTGCAAATGTTAATGTTGCTGCTCCATTAAATTGTCTTCTAAAGTTATTTGCTGTTGATAAATCTAATGTTGCACTTCCTCCTGTTCCTAAATCAGAATAGGTTTCTCTATATGTTGTAGAACTTACATATCCACTAGCTCCAAAATTTCCAGTTAAAGTTATATCACCTGTTTGTGTAATATTACCACTCAATCCTAATGTAGTTCCATCGAAAGTTAAATTATTTTCAACAGTTGCATTTGGTGGAGTTCCATTTAATGTGATTACACCATTATCAGTTGTACCACTTAATAATAATGTACCAGATGTACCATTTGAACCAAGTCCAGATGTACCAGATGTTAAACCCGGAACAGAAGTTCCAGAAGTTCCCGATGTAATACCAGGCGTAGATGTACCCGAAGACCCACCACTACCAGACGTTCCACTACTTCCAAAGAATGTACCATTTACACCAGACGAACCCGATGTACCATTTGTTGCAGATGAGCCGGATGAGCCAGCTGTACCCGTTGTACCATTCGTTCCCGATGTGCCTCCCGTACCTGTACTACCAGAAGTTCCACTACTTCCAAAGAATGTACCATTTAAACCAGATGACCCAGATGAACCAGCTGATCCTGATGTACCACTTACTCCCGATGAGCCAGTTGAACCATCCGTACCTGATGTACCTCCAGAGCCCGTGCTACCATCCGTACCCGATGTACCATTTGTTCCAAAAAATGTTCCGTTTATACCAGACGAACCAGTTGAACCAGATGAGCCAGCGGAGCCTGATGTACCATTTGAGCCTGATGTACCATCGTGTCCATCAGTACCAGACGAACCATTAGAGCCCGATGTACCAGATGAACCTTCAGCTGATGTACCAGATGACCCAGTAGTTCCTGATGTGCCATTTGAACCCGTAGTTCCTGATGTTCCTGTTGAGCCACTACTTCCGCTACTTCCTGCTGTACCAGACGAACCAAAAAATGTACCATTTAATCCAGATGACCCAGATGTTCCGGTTGTACCACTACTTCCTGCTGTTCCTGTTGTGCCATTTGAGCCACTACTTCCAGATGAACCAGATGAGCCAAAGAATGTACCATCTAATCCAGAAGTTCCCGTTGACCCAGAAGAACCACTACTGCCGCTTGTACCAGTCGAACCACTACTGCCGCTTGAACCAGACGAACCACTACTTCCAGATGAACCAAAAAAAGTTCCATCTAAACCAGATGAACCAGAAGAGCCATCAATACCACTACTACCTGATGTACCCGTTGAGCCCGATGTACCAGATGTGCCAGACGAACCTTGTGTTCCAGACGAACCCGATGTACCTGTTGAGCCGGTTGTACCACTTGAGCCAGTTGAACCAGATGTTCCAGATGAGCCAGCAGTACCCGTTGAACCATCCGTGCCGCTTGAACCAGATGTTCCTGAAGTACCACTACTACCCGATGTGCCCGTTGAACCAGTTGAACCACTACTTCCAGAAGAGCCTGCTGAACCAGTTGAACCATCAGTTCCACTACTTCCACTTGTGCCATCAATACCAGATGAGCCGGATGTACCAGCCGAGCCAGACGAACCATTCGAACCCGTCGAACCAGATGACCCAGATGAACCAGCCGTTCCTGTTGAACCATCAGTTCCACTACTGCCATTTGAACCACTACTTCCACTGCTTCCACTGCTTCCACTACTTCCCGATGAACCCGTTGTTCCAGCAGAACCATTTGAGCCGCTTGTACCAGATGACCCAGCAGAACCGCTACTTCCATCAGTACCAGATGACCCAGCACTTCCCGATGAGCCTGTTGTGCCAGAAGTTCCAGCAGAGCCCGTTGAACCAGAAGTTCCCGATGAGCCGCTTGTACCAGATGACCCAGCAGAACCACTACTTCCATCAGAACCAGATGTACCACTACTTCCCGATGTACCCGTTGTGCCAGATGTACCAGCCGAGCCAGATGTACCAGCCGAGCCAGATGTTCCTGTTGAACCACTACTTCCACTACTTCCAGATGAGCCACTACTTCCAGATGAACCATCACTACCGCTAGTTCCAGATGACCCGCTTGAACCAGAAGTTCCTGATGAACCGCTTGAACCACTGCTTCCAGATGTGCCATCCGTACCACTTGTTCCCGAAGAGCCACTTGTACCAGATGTACCACTACTACCGGTTGAGCCACTACTTCCACTACTTCCAGACGAGCCACTACTTCCACTAGTTCCAGACGAACCAGATGAACCGGATGAGCCACTTGAACCTGTTGTACCACTACTACCAGTCGTACCACTAGTGCCAGATGTTCCATCCGAACCTGATGTTCCCGATGTACCATTTTTTCCCGATGTGCCAGACGTACCATCCGTACCTCTAGCTCCCGTAGAACCAGACGTTCCTGATGAGCCAGACGTTCCCGATGAACCAGCTTGTCCACTACTACCAGAACTTCCCGATGTTCCATCACGTCCACTACTACCAGCTGTTCCCGATGTGCCAGACGTTCCCGAAGAGCCAGCCGTACCATTTGAACCCGTTGTACCTGAAGAACCAGATGTGCCAGATGTTCCCGAAGAGCCAGCCGTACCATTTGAACCCGTTGTACCAGATGACCCGGTTGTACCATTTGAACCCGTTGAACCAGATGTACCTGCGGTTCCTGATGAACCTGATGTGCCAGCAGTTCCACTACTACCTGATGTACCTTCTGAGCCCGTAGTTCCAGCTGAACCATTAGTTCCACTACTTCCACCACTTCCAGATGACCCAGATGTTCCTGATGTAGCGCTTGTACCAGATGACCCAGATGTTCCTGATGTACCATGCGAGCCAGTCGTACCACTACTTCCAGCAGTTCCACTACTTCCAGATGAGCCACTACTTCCACTACTACCAGAAGACCCAGATGTACCAGAAGACCCAGTTGTACCACTACTTCCAGATGAGCCAGATGAACCGGATGACCCGCTTGAACCAGATGATCCTGATGTACCACTACTTCCAGATGTGCCACTACTTCCAGATGAGCCACTACTTCCAGATGAGCCCGTACTTCCAGATGAACCAGATGAGCCACTACTTCCACTTGAACCAGATGAACCATCAGAACCAGATGACCCAGATGTACCACTACTTCCACTTGAACCAGATGAACCAGATGAGCCACTACTTCCGCTTGAACCAGATGTGCCATCCGTACCAGAAGTACCCATTGTACCATCTTGTCCAGATGTACCTGCAGCTTCTTGTACGTTTCTAGTTTCCACTTTCTTACTTACAGGATCCCAAACAACAACTAAATCAGATGCAGATGATGTATAAAAATTTGTTACAAATAAACTACCACTAAGTCCTAAACTTCCCGTTACTATAAAACTTCCACTAAATACAGCATCTCCTTTATTTTGTAAAAATGATGCCGTATCAACATTTTGTGCATTCAATGCAAATTGTGCTATTGAAGAAAATGAAGATGAGTAAACATACATAGATGCCGTTTGGGCACTAGTCAAATCACCCCCACCACCCATTCCAGCGTTTAATGCGTAAGATGCAGTTAATGCGTAAGATGCAGTTAATACACTCATCGATGCTGTTTGTGCAGCTGTAATTAACTCATTTAGATTTAATCCACCTAAACCAGAAACATAAGATGCTGTTAATGCGTATGATGAGGATACTGCTGAAAACACACTCATTGATGATGTTTGTGAATTCAATACGAATTGTCCAGTATTTAAAGATGCTGATAAAATAGCACTTATAGAACCACTATCTAACCCTGCTACAGAACCAGCAATTGTTGCGTAATCTGCATGAGATGCGGATAATATAGTACCAGTTACTCTATCCGCTTGAATTGTACCACTAATCAATGAACCACCACTACCAATTACTACATGCCCAGAAGTTAATCCAGCAAATTTAATTTGTATTGTATTATTATCAATTGATTTAATAGTACCAGCCATAATCTGATCTTCTGAACCAGTAGCGTATACCTGAACTATTGGATAACGAATATCTAAATTATGTACGATTGTTAAATCACTAACGTTGTTAAATGATACAGTTTCAGTTAATGAAGTTTCAGGTTGAGGAATATAATATCCTCTATTTTCATCCCATCTTAAAATATCATAATCAACAGATGCAGTAGGTCCTACTCCTTGGAATTTATATGTACCTAATAAAGAACCAGTAAATTGAGGAGAGTAAATTATACTACCTGTTATTTGAGGAGAATAAATTCTATTACCAACATAAAGGTCACCCCAAATAGATGCCGAAGTATTAACCACAAATCCTTTATCAGGAGAAATTGATGCAGTATATGAACCACTTTTTAATATTGCGGTTTCAAATGATAAATTTGCAATATTAATATTTGTCAATCCACTACCATCTCCTACGAATGATGAGCCAGATGTTAGAATTACATTTCCACCTGTTACAAATAATCCACCACTAACTGCCAATGCACCAGACACACTTGCTTTTGTATTTACAACCAACCCTTTATCAGGAGAAATTACTGCTTCAGCTGAACCTGATTTAATTCTATCCAATTTAAGGTCTGTCAATGCTAATGCAGGAATATTAAATAATCCACTACCATCACCATCATATCTTGCAGCTGTTATTGGAGTATTAACATTTAATGTAGTTGGGTCTATTATTGCTCTAGCTGAACCAGAAATAATTCTATCTAATTGTAAATCTTTAAGAGCTGATGCGGGGATATTAAATAACCCCCCACCATCACCATCATAACGAGATGCTGATATTGAACCACTAATACTTACCGAACCAGTAAATTCTGCTCCATAATAGCCCCCAGATACAGCATTTGTAATTACTTGAAATACTTTACCACTTGCTACAGATGCTGTTGCCGAACCACTTGCTATTAATGGTGCTGCTGCCGCTTGTACGTTTGTTATAAATCTACCATCACCAAATAAAAATCCTCTTGCGGTTACATCATCTGCTTTTAATGAACCACTAACTTCAATTGAACCAGTAAATTGAGAACCAATTAATGAACCGGTTGCTGCAGTTTTTACAATAAATCTATCACCACTAGCTACCGATGCTGTTGCCGAACCACTAGCTATAAAAGGTGCAGCTGTTGCTACAACATTTGAAATATATCTACCATCACCTAAAATAAATTGAGCTCTCAAACTACCACTAACATCAACACTACCAGTTATACGAGTACCAACTTGATAATCTAATCCAGAACCAGTTGCTCCAGTTATTACTACAAAGGTATCACCACTAGCTACCGAACCAGTTGCAGAACCACTTGCTATGAAAGGAGCTGCTGCCGCTTGTACGTTTGTAATATATCTACCATCCCCAAAGAAGAAATCTTTTGCTGTAATACTTCCACTAACTTCAATTGAACCAGTAAATTGAGAACCAATTTGTTGGTCAAAGAATGGAGTTAATACTTTAAATCCATAATCAGGATCAACAGATGCAGTTATACTACCACTAGCAATTTTATATGGAGAGAATGATAATGCCGATTCAGGAATATTAAATAATCCTTCACCACTACCACTAAAGTATCCAGACCCAGATGGAATTGTTAAATTTCCACTTACAAACATAGAGCCGGTAAATGTTGAACCACTTTCAATAGATAAAACTAGAAATCCAGCATCAGGTTTTACTGAAGCTGTTACACTACCACTTGCAATTCTAAATGCTTCTTCAGTTATAGCATTTCTAGGAATATTCCACAAACCAGCACCACTACCAGTGAATACCGATGCAGATACTGCATATTCAAATGTTGCAAATGTGTTAAGTACAAATCCATTATCAGGAGAAATTGATGCTGTTGCAGAACCACTAAATATTCTTGTAGAATCTATTGCTAAATTAGCTAATGTAATATTATTTAATTTAGAACCATCCCCAACAAAATATGAACCAGTTGGTACAGTGATATCATTTTTTACAACTAAATTACCACTTACAATAGTATCTCCTATAAATTTAATTTCAGCAGGAACATATAAAGAATTAACTAAATTAATAGTTCCACCCATAGCCGAATGTAATTGGCAATTATAATATAATATATCAGGAGAACCCGATGGTGGAGTAAATAATATTACACCAACATCAATTCCATTATTATCAACACCAGAATTATATGTATCAGATGTACCATTTGTTTTAGTTGTTTTTATAAGAAATGGATGGAAGGGTGCATTTAAATTAAATGTATAAGTTAAACCTCTTACTAAAGTAATAGTAGGATTTGAACCACTCACTGCTCCGGAAAATGCATATGCACTATTACCATCACTTACAACATCAAATACAGTATTTAATGATGCTGTGGCTATTTCTCTCAATGATGATGAAACTATAAAACTTCCACTAATTGTAGAGAATGTATTTACTTCAAATCCTCTATCAGGAGAAATAGATGCTGATGCAGAGCCACTAAAAATTCTATTAAGTTTAAATGCTAATGCTGATTCAGGTATATCAAATAATCCTTTACCACTACCAGAGAATAATGAACCACTACCCAAATAAATACTTCCACTAACTTTAAGACTTCCACTAATTTGCGAACCACTAATTTCAGATTCAACTTTAAAACCATATTCAGGAGTTACCGATGCAGTTACACTACCACTTGCTATTCTAAAAGCATCTCCAGTTAAATTTGAGAATGGAATATCAAATAATCCTTTACCACTACCACTAAACATTGAAGCGGATACTCCATATTGAAATGTTGAAAATGTATTAACTACAAATCCAGTATTAGGTGCAATAGATGCTGTGGTTGACCCACTAGCAATTCTATAAACTTCAGATGATAATGCTGATTGAGGAATATCAAATAATCCTTTACCAGAACCAGAATACATTGAAGCTGTAATTGTTGTATTAACTACCAATCCAGTATTAGGTGCAATTGATGCTGTAGCTGACCCGCTTGAGATTCTTGCTGCTTGAACAACTGCTTCTGCTAAAGCAGATAGTGGAATATCAAATAAATTTCTACCACTTCCACTAAAATATGAACCTGAATTTAATGTTACACTACCACTTACTAATATAGAGCCCGTAATTTGAGAACCACTTAAAGATGATTCTACTCTAAATCCATAATTAGGTGAAACAGATGCGGTTACACTACCACTAGAAATAAATGTACTTAATAATGCATCCGGTGTTAAAGCTGCTCTTGGAATATTAAATAATCGTTCACCACTACCAGAGTAAGATGAGCCAGATGCAATTTCTATACCTCTACCACCACTTACAAATAAAGAACCAGTAAATTGAGAACCAACTATTTCCGATTCAACTTTAAATCCAAAGTTAGGACTTACCGAAGCTGTTACAGAACCAGAAGCAATTCTAGGACTATCTCCGCTAAATGCTGTTCTTGGAATATTAAATAAACCTTCCCCAGAACCAGAGAAAAATGAACCAGATGATAAATAAACACTACCACTAAATATACTTCCAGACACAGTAGATACTACAACAAATCCTCTATCAGGAGATACCGATGCGGTTACACTACCACTTGCTATTCTCGGTGCATCTCCAGAAAGTGCCGATTGTGGAATATCAAATAAATCTCTACCACTACCACTAAACGAACCACTTATTTCTCTTGCCTCAATTCTATCTTGTACAAATAAACTACCAGTTACAGTAGTATCTCCAATAAAAAGTATTTTTTGAGAACGTCTAAGTACATCATGTATAATAAATGTACCAGCCATAGTATTATGGAATTGGCAATTATAATAATATTTGTCTTGTAATGAACCAGTTGGAACTTCCCATACTACAATACCATTATCAGTACCATTTCCAGTAACCCCATCATTAACACCCAATGTATTTGATAACCCAGTAGAATTTACAGATTTAATCCAAAATGGATGATTTGGAGCTACTACATTGAATCTATATGTTACTCCTTTTACAATATCTAATGTTGGATTACCACCAAGTCCATTAAATGCATAAGATGAAAGACCAATATTTGTTACATCATATTGAGTTGTTAAAGATGATGTTAATATATCTGATGTTGATGATGATACTATAAAACTTCCACTTATTTCTGAAAATGTATTTACTCTAAATCCATAATCAGGTCTAATTGATGCCGTTACAGACCCACTGCCAATTCTTGATAAATCTAAATCTTTTAATGCTTTAACGGGAATATCGTAAAGATTTAAACCACTACCACTAAATGAACCACTTAATAATTTTACTGCTCCATAAAATTCAGCAGAAATAATTTCATAACTAGCACTATCAACATATCCGCCTGTCACAAAAATTGTTGTGTCAAAATGTGCACCAGATATTGATGTTACAACAAATCCCGCATCAGGAGATACGGATGCAGTAATACTACCACTTGCTATTCTAAATGCATCTCCAGTAAATGCAGAACGAGGTATATTATATAATTTTTCACCACTACCACTAAAGTAAGAACCAGACTCTAATAAAATATTTCCAAAGAAAGTACTCCCACTATCAATTGATTCTACTTTAAATCCGTAATTAGGTGAAACAGATGCTGTTATACTTCCAGTTGCTATTAATGTTGCTACTAATGCATCAGGAGTTAATGCAGAACGAGGAATATCAAATAAACCCCTACCACTACCACTAAACATTGAAGCGGATACTGAATAATCAAATTGTGCAAAAGTATTTACCGATAAACCTAAATTTGGTGAAATTGATGCCGTAGCCGAACCACTTGAAATTCTATTGATTTCAAACGATAATGCTGAACGTGGTATATCTGATAATCCTGCACCACTACCAGAAAAATATCCAGAACCAGTTGGTATTACAATATTACCACTTGCAAATAATGAACCTGTAAATTGAGAACCACTACCTACGGATGTTACAATAAATCCTTTATCGGGAGCAACTGATGCTGTTACACTACCACTTGCTATTAAAGTTGCCGTTAATGCCGGAATATTAAATAATCTACTACCATCCCCAATAAAGAATGATGCAGATACACTACCACTTATATCAACACTACCAGTAAATTCACTACCACTTATATTTGATTCTACTTTAAATCCATAATCAGGACTAACCGATGCAGTTATACTACCACTTGCTAATCTAGTTGCTTTTGGTAAATTAAATAAATTTGCGCCATCGCCAAAGAAAGAACCAGTAAAAGACCCACTAAATGAACCAGTTGCTTCGGCTAAACCAATAAATGAGCCAGTTAAATTACCAGCTATTGTAGAGCCCGATATTACATACGCATTTAATCTATCTCTAATTTCAACTGAACCTGTAAATTCTTGCTTATCAATTATTTCATCCCCAAATTTATTTGAACCAGATGAATATATTACAGATGAAGATATATAAGATACTAAAAGTTGCTCAGCGTGAATTGCGTTATCAACATATAAATCACCATGAATTATTGTATTTGTGTTTACATCTAAATTTCCTTCAATGAAAGATGCAGTTGCCGAACCACTAGCTATAAATGTTGCGTTTGGTAAATTAAATAACGCAGAACCATCTCCATAAAAT
>Ga0114967_10000475_pt1 | contig 34204 bp, 25 predicted proteins | sample M_130628_MF_Meta_FD_92639 | JGI IMG/M metagenome (GOLD analysis project Ga0114967, IMG submission 92639) | Freshwater microbial communities from Lake Montjoie, Canada to study carbon cycling - M_130628_MF_MetaG | ecosystem: Environmental > Aquatic > Freshwater > Lake | place: Lake Montjoie...
ACGCCTCCGAATTCCATAATGTCTTCGATTATTTTGCGGGTAATATTAGAAGGAATTGCAAAGGAATATCCAGCATAACTTCCGGTAGGGGAAGAAATCATAGTGTTGATTCCGATGAGTTCACCGCGCGTGTTTACTAGGGCACCACCGCTATTTCCTGGATTTACAGCTGCATCCGTCTGAAGAAAAGATTGCAAACCATTATTTTCAAGATTTCGTGCTTTGGCGGAAACAATTCCTGCGGTAACCGTTGAGGTTAAATTATAGGGATTACCTACGGCTAAGACCCATTCACCCACTTTAACTTGATCGGAATCAGCAAAAGTGGAATAGGGTAATTTTTCATCGGCATTAATTTTTAACAGGGCGATGTCCATTTTTGAATCGGTACCAATAACTTTCGCTTTGTATGATTTATTATTGTTTAGCGTCACTTCTAGTTCGGATGCATCTTGGATCACGTGATTGTTTGTCACGATATATCCGTCTTCTGAGATTATTACACCAGATCCGGTACCGATTTGTTCTTGTTGTTGTCCACCCCGCGATCCGTAGAAAAATTCTAGAATTGGATTTGATATCGTTCGAACCGATACGTTTTTAACGTGCACTACGGTATGCACTGCATTTTCAGCAGCAGTTGTAAAATCGACGGCTTCTCCATTGAAGCCCACGGTTTTGTTGAAATTTGATGGAGCAGATGTTACAATTGAATTGGGATGCCCTTCGCCTTCTATAAATAATTTATAAGCTCCAAGCGTAGTTGCTCCACTTACTAAGGAAACAAAAAATAAACTGGATAATCGTTTCATATTCTATTACATTTTTAAATTATTTAAAGTAAAATTATAAACTTTTGAATTTGTGGCGGATGTCCTTTAACGGTGGTTTAACACTTTTTAAGTTAATCTTAATATTTGTTATCTTTGTAAGACTAAATAGCGTTATGAAACTAAAATTCTGTAAATATCAAGGGACAGGTAATGACTTTGTGATGATTGATAATCGACAAGGTATATTTCCAAAGGGGGATACTAAACTTATCGAACAGCTTTGTGATCGTCGGTTTGGTATTGGAGCTGATGGATTAATACTATTAGAAAATGATGCCACTACTGATTTTCGAATGGTATACTATAATTCCGACGGTAATGAAAGTTCCATGTGTGGTAATGGCGGTCGTTGCATAGTTGCTTTTGCCAAAAGACTCTATGTTTTTGAGGGTATTGTTACAAGTTTTGTGGCAGTAGATGGCTTACATCACGCAACTTTGCTGGATAATGGAATGGTTTCTCTTCAGATGAAGGATGTCGATTCTGTTACTATTATGGAGGATTATGTTTTTTTAAATACCGGTTCGCCTCATCATGTCGTGATGGTAGAAGCATTGGAAACATTTGATGTCAGAAAGGAAGGGGCTCAAATACGGTATTCTTCTTTGTATGGAAGTGCTGGTAGTAATGTTAATTTTGCTACGCAAATTAGTGAAAATCATTTTGCTTTACGAACTTACGAGCGTGGTGTCGAAGATGAAACACTTTCCTGTGGTACTGGCGCGACGGCCACTGCGATTGCAATGTATGCTACGGGGCGAACCGCTTCAAAACAAATTAGATTAGATGTTGAAGGAGGAGGATTAGAAGTTTCATTTGATATTGAAAATACAGGGTTTACCCAGGTATTGCTTCAAGGTCCGGCCACATTTGTGTATGAAGGGGAAATAGTATGGTAACACTTCAAGGAGAGACTTTATTTTTACGTGCCCTAGAGCCGGAAGATTTGGCCTTTGTTTATGCCGTAGAGAATGATGAGTCCATATGGGAGGTTAGCAATACACAAACCCCTTATAGCAAGTTTCTTATTCGTCAATATCTTGAAAATGCTCATCAAGATATTTATGAGGCAAAGCAATTACGATTGGCTATCTGTAAAAAAACTAGTGCTGAAGCAATAGGTTTGATTGATTTATTTGATTTTGATCCAAAGAATAGACGGGCAGGCATCGGGATACTTATCCAGCGCGTAGAAGATAGAGCTAGTGGATTTGGTAAGGAAGCACTAGGTATGGTCATTTCATATGCTTTTGAACAATTACAATTGCATCAATTGTATGCAAATATCAGTACAGAAAATAAAGTGAGTATAGCACTTTTTACTACATTTGGTTTCGAAAGAATCGGGGTAAAAAAAGATTGGAATTTCACTAATAATTCCTTTAAAGACGAAGGTTTATATCAATTGATAAAGAAATAAATAATAAATAATTAAGGTTTTGAATACAAAGAGAAATACAATTTTGAAAGTTGGAGTAGCATTGTTGTTGCTTGTTGTAGTAGTAGTTTTTGTAAAGTTTTTTACTTCAGATACAACTTTTGAAAAAGCGGAAGTCTACGTGCAAGTACCCACCGGTTCTACTTACCAAGATGTAACAAAAATAATTTCTCCTTATGTGAAAAACATGAGTGATTTTGACTTTATTGCTCAGAGAAGATCCTATCCTGATCATGTTAAGCCAGGAAGGTTTTTATTGCGAAAAGGGATGAGCGCCTTTCAATTGGTTTCTGCAATGCGAAGAAATGTGCCGGTCTCATTAGCTTTCAATAACCAGGAACGAATGGAGAATTTATGTGAACGATTGAGTTCGCAAATTGAACCTGACACGACTAAATTATTAGCAACTTTTCGCGATTCCGTTTTTTTGCAAAAAAATGGCTTTACGAGAGAGAATGTATTTGCAATGTTTTTACCCAATACTTATGAAGTTTATTGGAACATTTCGGCAGAAAAATTTCGAGATAAGATGTTGGATGAATACAATCGATTTTGGTCAAAAGAACGAATTGAAAAGGCATCTGCATTGAATTTAACGCCTTTAGAAGTAATAACTTTGGCTTCAATTGTTCATAAAGAGACAGTAAAGAAAAGCGAGCGACCAATTGTGGCTGGGGTTTATTTAAACCGATTGGCACAAGGGATGCCTTTACAGGCTGATCCGACTGTTATTTATGCCTTAAAGTTAAGGGATAATGATTTTAAACAAGTAATAAAACGGGTATTGTATAATGATTTATTCATTCCTTCTCCTTTTAATACTTATCAGCATACAGGGTTACCTCCCGGACCCATTGCAATGCCGGATGTAGATGCTATTGATGCTGTTTTAAGTCCATCTAAGCATAATTACTTATATTTTTGTGCGAGCATTGAACGATTTGGCTATCATGAATTTGCCGCAACGATGGCTCAGCATGATTTGAATAGAAAAAAATATGTGAGTTGGTTGAATGCCCAAGGGACGAATCGTTAGTCTTTGAAAGCTAGCTGTTACATATTTTTGTTCCTGTTTTTTTCGAGTTTTTTGATTGCTCAAAATTCAGTTGAGACCATCTTGAAGCCATCAGATACGTTAAGTATATTTCGCGTTAAGACCGTTGCGATTTCTGAGTTAGCGCTGGGTTCTGGTGTACTTCTGGGCTTGAATGAGTTGTGGTATGCGGATTATCCCAGGTCAAATTTTCACTTTATTAACGACAATGCTGAGTGGCTTCAAATGGATAAAATGGGACATGTGTTTTCCTCTTATCAATTAGGAAGTATTGGTGCAAGTACTTTAAAGTGGGCAGGAGTAGGAAAGAAGGGGCAATTGCTTTACGGAGCAACTCTGGGTTTTGCTTTTATGACCACTGTAGAGGTTTTTGATGGGTATTCCGCTAATTGGGGTGCTTCAATAGGAGATGTAGTTGCTAATTTTTCGGGGACCGCCTTGTATGTGTCTCAAGAAATGTTGTGGAATGAGCAACGGATCCAACCAAAATTTTCTTTTCACACTACGTCTTATGCCGCAAGGCGCCCCAATGTTTTAGGAAGTACAATTCAAGAGCAAATTTTGAAGGACTACAATGGGCAAACCTATTGGTTTTCTGCCAATTTATATTCCTTTACAAAGTTATCTGCTATTCCAAAGTGGTTAAATATTGCCGTGGGTTATGGAGCAGAAGGGATGCTGACGGGAACCAATGAATTTGGCGTAAATACTTTTCAGTCTGAAGGCGATAGATATCGTCAATTTTACTTAAGTCTGGACGTTGATTTGACTAAAATCCGAACTAAATCTCATTTAATTAAGACGATTTTAACAATTTTTAATACCATTAAGGTACCGGCTCCGACCTTTGAATTCAAGGGTAATGGTAGTTCTTCGTTTCATTTACTCTATTTTTAGAATTGTTTAACTGTCTGACTGTCAATTTTATAAAATAAGTCGTATATTTGCAACCGGAAATTTCATGTCGGTGACAGCGCTTGAGAAATAACAATTGATGATAAAAAAAGGAATATTTTATACTTCTATTCTGTTTGTGGTGGCCTTTATAAGTTCAGGTTTTAAGGCCATAAATTCCAGAGACACAACTTTGGATTGTGCCGTTCAAAATAATATTTTGTTGTATGATTATCCCGTTGAAGGTGGGGTTAGTGATAAAGTATTTTCAGTACCTTTTAAAGGAAAATATTTTATTAGTTTTAAAGAGGCCATAGCTCATAAAGAATCTTTAGGAAGGTATAAAAAGATTAATTCGATTGGGTATTTAGGTAAGTATCAATTTGGGGCTGAAACTTTAAAAGCGATTGGTATTGAAAACAGCAATGATTTTTTAACTAATCCGATATTACAAGAGCGAGCATTTGTTGTATTACTGTCTAAAAACAAGTATGAACTTAAAGATTATATTCGAAATTTTGAAGGGACTATAATTGATGGTGTAAAAATCACCGAATCAGGGATTTTAGCGGCTGCTCATCTTGGCGGTTCAGGTTCCGTAAAACGATTTCTAAATACAAATGGATTACGTAAATGTAAGGATGGTTATGGAACTTCGGTACGGTCGTATCTTAGCGCTTTTGGAGGGTATGAAACACGAGCAATAAAGGCCGTAAAAAATGCTAAAATTGATTAGTTATATTTTGTGTATAATGAAGATAGTAGGTCGGTTGTGTAAATCGACCTTTATTTTTTTCCACTCTGCCACTCTGTACGTTTTTATATATTCTGAGGGTAGCGTGATGTCTGTTGCAACACAAAGATGCGTGTTTGGTTGGAGTATTTGAACTAAATCTTCAAAAAGCTTATTATTTCTGTAAGGAGTTTCAATAAAAAGTTGTGATTGGTTTTTCTCTTCTGAAAATCTCTCAAAATATTTTAATGTTGTTTTTTTTTCGTTTTTGTCTATTGGAAGGTAGCCATTGAAAGCAAAACTTTGGCCGTTCATGCCGGAGGCCATTAATGCCAATAGAATTGAGGAGGGGCCAACTAGAGGGATTACTTGTATGCCGTTTTCGTGTGCAAGTTTTACGATTACAGCTCCAGGGTCTGCAATACCGGGACATCCCGCTTCACTCATTAATCCGATGTTTATGCCTTCAAGGCAGGGTGAAATCATCGTTTTGTGTTCTGAGATTTCAGTATGCTTATTTAAAGTTTCTAATTTTAAGCTTGCTTGGATTTTTTCTGGATGAATCGATTTTATGAATCTGCGGGCGGTTTTTTCATTTTCAACAATATAATACTCTAAGAAGTCTATTGTTCTTTTAATGGTAATGGGTAAAACATCGTGAGGTTCCATTTCGCCCAGTGTTGTTGGGATCAAATACAATTTACCTTTGAGTGGAACTGGTTTCATTACTATTATGAATGTTTCTCAATTAATTTTTTAGCTAATATAGTGCAGGTTTCATCTAGCATTTCATAGACCATATCGAATCCGTTTTGGAGGCCATAATAAGGGTCTGGAACATCGACATTTTCTCCTGGAAAGAGATGATTTAGAATCATGTCGACTTTGTTTTTGTGGGTTTCGTTTTTTGCTAAGTCAATAATATTGTCATAATTTGAATTGTCCATAGCGAATATGTAATCGAAATACTCGAAATCAAGTGCTGTAAATTGTCTAGCTTTTTGATACGTAATATCGATGCCATGTTTCTTTGCAACGAGTATAGATCTTTGGTCTGGTTGTTTGCCAATGTGATATGCTCCTGTGCCAGCGGAATCAATATAAAACTTATCTTTAGGGAGTTTTGATGCTAATAAACCTTCTGCTAATGGAGATCGGCAAATGTTTCCTAAGCATACCATTAAAATTTTAACGGGCATAATATGTTTTTCTATGATGCAAACTTAGGTAAAAAGCAAATTAAAGAGATAATTTTTTATGAATATCTTCGACGAATTTTTTGAATTGTTTATCTGTTGAAACTAAATTATCGACGGTTTTGCAAGCGTGTAGTACGGTTGCATGATCACGATCTCCGATTTGAGAACCAATATTGGCTAAAGAAGATTTTGTAAATTTCTTGGCAAAAAACATTGCTAATTGACGTGCTTGAACTACGTGTCTCTTTCTAGTTTTGGATTGTAATGTATCAATGTCTAGCTGAAAATAATCAGAAACAACTTTTTGAATATAGTCAATTGAGATTTCTCGTTTTACATTTTTTACAAATTTTTCAACTACATTTTTTGCTAAATCTAAGGTTACTTCTTTTTTGTTAAATGAAGATTGAGCGATTAAGGATATTATGGCACCTTCAAGCTCTCTAACATTTGATTTAATATTTCTAGCAACGTACTCAATAATTTCTTCGGGCATTTCAACACCGTCTCTATAAAGTATGTTTTTTAAGATGGAAATTCGAGTTTCATAATCTGGTTGGTGTAACTCTGCCGAAAGGCCCCATTTGAAACGAGATAACAAACGTTGTTCAATATCTTGCATGTCTACTGGAGCTTTATCCGAAGTTAGGATTACTTGCTTTCCATTTTGGTGTAAATAATTAAAGATATGGAAGAAGACGTCTTGAGTTCCTGATTTTCCTGATAAAAATTGCACATCATCAATTATCAAAACATCGATTAACTGGTAGAAATGAATAAAGTCATTTCTATTGTTTTTCTTAACGGAATCGATATATTGTTGTGTAAAAACTTCTGCTGAGATATACAGCACTGTTTTTTCCGGGTATTTGTCTTTAATTTCCACACCAATAGCATGGGCCAAGTGTGTTTTTCCTAAACCTACCCCACCGAAAATCAATAATGGATTGAATGAAGTTCCGCCTGGTTTGTTTGCAACGGCCATACCTGCTGATCGAGCAAGTCGATTGGAATCACCTTCCAAGAAATTATCAAAGCTATAATTTGGATTTAGTTGAGACTCAATTTTTAAATTTCTAATACCTGGAATTACAAAAGGATTTTTGAGTTCAGGATTTAAATTTTTGAATGGTGCATCAACATCTTGAGACTTAATTGGACTTCGGTGAGCACTTGGCAATTGTTCTGTGAACGGTTGTTTATTACCATAAGTGTTTTCCATTTTAATTTTATAGAGTAACTTTGCGTTTTTTCCAAGTTCTTTAGTTAACGCGACTTTCAATAATTTCACATAGTGTTCTTCTAGCCATTCGTAAAAGAATTTACTAGGCACTTGAATGTACAATGCATTGTCAGTTAGCTCAACAGACTTAATCGGTTCAAACCAAGTTTTAAAAGCTTGTTCTTGAATATTGTCTTTTATGAATAAAAGACAGTTTTCCCATACCGATTGCGCAGTTTTGCTCATTTTTTGTTTAAAATTATTGTAATTACTTATAGGTTTTTATACCGTAAAAGATTGTGAAAATCTTCTTGTTTTTTGGGATAACAAATATGTGAATAAAATTCGTTAAAAAAAATTTTAATGGTATTGGTTTTTTAAAAATATTATTGTAATAGACGTCAAAAACATAGATAAACTGTAAAAAAGAATAGATGAAACAACATCAAATACAAGTTAGGGTTCGTTACTCTGAAACAGACCAAATGAGTGTGGTTTACCACGGAAATTATGTGCCTTATTTTGAGATGGGTCGCGTTGAATGGCTTAGAAACAAAGGGATTTCGTATAAATCTCTCGAAGAGAGTGGAATTGCTTTACCTATAGTTTCTATGACTATAAATTACAAAAGACCAGCACGTTATGATGACTTACTTACGGTAATTACCAGGTTTAAAAGTCAGACTTCCGTTAAGATTGAATTTGATTGTGAAATCCGCAATGATAAAGATGAGTTATTAACAACTGCACATTTTTTATTGGTTTTTGTTGATATAAATTCAGGAAGACCAATTGCTCCACCTAAATATGTTTTAGATATTTTGAATGAATAATATTTTTATACTTTTTTAATGTTTATTTCAAACAATGTGGAGAATAGGTCGAAGATTACAGCAGCATTTTTTTTCCTAGTTGCAATTTTAATTGAACAGTTTGCATCCATCTGTTGCGTCAGGATTTTAAGGTTTTTTTCTTTGATTATTCTCATTACTTTGTTCATGTTTTTGTAGTCAAATACTAGTTCGTAATGAACATCGATGGTTCTTTCAATAATTTCTGCTTCTGCTAAAACCATTTGTGCAGTTGTTCGGTAGGCAGTAATCAATCCTCCAACGCCAAGTTTTATACCTCCAAAAAAGCGTACAGCAACGATGAGAATATTGGTTAGTCCATAGGATTGGATTTGTCCATAAATTGGCATCCCTGCTGAATTGCTGGGTTCTCCATCATCATTTGCTCGATAATAGATGCTTTCAGTACCGATTTGGAAGGCATAGCAAAAGTGAACTGCACCAAAATGTTGCTTTCGTAATCTCTCTAGGTGTAATTTGATTTCGTCTTCGGAACTGACTGGAAATCCATAGCCGTAAAACTTGCTATTTTTTTCTTTAAAAAGAATTTCAGAGGTTGAATTTGCAATTGTTTTATAGGTGTCTTGTGAATTCAAAATTTAAAAAGGGAGGTGTTTCTGGTCAAATAAATTTACGACATCATCTTTCCCAACTTCTAAGTTCCAGACGTGTAATCCGAGACTTTCTGCAATTTCTGTATTCTTTTTTTTGTCGTCAACAAAAAGTGTTTTCTTTGGTGATAAATCATGATTGCGGAGCAAAGCGTTGAAAATTTCTGGATCAGGTTTTCTCATTGCCATTTCATAAGAGAAATAGACTTTTTCAAAACAACGATAAAAGTCACTATAAAAAGACATTCCGGTTTTATGTTCAAAACGGCTAATATGTATCGAATCTGTATTGGTCAGCAGAAATAATCGGTATTTTGTTGATAGCATTTGCAGAAATTCTAGTCGGTACAATGGGAAGTCTCCGATAGATGCATTCCAAGCATGACGCACTTGTTCTATGGTAGCATTCGGAATAAATTTAAAAAATGTCTCTATAAACTGTAGTTCTGAGATTTGTCCTTTTTCAAATAAATCGTTACAAGCTATTAATTCTTCATTTGGACCATCTAATCCTAATTTTTTAAACTCAGCTTTGGATGCTTCCTTGTCAAGGTTAATGAATACATCTCCAAAATCAAAAATAATAGTGTTAATCATGGTTCCAAAAAAAAATTAGTTTGTCGTCTTGAATATTGTTAGTTTTATAAAAGCTACTTATGACGGGAGCTTTGGTTCCGTCTTTCATTACGCCATTTCCAATAAAAACTCTTGCTTCATCCCAAAGATTTTCATCAATGAATGATTGCAGTGTCTCTCTTCCTCCTTCCACAATTACCGATTGTATCTCATACTTGTATAGTATCTTAACGCAATTTGTAACAAGTTCATGATCAAAGATAACATTTTCAAAAATAAGATTTTCATCTGAACTTAAAATTTCTTGTTCTGTTATTATTACTGTTTTTGTTTTTTTATCTTTTACAAAATGGTTATCTGAAATTTTCCCATTTCGGTCTAAAATGATGCGGATTGGATTTTGCCCTTTCCAGGATCTAGTGTTGAGGTTAGGATTATCTAATAAAACGGTTTTTGTGCCTACAAGTATGGCCTGTTCTTCACTTCTCCATTTGTGAACCAATTGGCGTGAAAAGGTATTGGAAATCCAAATGGGTTCGATTTTGTCTTTAGTTCGTGGGGCGATATAGCCGTCTTTGCTTTCGGCCCATTTCAGTATTATGTAGGGGCGCTTTTTGTTTTGAAAAGTAAAAAAGCGTTTATTAAGTTCTTTGCATTCGTTTTCTAAAACACCGACGGTTACTTTAGCTCCGTTTTTAATTAATCGTTTGATGCCCTCTCCTGAAACTTTACTATGTGGGTCAATGGTGCCTATAACTACGTTAGGGATGTTGTACTTAATAAGTAAATCACAACAAGGAGGAGTTTTGCCGAAGTGACTGCAAGGTTCCAGCGAGACGTAAAGAGTGGCTTTTGATAAAAGGGATTTGTCTTTGACGGAATTGATTGCATTTACTTCAGCGTGAGGTTTGCCAGCTTTTTGATGCCAACCTTCACCAATTATTTTCCCATCATATACAATTACACATCCTACTAAAGGATTTGGATAAGTAGTCCCAAAACCGTTTTTGGCAAGTTGTAAGCATCGTTTTATGTATATTTCGCTTATCTTCACTTCGCAAAAATAAGACATTACTTTTAGAATGAATAATATCTTTATCAAAGAAATCCAAAGGAAAGATAATGAATCAATAGCAGCGGTTATCCGAGAAGTATTCGTGCAGGATGGCTATCCTAAAACAGGTACTGCATTTGCAGACTTCAAATTGGATTATATGCATGAAGCATATGATTTTCCGAGATCCATCTACTATGTTGTAGAAGATAATGGTGTAATAATAGGAGGAGCAGGTATAAGTCCTTTGGAAAATGCGACTGAGAATATTTGTGAATTACAAAAAATGTATTTTCTTTCACGGGCAAGAGGAAGAGGAATTGGCTTTCAAATTATTCAGAAATGTTTAGAAAGCGCAAAAGATTTTGCCTATGAAAAGTGTTATCTAGAAACGTTGCCAGAAATGTTAGTAGCGCAAAGTTTATACAAGAAAGTAGGATTTGAATATCTTTACGAACCCATGTGGAACACGGGACATACATCTTGTCCAATTTGGATGCTTAAGAAATTATAAATGCGTATCAAGATTATAAAGTTAATTTCATTCAAGAGCTCAGTCATTGTTATGATGAGAAAGAAATTGAAAGTTTTTTTTATATTGTACTTCAAAATATTCATGGTAAAAGGAGGTTAGATTTGGCTTTACAACCCGAACTGGAGATGAATGGTATACAATTTCAAAGGTGGCAAGTTATTTTAGCCGAGCTAAAAAAGCAGAAACCAATACAGTATATCTTAGGTGAAGCTGATTTTTTCGGATTAACCTTTTTAGTTACTAAAGATGTGTTGATACCTCGTCAAGAAACCGAAGAGTTGGTTGATTTAGTGTTATCAAATCAGCGCGAGACGAAAGTTAAAATACTTGATATAGGCACCGGGAGTGGTTGTATTCCGATAGCCTTAAAAAAGAACTGGACAGAAGCAGAAATTTATGCAATAGATGTTTCTGAAAAAGCCATAGCCATAGCGAAAAAAAATGCTGAACTCAATAATGTAACTGTGCTTTTTGAAGTTCAAAATATCTTAGAGACACAGGATCTGGGTAGGCAATTTGATTTTATTATTTCAAATCCACCCTATGTTAGAAAATTGGAACAAGCTGAGATAAAGCCTAATGTTTTAGAATATGAACCACATTTGGCATTATTTGTGGAAGATGATGATGCTTTACTTTTTTACCGCGTGATAGCTAAATTAGCCATGAAAAATCTGAAGCCAAATGGGCAACTGTATTTTGAAATCAATCAATATCTCGGTAATGAAATGATTGCATTATTAAGAGAATTGCAATTTAAAACCATTGAACTTCGAAAAGATATTTTTGGTAATGATCGCATAATTGTTGCTAAACGTTGATTATTCATAGCGCAAAGCTTCAATTGGATCCAGATTGGCAGCTTTTATTGCTGGATACAGGCCCGAAATCAGTGCTACAATAAAACTAGTAATGAATGCGGCAATCATGGCTCCCCATGGAATGACAAAATCCCAGTCGGCTGCTGCACATATTATGTATCCAATTATAATTCCAAAGATTATTCCAATGACCCCTCCTAATTGTCCGATCGTGAGTGTTTCTATGAAAAATTGAAAAGCAATATTACTCTTTGTTGCGCCAAGGGCTTTTCTAACCCCTATTTCTCTTGTTCGTTCTGTAACTGATACGATCATAATGTTCATTAAAGCAATTGAAGAACCTAATATAGTAATGATGCCCATCACCCATGCTGACATTCCAAGAAATCCTGTCATCTCCGCAATTCTATTAATTAAATCATCGCTACGTGAAATTGCAAAGTTGTCTATTTCTACCGGATTAAGTTTTCTTATTTTCCGCATTGTAATTAAGGCATGGTCTACAGCTTCGTTTAATAATTCTGTTTTACTAATCATCGAACTTAAAGAATAGTTGATGTTTGGAGCAGAAAACATTGAACGCGCAACCTGTATTGGTATCATTACTCGCAAATCTTGGCTATTTCCGAAAGTAGACCCCTTTTCTTTTAAGACGCCAATTACTTTAAATTTTGCACCACGAATTGAAAGGGTTTTGCCAATTGGATTAATATCTTTAAATAAACCCTTTGTGGCAAAGTCAGAGCCAACAATGCATGAATAAACATTGTTTGAAATGTCAAAAGTATTAAAGTTGCGACCGTCAGTTACTTCGGAGCCAGAGTTAGGTAAATAATATTCATCAATTCCCAAAACCGAAATTTCTGGATCGGTTTTTTGATTTTCATATTTTACTTCTGCGGAAGATGTTGCAACAAATGATAAAGAAGTTTGTGTAAAGGGATAGTCATAATGCTCTTTGAAGGCTCGGGCTTCGGGATAAGTAATAATTGGATTTATTTTCTCAACTTCATCACCGCCATGGCGCCGACTCCGACTTTCGTACTGACTAATGTTGAACGTATTGGAACCCATTGATGCAAAACTAGAATTCAAATTGAAGTCAATTGCCGTCACTACTGTCAAAATACCAACCAAAGCGGTGATGCCGAGAGCAATAATAATAATGGTGAATATCGTGCGCAAAAGTTGTGTTCGTATCGAACCCAATGCAATTTTTACATTTTCTTTGATTAATCCTATCATATCAGTAATTTGACACTAAATTACAGTATTTGTTACAACAATATTGAAGTTGTGGTATAAAATAGTTTTAAAAAATATGATATTTGCAAAGTATGATTGCGCCAACATCCCAACGTAGCAATAAAACAATGCGTTGCTTGGTACATTTCTATATTGTTAAATAAAGTAAGTTAATAAAATGGCACAAAAACCAAGTATACCCAAAGGAACACGAGATTTTTCACCCGCTGAGGTCGCTAAGCGTAACTACATTATAGACATTATGCGTCGGCATTTTGAGCAGTTTGGTTTTCAGCCAATTGAAACTCCATCCTTTGAAAATTCGGATACATTGATGGGTAAGTACGGTGAAGAAGGGGACCGACTAATATTTAAAATATTGAATTCTGGCGACTATTTAGAAAAAGTACCTACTGCTGAATTTCAATCTATCAATTATAAAAAGCTTACGACAAAAATTTCTGAAAAAGCATTACGGTATGATCTTACCGTTCCTTTTGCCCGATATGTAGTTCAACACCAAAACGAGATAGAGTTTCCGTTCAAACGCTACCAAATCCAACCTGTGTGGCGTGCTGATCGCCCGCAAAAGGGAAGATTTAGAGAGTTTTACCAATGCGATGCTGATGTAGTGGGTTCTACTTCACTCTGGCAAGAGGTGGAGTTGGTCCAATTATATGACTCGGTCTTTGCCGAATTAGGACTGAAAGCTGTCACAATCAAAATCAACAACCGCAAAATATTGTCGGGGATTGCTGAAGTTATTGGTGCATCGGATAAGTTGATTGATTTTACTATTGCCCTTGACAAGCTCGACAAAATAGGAGAGGAGGGTGTAAAAAAGGAAATGATAGAGAAGGGAATTTCAGAGTTAGCTTTATTGAAAGTGCAACCATTGTTCAATTTTAGAGGAACTATTGGGGAGAAATTAGAAATGTTATCAGTATTGCTTTCTGCTTCCGAAGACGGCAAGAAAGGCATTGAAGAGTTGCGTTTTATTTGTGATAATTTAGCGCAGTTAGGATTAAAACAAGCAAATCTTGAACTAGACGTTACTTTAGCTAGAGGCTTGAACTATTATACTGGCGCCATATTTGAAGTATCCGCACCACACGGTGTTACCATGGGATCTATCGGTGGTGGCGGTCGTTATGACGATTTGACCGGGATTTTTGGATTGAAAAATATGAGTGGGGTAGGTATTTCTTTTGGGCTGGATAGAATTTATATAGTTTTGGAAGAACTCAATCTTTTCCCTGAAACAGTTACTACTGCAACCAGAGTCTTGTTTTTAAATCTAGGCGAGAACCAAGCTTATGACGCAATGAAAGCAGTTACTTTACTGCGAGGCGAAAATATCAAAGCTGAAATGTATCCCGATGCTGCGAAGTTAGATAAGCAATTTAAGCATGCTGAAAGACGTGGAATTCCTTTTGTGGTCAAAGAGGTCGAAGGATTAAATTATACTGTAAAGGATTTAAATACTGGCGAACAAATGCAATTGTCATTTGATTCTATAGTGCAAAAGCTCCGATAACCTGAGATAAATCGTGTGAAATATTGTGTAGCTGTTATCCTTGTTTTTCCTCAGTTTTTCTTAAAATGTCATTTACATTTTTAAAGTAGCATTAGAAATAGATAATTTGCGTTCAATAATAAGCATCGTTAGAAAGTTGTCAATTAGTTAAAAAAAAAGCTTCCAGTAATGGAAGCTTTTTTTATCGAAACACCTTAGATTAAGAAATTAGTTAACAATTATTTTTTTAGCTATTGCTCCTTTATCTGTCATTACTTTTACAATGTAAGTGCCACTTGCAATATTTGAAACTTGCAATCCAAAATTGTCTTGATTTCCATTCTCAATGTTCCAAGTTGAAATAACTTGTCCGATTGTATTGAATAGCATAACCGAATTAATTGTGGAATTTAGCGATTGATTTTTGATATTGATCATGGCGTTATTTTGCGAGTGCGTTATTGAAATTCCATTATTTGTTTGGTTATCATTAATTCCTAAAGTTCCATTGGAAAAACGTAGCGAAAAACGATCTTCGTAGGTTCCTGCGGGTAAGTTTATCTCAAAATAATCATTTTTAATACTGTGGTAAACGTTTGTTGTATTGTCGTAGATGTAAATTTCTTGGTCTTCGTTAAAGTTTTCCTTGTCATCCACTATGAATTTAACGGTCCCATCGACTGCGTTTCTAACCCCTAGCGGATATATATTACTAGCATCAAAATATCCTTCACCGTTGATGTTTAAGTTTGTGGTTCCATTTATAAAATACATATCATTGGGATGAATTTCAATTTGTTCAGCATCGTATTTAGGATCGAGACCTGAGGTTGCATATTGATTCATAAAACCTAACAAGATTTGTCTGTGATTGCTATCTGTGGCATTGTATCCTAATCTAATTTTTGCAAATTGTTCCTGCGTAAAGCTGTCTTCACTATTGTTAAATGCAGGATTTGCATTTACCAAGCTATTTACACTTTTAAACATCGTATTAGAAGTTGTGTTATCTTCCTTAACAAATAGTCTTTGGCCGTTATTGAAGATAATATTCCCACCTATTGAAGAACCTTTTACAAAAAATCCTTGACCAACTGGAATAAAACGACTAGGAGTTTTACTACTAGAACCTAAACCACTAATTCCCGCTGGTGCTACAGGAGGTGTTCCTCCGACTAATGTTCTAGTTGCGTATCCTCCTTGATACTCAATAGTACTGTGAGTTGCATTACTACTGAAGTGTTCCCAGAAGTATAAGGTACCTGTGATCGAGGCGCTATTGTCGTTGATGAATTGATCAGCATCAATAGCGGAAGCGTAAGGATTTCCACAAAGATTTAAATTATCTGCTGCTACTGCTGACGTAATGGTACCGTTGTTAGGTTTTCCAACGAAGGTATAATTTTGATTTGCTGTACCTGCACCACTTCCTTTTAATGTAAATCCTTGTCCTGCTAATAGAGTACCTGTCGCACCTACGGCTGACCAGTTTGCATAACTACTAGTTGCATTTTGGAATTTAAATATCCAATAATTACTTAATGTAATTGGGCTAGTCGCAGCTCCATCGGCACCAGATGTCCATTGAATATTTTGGATATTATTTGGATCTGTACCGTCCTTCATAACATCGGATACAGTGTATCCGTTATTAATCGTTGTATTGTTGATAGTACTTACTGGTGAAGACCAATAGTTGTAGTTATATTTGTTTGATTGGCCTTGCTGATCTCTTTCTATTGATCCCGTGCTAGTTAGGTCTAAATCGCTGTTGATTGTTTGAACCAATTGTGATTTTCCAACCAAATCAATTTTACCATCTAATTTTAAATACCAATCGTTTTGAATTTTAGTATCATTAGTCATTTTTACGGTAATTGTTGGGTCAACAAACATTGCTAAGTTAACTACGTTGGCTGTTTCCGTAATGTTGTGTTTAACTTGAATTACTGAATAATCAGCAGATAAAAGGTCTAATCCTCGTATGTCTTTTGTAACGTCATTTATTGCTGTTGCAAAAGTTCCAGGTCTTAGAGTTATAAACGGCATTGGAGCTTGTTGCACATTAATTATTTTGTGATTATATAATTTCATTCCAGTTCCAGAGTCAATTGTTGAGGTTGTTAAATCATCCACGATATCATCTTTGTAAGTATCCATTCTATAGTATCGTAACACATTTGAAAAAGGTAAGGAACCAATCTCTTTTGGTACAATTGTACCTTGTACTTGCGCACCTGTATTTTGAATTTCTTGATATACCATTCTTTGTACCTGTGTTGCAGTCAATGTGGTGTTAAATACCCTCACTTCATCTATTTTTCCCTTAAAATAATTAGTATTAGATAGTGGATTTTTACCTAATGTCAGTTTCGTAGGATCGGCAGCAATATTTCCAGTAAGTGCTTGACTAGCTACTACTTTTCCATTCAAATATAGCGTCAAATCACCGTTTCCATATGTCGCAGCAACATGATACCATTGCGATTTGGTTAAAGTGGTATTGTATGTCACCGTTGTTCCATTTACAATTGCTTGTAGTTTTCGAGCACCAGAAACTTTAATTTGGAATTTATCTTGTCCTAATACTACTCCTGCAGTACTAAATCCGCTGTTTAAGTCAATCCATGCCATTAGTGAAGCATTGGATAACCCACCTAAAATAGAGGAATCTTCTGCGTAATCATTTCTACCATCAAAATCTAAGAAAAGTTTTCGGTTTAAGTCTCTTGGAGAACCGAGTACTAAATCGTTTGTATCAAAAGTATCCGTAATTCCATCCCCGTCAGCATCCCCAGCGCCATCAATTTTTCCGTCCCCGTTAGCATCGAAACTGCCATAGAGTCCAGCTTGTATGTCGGTAATACCATCATCATTAGAGTCTAAGTCTAAGAAATCTGGAGTTCCATTTGCGTCAGTGTCTTGAGCAAAGGCTCTTGCTGTCGTTCCATAATTTGTAGAATTATCATAAAGGTTTAGTAAACCATCACCATCAGAATCAGCACCATCTCCTTTACCATCGTCATTGATGTCTCCGTCACCATTTAGTAGGTTTGCCTCATCCACATCAAATAATGAATCATTATCACTGTCTAAGTCTAAATGATTTTTCATTCCATCTCCGTCAGTATCAGTAATAGCATAGGTTGCGGCGCTAATCATAGAATCAATAAAGTCATTAATCCCATTTCCATTTGCGTCGACCCAAGTTGCACTCGAACTTAAATCCATGGTAGATTTGCCGTTACTATATTGTTTAAAACCTGCTTCTTCGATATCCGGAATTCCATCATTATCTGAATCAACATCAGTAACATTTGCAACTCCATCACCATCTGAGTCGATACAGTTTTGGTTGATTACAATTTTGATGTCATCAATAAAATTACCATAAGACAATCCTCCTGTTGATGATATTGCACTGAATGCTAGTACAATATTAGTTTGTCCAACTGGAATAGTGAACGTTCCAGAATAAGACCCCCATGCTGTATTCCCATCAGTCATTGTGGCAACTGTTGCGATTGTTGCTAAAGTTGGTCCAAATTTAACAGCGGCTACATCTGTTCCCGATCTCCCTCTGTGTTTAATTGCCCAGCTAATGCTTCCACCAGCACCATTTAAACAGAATTTTTGGTAAAGTGTTCCGGGTACGTTTGCATTTAGCTCCACAAATTGATTTCCTGCTGCAGCTGGTACACCTCCGAATCCGGTACTCCAAACTTCAATAACATTTTCGGGTGTCGTTTGCCATCCTGCAACATTAGTAGTTGGCACTAATGCCCAAGTCGTTGGACCAATTAATGGTGTAGTATTCTCAAAACTTCCATTCACAAATGGGTCACTAATACATGTGCCACATTCAAGATTGTCAATGATACCATCGTTATCATCATCCTGATCTAGATTGTTTTCGATTCCATCACCGTCGTTATCGAGTATCCCCGTTCCTTGGATGACAAATGTATAAGGGTTTTCGTCACTGTCATTATTTACAATATTAATTGTTGCAATTCTGGTAAATACTGCAGTAGGATTAAATGTTACTTGAAAAGTTGTGCTAGAATTGGCTCCGATAGTAAGTGTCCCAGGAGGAGTAGTGATACTAAATTCAGAAGCGTTTGTTCCTGTAATTGTTGGGTTACTTATTGTAAGAGGCATAGTACCCGTGTTTAAAATGGTAAATGTACGGGTTAATGTTACTAGATTGATATCAACTGGTCCGAAATCTGATCCGTCATTAATAGAAGATACTAAATCACCTGTTGCGATTGATAATCCATTTCCCTGCAAATCGATTTCTCTGTCGACTCCAGTTCCAGCAAGGTTAAAATCATATGGATTTTCATCATTGTCATCATTGATGATATGAATTTGTGCATTTCTACTACCGAGTGCTGTTGGTGCAAAAGTCACAGTAAAACTTGTACTACTGAATGCCGCAACAGTTGAAACTGGAGGTGATGTAATTGTAAATTCACTTGCATTTGTACCTGTAAAAGTAATAGCGCCAAGATTTAAAGCAATATTTCCTTGATTGAAGATGGTAAATGTTCTTGTTCCGCTTACAGAACCGAAATCGGTCCAATTAGCAGTAGTCGCAGGCGAAATTGTGCTATCAGAAATAGAAATTCCATTTCCTTGTAAATCAATTTCGGGATTAATTCCAAATCCTTGAATTGCGAAATTGTATGGATTTTCATTGTTGTCATCATTTAAAATACTAACTGTTGCAGTTCGAAGACCGGTAGCACTTGGAGAAAAAGAAACTGTAAATGTTGTTGTTCCTAGTGGAGCAACAGTCGCATTTGGTAATGATGTAACAGTAAAATCTGAGGCGTTAATTCCTCCAATAGTGATAGTTCCAATATTTAATTCAATATTACCTAGATTCATTATCGTGAAGGTTCTAGTTCCAGCAACATTGCTAAAATCAGTCCAATCTGCAGTATTTGGTGTAGAGGAGTCATCTAAGATAGAGATTGCATTTCCTTGAATATCTATTTCTTGTTCGATACCAGTTCCTTGTATATCAAAGGTAAATGGGTTTTCGTCTGTGTCATTATTGTAAATAGTTACGGTAGCTGTGCTCAAACCAATTGCTGCTGGGTTATAAGTAATTGTAAATGTTGTACTAGAACCGATTGCAACTGTTGCGTTTGCATTTGATGTTACTGTAAAGTCGGAAGCATTTGTTCCTGAGATTGATATGGATGCAATATTTAACGAAGCATTTCCTGTATTATTAATAGTGAAAGTTCTAGTTAAGGTTGTCGATTCAAAATCGGTCCAATCTGATGCTGAAGGTGATGTATCTCCACTTACAATTGAAGTTGCGTTTCCTTGAACATCTATTTCAGGGTATTTTACGGTAGCTACTACAGGAGTTCTTGTTGGAGAAGTACATGGCCCATTTACAACTTCTACATAGTAGGTTGTAGTTATTGATATTACTGGCGTTGTAAAAGTTGTGCCAGTTCCTATAGACGAGCCTCCTGTTAAAGTAGTGTACCAGTTTATTGTGCCACCTGATGCGGTTGCGCCTAAGGTTACAGTTCCAGCTCCAGTCCTTGATCCTGGTGTAGTACTTGTGATATCAGTCGTATAAACTGAAGCTTGTACCGCAGTTCTAGATGAACTTACGCATCCATTATTATTGGTATCTACGTAATAAGTGGTTGTTGATGATAAACTTGGAGTGATAAATGTTGAGCCAGTACCTAAGCTGGTTCCTCCAGTTGGTGTTGCATACCAATTTATAATTCCAGCATTGGCAGTTGCTCCTAAGGATAGTGTTCCAATATCACATCGTGTGCTTGGTGCAGTACTGGTTATTGTTGCAACGGTCCCTACACTATAAGAAGTACTAACTGAACTAGAACATCCAACATTGGAAGTAATGGTGTAACTAATAGTAGTTGTGCCCGAACTGATAGCGGTTACCAAGCCAGTACTTGAAATTGTGGCAACGGATGTATTTGATGAAGACCATGTGCCACCTATAGTTGGATTATTCAATTGCGAAGTAGTTCCGACACAACCGCTAACTACTCCAGTAATTGGGGCAATTGTGAAATTGTTTGCTCCAACATAGTTGGATGAAGTTCCTGCTAATGCAAAATTATTTAAAGTTCCGTTGAATGCGTTAGATGATTTGTCATAAATCGTTGTCAGACCTGTATTGGATCCGTTAGCGACACCTTGATTAAAGTTATAATAAGTTACTAATCCCGTTTCATTACCTAGTAATTCTGTATTCATATTCGTTTGAATTTGGGTGTTTGTTCTTGCTATATTCCAAATTCTTACTTCGTCAATTGTTCCATTAAAATATGCTCCACTACCCAAGTTAGTTGTATCTGTGCCGCCAAAGGCGTAGTGATATCCATATCCAGATGCAGTACTTTTGCTTCGTGTCCCTGTGGTAGATCCCGAAGATGCTACTCCATTAAGTAACCCATCCAATTTTGAGGTACTGGAGTTATATCGTACAACGGCGTGATTCCAAGTTCCAAAAGATACAAAGCCAAGGCTAACACTGGTTAATGACCAAACACGTGCTTTTACTTCCCCAGTTGATAAAATTTCTAAGTGAGAGTCGTGCCATCCAGTATTAAGGGCTGCTTGGCCCAATTCGTTTACAATAACTCCAGCGCTATTGGCTTTAAACCAAAGTTCTACTGTTACATCTGTTGTTGGCATTGATGCTCCGATATTTGGAGTTACTACATAATCATTTGTTCCATCTAAATTTAATGCATTACCAAAATTTCCTGGATAATTAGAAACGTTTATGGTTACCGAATTGGAAGTAGCTGATGAGCATACACCATTAGTAACTACAGCACGATAATAGGTCGTAGCTGTTAATGTTCCGATTGTACTTCCTAACAAAGTAGATGAAGTTGCTCCTATTATATTTGAAAACGATGCATTATCAGTTGAAGATTGCCACTGTATATTTCCTGTGTTTGAACTAAGTGTCAATGAAGATGGTTGTGTTCCAGAACAAATGGTTTGTGAGGAAGAAACAGTGCCCACCGCACTTACCGGAATTACTGTTTCCGTGATTGAATTTGAAGTCGCTGGTGATCCAGTTAAACATGGACTTGCATTGGAGGTCATAACAACACTTATGACGTCATTGTTTACTAGTGATGAAGTTGTATATGTCGCAGCAGTTTGTCCAGAAATATTTATTCCGTTCTTTTTCCATTGATAAGTTGGAGTAGTTCCTCCGTTTGTAGGGGTTGCTGTAAAAGTGACGCTACCACCGTTACATATTGTTGTTGTAGTAGCTGTAATGTTGACACTTGCAGTTAAATATGGATTTATAGTTGCCGTAATGGCTGTTCGCGTTGCCGTTGTACAACTGCCGTTGGTAGCATCTACGTAATAGGTTGTTGATGAAGAAATACTAGGTGTGGTAAAGCTGGATCCTGTTCCTAAACTTACTCCGCCCGTACTTGCGGCATACCAATTTATTGTACCAGCACTAGCTGTAGCGCCAAGTGTAACGGTTCCTGTACCACATATTGAAGCAGGAGTACTTCCCGTTATCGAAGGTATGGTATTAACAGTTGCAACTACTGCAGTTCTAGGAGTAGTAGTACATCCGTTGTTTGTTGAATCTACATAATATGTTGTGGTCGATGAAATACTTGGGGTAATAAAGCTGTTTCCTGTTCCTAAACTTGTACCTCCTGATGCAGCTGAGTACCAATTAATTGTGCCTACGTTTGTAGTCGCGCCCAAAGTTACGATTCCAGTACCGCATCTTGAAGCAGAAGTTGTTCCTGTTATTGATGGTAAAAAATTGTATGTCCCGGTTAGCGCTGAACTAGTGTTGTAAACTCTACAACTTCCACCACTATTAAAAGCATAAATTCTATAGTAAACATTATTGCAAGTAGCACCCACATTGTCGACGAACGTTGTTGCAGCTTGACCGCTGTTTATTGCTGCTACGGTCCAAGCTCCTAATATTTGTCCAACTGTTAATGAGGTCATGTTAGTTGGATTAGTGATTGCGGGAGCACTAGCTGCTATAGCTCTTAAGATTACATAACCATTAGAAGTACATTGGTTGAAAGAACCATTGATGACTGATCCTGAGTTACTAAGAGTTAAAGATGATGGTTGGCTTGCAGGAGCAGTAGGGCTAGCGGTAGTTGCAGGGGAATTAATAGTTCCTCCGGTATTTCCAACAAACAAATATTGACCCGAACCTCCAATAGTTCCAGGGTTGCTAAATGTTCCATTAGATTTAAGGTAATTACAATTTGTTCCTGTTCCTCCTACAATTGTATTGTTATTAGTTATACTCCCAGCAACAATTACAGAACCTGTTATCGTTAAGGTAGCATTATTAGTCAAAGAACCGGAAATTGTTGTTGTTCCTCCTAATGTTATACTGGTATTTGCGGATAAGTTAACAGCATTTAGCGTTCCATTATTCACAAAAGGACAACCTATATTAGCATTTACTAATGATATTGTCCCTGTGGATGTATTTGTGAAGTTACAACCACTGTTAAAATTCAGATTATTTACATTTTGAAACGTACCATTGTTGATGATAGTCCAATTACCATTGTAGTTTGGTGCAGACGAGGGATTATAAGTAACTCCAGCACCAATACATAAAGTATTGCCGTTAAAATTATTTAATTGGCCCGTGAAACTTCCCGATCCAGTAATACAAACAGTTGTATTAGCTGTCAAAGAATACGAAGCACTACTAGGTGCAGTAATTGTTAAGACACAGCCAGTGCATTGGCCTGACACGTTAACATAACATAAAAGAGCAAAAGCTACAATTTTTAGTTTAAGTAATACATTTTTCATAAGGAGTACTATGATTTATTATTTAAATGAAGTTGTTACGCTTCATTTGTTTTTATTTGACATTTCAAAAGTATAAATAGGTTTCTATTTATCGATAAAAAGCATAATATAATCGACGAAATGCAATAAAAATAAAAAATAATAAATAATAAACTTACAATAATCTATTCACCGACAAATATAATTCATTCGTCGAAGGTAGCTTTGTACAATGAAATAGGTTGAAATGCTTACTTGCTTTCGCAATAAAAACTTAAAATCAAGTCAAAAAATCTTACAAATTCCAAAACAGGTTGTTGATTTTAGTTTGTTGTAATTAATTAAATTATAAGATGCGGTAAATTGTTGCTCTTGACGAAATAAATGGGATCTTTTTTTTGGGGAAGATGGAACAAGTTGAAACTTCAAATGATAAAAATGAAGCTATCATCTATACATTTTGGAAAATCAAAATACGTTGCTACAAGAAGGCTAAATCAGTTATTGCATTAAAGATGAAATCGATCTGAAGAGGATGGAAAGAAGAGAATAAAAGGATCAGAGCTAGTGCTAAGATAGTAACGAAGCATAATAGGAAATATATTATTACTCAAGAAATCCAAGGTACTGGAATTAATTTGTGTAATGGTAAAAATTACGCTGAAGGGTATATTTTGCTAAGAAATAATATTCCAAAGAAAAAGACATGATTTTTTTATATTTTTTTTTCGAAACCCACTATCGATAAAGGCTAAAGCTCCCATTTTTGGGAGCTTTTTAGATGTTAGATACAGAATTAAAAAAATCATTGAATTATTATTTTTTTGGTTAGGTCACCTTTATCAGTAGTTAGTTTGACAATATAAGCACCAGTATTTAGGTTAGTTACCGGAAATTCTAAAGCAGCTTGATTTTGGGTTTTTATTATTGTCTGATATACATTTTGACCTATTAAATTATAAATGTTAAGTGATTTTATAGTTGTGTCCAATGTTACGTTTTTTACAGTAATAATATTGGTTGTCAAAGTATTAGAAATAGCAATTCCGTTGAGTATGTCATTTTGGTTGATTCCTAAAGCAGTTGGATTGTAGAATCGTAATTCAAATCGATTATCATGATTACCAAAAGGCAAATTAATAGTGAACGGCTCGTTTTTAATATTTGCGTATGTTTGATTGAGAGTATCATAAAAATAAATCTCTTGGTTTTCTGGTAAGTTTTCTACTTCATCAACCACGAATGATACATCACCAGGAGAAGATACAGTGACACCGAGGGGATAGCTATTGTTACTATTGAAGTAGCTTTCTCCCTGAATGTTTAATTTGTTTTCACCGTTGATAAAATACATATCATCATTTTGAATTTCGATACTTCTTGCGTCGTATCCATCATCATACGCAGCTGTTGCTAGATCATTCATGAATCCGATCAATAGTTGTCTATGATGATTATCGTAACTATTGAATCCGAGTCGAACTCTGATAAAATTATCATTTTCAATTTCATCTTCAGAATTATCATTTTCCTCATTGTTAATAGCGGCAGTACTATTATTTATTTTGAAGAGTGTATTTGATTTCGCGCTATTTTCTTTAATGAAAATTCGTTGGCTGTTTTTAAATACAATATTTCCGCCAGTTGAAGAACCTGTTACAAAAAATCCTTGTCCTACTGGTATACATTTGCCAGGAGCTTTTGAACTTGTTCCTAATCCGCTGACACCCGATGGTGATACTGGAGGTGTGCCTCCGACTAACGTTCTCGTTGCGTATCCACCTTGGTATAATTGCGTAATATGAGAATTGTTAGTGCTGTAATGTTCCCAGAAATATAAAGTTCCATTTATTGCATTCATATTGTCTGTAATAAATGTGCTAGCATTTATGGCTGAGGGATAAGGGTTCCCGCATAAGTTTAAATTATTAGCTGCGATTGGAGAGGTAATTGTTCCATTGTTGGGTTTGCCAATAAAAGTATAGTTTTGGGTTGGGGTTCCCGAATTACTTCCTTTTAGGGTATAACCTTGTCCAGCCAATAATGCGCCGTACGGCCCGATTTGTGACCAATTAGAAGCGCTATTGCTTACGTTTTGAAATTTAAAAATCCAATAGTCGCTCAATGTGATTGGAGTAGTATTGAGCGCATCACTATCACTTATCCATGATATATCTAGAATATTATTAGGGTCTGTGCCATCTTTCATTACGTCTGCAACTGTGTATCCATTATTATTAGACAAGTTGTTTATGGAACTAACTGGCGATGACCAATAGTTATAATTGTACTTATTTGATTGACCTTGTTGATCTCTTTCTAATGATCCTGTGCTGCTTGTGTCCAAATCACTATTGTTCATTTGTAACAATTGCGATCTACCTGTTAAATCGATTTTCCCGTCCAATTTTAAATAATGTGATATCTGCAACTTAATGTCATTATTTGCGGTGAGCGTATTGTTGTTAACCAATAATCCTAGCAACACTTTGTTTGCTGACGTGCTAATGTTATGGTTAATTTCTACAATATTCCATGTAACTTGGGTCGCTGGACTGACAATAGAAGTAGCGTTTGGCAACGTTTGTATACTTCCGTTTTCCCATGAATTTTTATCTGTCCATAGTCCGTGTGCGATGCTTTTATAAGGTAATGGTGCGGTTTGTTCGTCAATTGTTACTTTCGATGAAGAAAACACATTTCCTCTATTGCCGTATGATGAGATATCATTTATTGTCGTTCCTATAAAGGAATTCATATTGTAGTACGCTACTAAATTTATCCAATTAATTGTGTTTAGTTCATTTTTGCTAATATTACTTGGTATGGTAGCTCCTTTTGTGAAAGCATTGTTTTGCATTATTTCTTGATTCATCATAAAACGAATTTGGGAAGCCGTAATGGATTTATTCCAAAAACGAAATTCATCTATGTCACCTGCGAAATAATTTCTAATGTCTGTTTTATTTCTGTATTCTGCTCCAATGGAGAACGTATTAGCGTTGGTTGGGGGATATACCACGTCTAACGATTCATCTGTTACACCGTCGATAAATAATTTGACATTTGTTCCATTATAGATTACACTGATATTATGCCATTCAGCATCTGGAATGGAAGTGTTTGAAACTAGGTGAGTTGCTTCCCAGGTCACATGTACTTTGTTATCTGGTGTTAAATAGATACGGAATCCGGTTGTACCATCAAATTTTGATACAATTGTTCTGTCTGAGGTGTCACTGTTTTGACCTACAGGTCTTATCCAGGCCGTGATTGTAAAGTTATTTGATAAGTTATTTACATTTCCAATTCGCATTACATTATCAATGCCGTTAAAGGTTAAGCTTCTAGAGAGGACAGTTTCATGGGCAACTCCAAAAGTGAAATATTGAGTACCATCAAAATCATAAGATACTTCTTGATTTAGGCCTGTAGCCGTAAGGAATATTGTTTCAACATTTGTTGTAAAGTTTTCGTCACTGGCAACTATCAATACATAGGCATCATCGCCATTTAAGGCCGGTAAGCCGGCGAGACTGCTGTTTGGAATTACTAATTTTGTAAGTTGAACATCTCCACCTGTTTCGACCGACTTCCAAATTCTATGTGGTATATCAGTGTGTGTTACAACGCCTGTTGCTCCTCCAAATGTTAAAGCAATATCGCTATCAGAATCATTCATGTCGCCATTATTGTCTCCCCAAATTAAAAAAGTTCGATCGTTGCTGAACGTATTTGAATTGTCGTCATTGCTAATAAAGACATCGCCTATTCCAAGGGATAAGTTTGGGTAAGTACTACCTGTGTCTTGTTTTTGGTTGAAGTTGACTAGGTCATCACGGCCTATTTTTGTTACGTTGGTATTGTAACTAGAATTTGCTGTAGCATCCCATAATAAGGTTGCACTAGAATCGTAGAGATTCTGACTGCTTGATAGTAGGCTTACAAGCAGCATTAAAAGTACTAGGTACTTTTGTTCTGGTTTAACTAATAATTTTTCCATGATTTGGGATGTTTGATGAATTATTATTAAAATGAATTCTATGCTTGTTTCATTTGACGTAACAAAAATACTAAGTTTAATTGTAAGTGTCGATAAAAGACCTAAAAAATCGATGAAATACATTATTATTAAATAATAATATGTAATAAACCTACAAAATAATTATATGAAGTAAGGTGTGTTCTGTAGCTTAAATGGAAATAAAACGTAAGTTTTTGTAAATATTTACTGCGGATATTTAATGTAGAAACAAAAAAAAGTTTGGAATTATCCAAACTTTTTTTTAGTAGCGAGGACGGGAGTTGAACCCGTGACCTCAGGGTTATGAATCCTGCGCTCTAACCAACTGAGCTACCTCGCCAATGAATGCATTCCCTTAATGCGGGTGCAAATATAAAATTTAAATTAAAGGTTACAAACTTATCAGGCTTATTTTTTTTATTTTTAAAAAAGGCTTTTTTTTTGACTTTATATTATATATATTTCCACAAAATTTGTTCAAATTATGGATAGTAAAATTCGTTATGAGCTTGAGTTTCCTTTGAATTCATCCCCTCAATTGCTTTATCAGTATATTTCAACTCCCTCAGGTCTACAAGAGTGGTTTGCAGATAATGTAAATTCAAGAGGAGAGTTTTTTACTTTCATATGGAATGATGTGGAGGAAAATGCGAGATTGGCATCAAAGAAGACTGGTGAAAAAGTTAAATTCAAATGGGTTGATGATACCAAAAAAGATACTGAGTATTATTTTGAATTAAGGATTTTGGAGGACGAAATTACAAAGGATGTATCTTTAATGGTTGTGGATTTTGCTGTGGAAGATGAGATTGATGAAGCAAGGTTGTTGTGGGAGAATCAAATTTCAGATTTAAAACACGTCATTGGTTCTATTTAACTACTCAATATTACATTATATTTGTCCCGCTTAAAACGGGACTTTTTTTATGATAAATTTTAATGGTGCTTTACTCGAATCTGAATTGCAACTTAATGTTTCTAATAGGTCATTTCTTTATGGAGATGGTGTGTTCGAGACCTTGAAGGTCGTTAATCGCAAAATTCTATTTTTTGAAGATCATTATTTTAGATTGATGGCTTCTATCCGCATAGTACGTATGGACATCCCTATGACTTTTACTATGGAATATTTAGAAGGTCAAATTATGGAACTAGTTGCAGCTAATGGGCTTGCTGATTCGGCTCGTGTACGTTTTACTGTTTATAGAGAGGGAGGTGGGTATTATACTCCTACTGTGAATTCGGTTTCGTTTGTTATTGTTGCTAGTGATTTGAATGAAAAAGTATATAAGCTTTCGGGGGACCCATTTGAGGTGGATTTGTATAAAGATTTTGTTGTTTCTAAGCAATTGCTTTCCACGTTAAAGACCAACAATAAAATACTTCAGATAACGGCAGGTATTTTTGCAGCAGAGAATCAGCTGAATTCTTGTTTGTTGATAAATGAAGATAAGAATGTAGTTGAATCTGTTTATGGGAATTTATTTATGAGGATGGGTGACCGGCTTGTTACTCCACCTATTTCTGAAGGTTGCCTTAATGGCGTGATGAGAAAGCAGATTATTCGATTAGGCAAATCGTTATCCAATGTTACTATGATTGAAGCGCCAATATCTCCATTTGAATTGCAAAAAGCAGACGAACTCTTTATTAGCAACGTTATTATTGGCATTCAACCAATCACTAAGTACCGAAAAAAGGAGTTTGAAATAGGAATTGCAAACGAACTGATAATTCGATTGAATAGTGAAATACTCGATGCTTAGTTTAAGATTGGATTTTCGGGAGCATTTGACCAAATAAGGTATTCCCCTCCTAATTCAATAATTTTTTCTTTCCAGAAATGAACTGATGCTTTTCCCAATATATTGTTTTCGTATATGTTTTTAGTAAGAATCCATGAATTAGCATTCATTTCGGTTTCTAATTGAGCTGCATCCCATCCGGTGTAGCCTAAAAAGAAGCGTATGTTTTTTTTCTTAATTATTCCGCTATTGATTAATTGTTTAGTGAGGTCGAAATCGCCACCCCAATAGATACCGTTTGAAATTTCTACGCTATTTGGAATAAGATTAGGTACATTATGAATGAAGTATAGGTTGTCTTGTTCTACTGGGCCTCCATTATATATTTTAAATCTCGAATCGATTTCGGGCAGCAAATCTCGAATGGCGTATTTAAGGGGCTTGTTGAGGATAAATCCCACCGAACCATCTTTGGTATGATCTGCCAGTAATATGACAGATCTGTTAAAAGATAAATCACCGATTATAGTTGGTTCAGCTATTAATAATTGACCTTTTTGTAATTTTTCTGTAATCATTTTTAGCTAATTTTTTATTAAAACTAAGAAAAAGTAATTAAAAAAGCTAATATATTTTAGTGAAAAGCAAAAAAAAACCACATCTACAACAGATGTGGTTTTGTATATCAGAAGAACTAATTATTAGTTTACTGCTCCGTCTAATTCTGCACCAGCTTTGAATTTAACTACATTTTTAGCAGCGATTTTGATAGTTTTACCTGTTTGAGGGTTTCTTCCATCTCTTGCAGCTCTTTTAGATACTGACCAAGAACCGAAACCTACTAAAGATACTCTTCCACCTTTTTTCAAAGTACCACCTACATTTCCTAAAAATGATTCTAAAGCTAATTTTGCTGCTGCTTTTGTGATACCAGCGTCAGCTGCAATTGCATCGATTAATTCTGATTTGTTCATAATGTTAGTTATTAATTGTTGGTTAAACATTTTTGTTATTGATAACAAATTTAATAGGAATTGCTTACCACACAAGCGATTTGGCTTTTTTTTCAAATATTTGTTAATAACTTAATTTATTTGTTGATAAACTCAAGTTGGACATTGGTTTTTTAAGTTGAAAACGTCTTGAGCCCTTACTCTGCTTGTGCTTTTTCGGAAAAGGTAATCCCGTTTAGGAGTTCGTTTGCGAGCATTTTTTTCTTACCTGGGAATTGCAAACTTATCAATTGGATGAATCCCTCTTTTACGGCAACTTTGATTTCTTTTTTTGTAGTGATCAGTTGGCCTGTTTTATGATTATGATTTTCGATATTAACTTTAGCTTCGTAAATTTTAACGTTCCATTCTTCCTCATTGTCTTTTATTAGACACCAGGCAGCGGGATAAGGCGAAAGACCTCGGATGAGGTTGTGTATATCGATAGCCGTATTGGTCCAATCAATTTTACAATTGTCGCGATTGAGTTTGTAGGCGGTTTTGATATTGTTGTTATCCTGCTGTATTGTTGTGATAACGGTTCCTTGTTTGATAAGGTTTAAAGTGTCAAGTACAGTTGTACTTCCTAGGGCCATTAGGCGATCGTGTAGTTGGCCAGCACTTTCATCTGGTTCGATAGTAGTTTCTGAACTAAGTATCATGGCGCCGGTATCGATCTTATCGTCTATGAAAAAGGTGGTTACCCCAGTTTTTATTTCTCCATTGATTATGGCCCAGTTGATGGGTGCTGCGCCACGGTAGTTTGGAAGTAATGAAGCATGAAGGTTAAAGGTTCCTAATGCAGGCATACGCCACACTGCTTCTGGAAGCATTCGGAACGCAACGACCACTTGTAAATTGGCTTGAAGACTTTTTAGTTCGTTTAAGAACGATTCTTCTTTTAGGTTGGTAGGTTGTAATAATCTTAAGTTGTGTTGGATCGCGTATTCTTTTACGGCTGAGTATTTTATTTTTTGTCCACGACCGGCGGGTTTGTCGGCGGCGGTTATGACTCCAACTATTTCGAAGTTGCTTTTGATAATGGTGTCTAGTATGCCTACGGCAAACTCGGGAGTTCCCATAAAGACAATGCGTAATTTTTCCATTTTATTTTAAGGAATATAGATTATTGGGTTGGATGCAAATAATGTTGTTTTCCAACAGTTTTTGCAGGGCAAAGATAATATCGTCTGTTGGATATTTAGTAAGTTTTTGAATATCTCTGGAACTAAAATCTTGGAGGCGTAATAGTTCTATTATTTTATCAGAGATGTTCTCGGCGGGATTCTTTTTTTTGTTTTTACTGAGGCAGTTGGAACAATGGCCACAATCCTCTTTTAGGACTTCTCCAAAATACTGTAATAGTACTTTTTGCTTACAGGTGTTCTTGTCTTGGCAGTAGTTTAATACCCCTTGTAGTTGGGTTGTTTTTAATTTGTTTTGGGTTTCTAGGTATTTGGCCACTCGATTAATGGTGCGCTCGTCTTCACGTACCTCATTAAAAGTGAGTGTTGCATCGTTGTTTTTGGCGTTGTATTCGATGATGTTTTTTTCTTTTAATTTTTGAAGGACGATCAGTACTTCAGATTCGGAGCGATTGGCTTTTTTCGCTATTAGTACGGGATTTATTGCGGTGAGCATTTCGTGAATACCTGGGTAGGTTCTTAGTATTGCTAAAATAATATCTTCTTCTTTTGGATTCAAGCTCATGTAACGCATGACTTCTTTGGAGGAGATGCTGAATTGCACGCTGATTTTCTCTGAGAATTCTTGCGACAGTGTTATGATGCCTTGACGGTCGAGGAATTGAAGAGCGTTGTACGTTTTTAGCATTGGGAGTCCGTATTTATTACAAAACGAATTGATGTTAAAACCGTATTGCTCTTCGATCCCTTCTCCATAGGCGATTTGTAAAAAGGCGCAGAGTTTGCTAAATACAAGGTTCAAAAAAGCTTTATCAGGTAATACTCTTAGGAATTGGGCTTCGGCATGTAGTAAGTCGGATGGATTATTTAGCATTATCGCGTAAGCTCTTTCACCATCTCTTCCTGCTCTTCCAGATTCCTGGTAGTAGTTTTCAAGATTTTGTGGCAGGTGTAGGTGTATAATGGATTTTACATTGGCTTTGTCGATACCCATACCGAAGGCATTGGTGGCAACCATGACTTGTTTTTTTTCCTCCATCCAGAGCGCCATGTTGTTTTGTTTTTCTTTGGTTGACAAGCCTCCGTGGTAATAGGCAGCTGTCAATCCGAGTCCTTGTAGAACAGCAGTTGTATCGGTACATGCTTTACGCGTTGTGACGTAGATGATCGCGGGTTGTGGGTGCTTATTCAGTATTTGTTCGAGCCAATGGCTTTTGTCCTCTGTTTCCAGCACGAGATAGCTAATGTTTTCTCTGTAAAATGATTTAGTGAAAACGTTAGGATCTTTAAATTTTAGTTGGGCCACAATATCTTCCTTCACCCGTTCGGTTGCGGAGGCGGTTAGTGCCAAGAAGGGGATTTTAGGGAAGAGGTCTTTTAATTTGGCTATTTTCAAATAGGCCGGCCGGAAATCATGGCCCCCTTGGGCTACGCCGTGTGCTTCTCCCATCGCGATGCGGTTGATGGGTCTGTTTTTAATTCGTTCTAAAATCCAATCGTTTTGCAGTCTTTCGGGTGAGAGGTAGAGGAATTTATAATTGCCGAATTGGCAGTTGTCTAATAAATCGATGATTTCCTCTTGGCGAATGCCACCTGTTAGCGCGATGGCTTTAATTCCCTTGCTTTGGAGGTTTTGTACTTGATCGCGCATTAAGGCTACTAATGGGGAAATGACTAAGGAGATACCATCTTGCATCATGGCGGGTACTTGGAAGCATATTGATTTACCGCCCCCAGTGGGTAGTAATGCTAATATATCCTTCCCATCGAGAACCGAATTGATAATGTCCTCTTGTGGGGAACGGAATTCCTTGTGTTTCCAATACCGGGATAGAATTTCTAATGCTTTTGACATTGTTACGCTTGTAGGTTTACCAAAGCTACTTAAAAAAATAAGAAGTTAGAAAATATCCTGTAGAAAACGGATTAGGTGCCTCCGACTGGGACGTTTGGATTAAGCAAATTGGTTTAAGATGAAATTGATGCGTTCTTCTACGGGACCTGTTGGCACTTCAATGAGTTCGTACCCATAGGTTTGATAGGTTTCTTTGAGGTGGTTAAAGATGAGTTTGGCTTGTTCGAAATTTTCGTAGCGTGCTTCATCACTTTCGTAAATCGCTTCCCATGGGGGTAGTACGAAGACCTTTGAGTAGGTATGCTCTTTACTGGCTTGGTCGAAGAATGAAGGATAACTATCTCCAATGTAATGCATATAGGCTAATATGTCGGGGATTCCGCGGTCTAGGAATACGATATCGGCTTGATCGTGTGACGCTTGAACGTGTTGTTTTTTTCTGCCTTCTAATAAGAGTTCGCTAAACAACAGCGGTTTTTCCAGAAATAATTGTTCGATTCCCTGTTTTTTGGCTTCCAGGGTAATTTGACGGGAGATTTCGGGGAAGCATGCATAACCTTGTTCGATTAAGGCGTCGATGATTGTTGTTTTGCCGGTTCCAGGCCCTCCGGTGATGACTATTAGTTCTTTTTTCAATTTTATAGAAATGAGGAGCAAATTTATTGAAACTTATTAGAATAGGAAACGCGTTTTCCTTATTTATTTTCAATTGTTTTTTATGGAGTAGCCTTATTCTTGGGGAGAAATATTGGATTGAGTTCGCTACTATCATAGCTACTACTTACTTGCTTTTAACTAAGAGTAAATAGATTTTTGATTAGTTTAATTTATACGATAACTATACGATAACTATACGATAACTATACGATAACTATACGATAAGTATGTATTACTATAGAAAACGCTTAGTACTTTGACCCGTCCTAAAATAACTATACAGGTTATTATATAAATCCTGTTTTAGTTATACAAATATAATTTTTAATCCTGAAGTTACTATACAATGATGTTTTCATGGTTAAAACATCTATTATA
>Ga0114967_10000476_pt1 | contig 34164 bp, 21 predicted proteins | sample M_130628_MF_Meta_FD_92639 | JGI IMG/M metagenome (GOLD analysis project Ga0114967, IMG submission 92639) | Freshwater microbial communities from Lake Montjoie, Canada to study carbon cycling - M_130628_MF_MetaG | ecosystem: Environmental > Aquatic > Freshwater > Lake | place: Lake Montjoie...
CGTAAATCTCACGTTCGTGCCAATCTGCCGTCCGCCATACCGTCGTAACGGTCGGAAGCTGGGATTTCTCCTCAGAAATCGAAGTTTTGAGGCGAATGTAAGTTTCGTTACTGATACCGTATAGCTCGTAGGCGATGGTCCAGCGGGGATCCTCCCCGTAATTATCAATGCTAGAAATGTCCGCGAGGTAGTCGAAGCCGAGTTCCTTCTTGGCGAAAGCGCAAACCTCGACGATGCGCTCGCAATCCGCCACGTTCAGCGTGATTTCGTCCCTAAACTCTGCGGGCGCAGAGATGAGTTCTCCGAATTTCTCCCGGAGTTTGTTGGCGTAGTCCGTCGCGTTCACTTCGAGAAATTAAACTTTGGCCGTGAGTGGGGTTAGTTTCTTCAAGTCGCCGAGCAAGGGTTCGCGGGAGACTTGTTTTTGTAATTTCATCAGCGCGTCGAGTAGCGCTTCCGGGCGCGGCGGACAGCCAGCCACATAAACATCCACAGGGATGATATTGTCCACGCCCTGCAAGACGGAATAGCTGCGATACATCCCGCCCGTCGAGGCGCACGCACCCATTGCAATCACGTATTTCGGCTCAGCCATTTGGTCGTAAATGCGCCTCACCGCCAGCGCCATCTTGTATGTCACGGTGCCAGCAACCACCATGCAGTCCGATTGCCGGGGGGAAAACCGCATGACCTCCATGCCAAAACGGGAAATATCAAACCGGCTCGCACCGGTGGCCATCAATTCGATGGCGCAGCAAGCCAAACCCATCGGCATCGGCCATATTGAATTCTTGCGAAACCAGTTCAGGGCAGCGTCAACACGGGTGACAATGACATCACCTTCAATCTTCGAGTTATAGCCGACTTCAGTGGTTTCTTGCATGGAAAACGCCGGTCCTGTTTCGACGCTAAGAAAATTTAACCAGCACTTTGGAGGCAAGCAAGAAGGTTTCGTGATTTATTTCACAAAGTTCCTTGCGAGCGCTATTACCTGCCTCGACACGGAAACAGGCTTGAACCTTAACGCCATACGCTCGCCTTGCACTCGTAAAGGAATAAAGAATTTAGATTATGAGCCCTTAACTAAATGAATGGATCGAACTGGCTTTGCGCTGGACTCGCTTCTTCGCCGGAATCATGTGGGTTGGCGCGACATGTTTTAAGCTGGCTGGCTGGCCGCTTAGTTGAGATAGAAGAAAGCCCACCTAAGTCTGGCGAGAAATCCGAGAAGAACGTCTGGATGGTTCACAGCAACGGGTTTTATCTCGTAGAAAAACAAAAACGCCCGAGCCTGATGCATGGCCTGTTGCCTTGTTTCAAATGGGTGGCGGGTAGCCTCGGATCACTGGCATCCTGCTGTTCGGCCCGATGATGGGAACGATTTATGGCCACAAGCGTTTGGATGCGAATCCTGCCCTCGCAACGCCGCATTTTAGTTGCGTTGAAAGCCGGCCAGTCGCCGAATCTGGCGTAAGGCGCGCGCAAAGAATCGCTCCAAGAACAACACCGTTATCCTCATCCCGGTGGTGTTCATCATGATCAGCAACCATTACCCCAGCACTTACGGTTCTTCACGCAGCTCGCTTATACTCTCTGCGCTCGTGCTAGCGGTTTGGGCAGCGGCGAAAAATATTCGGAAGGCGTAACGGTCCATTCCAAGATTGCCTGTCTTACGCGAATCAGGTTTCATTCTCCCGGTTTAATATATGAGCTCCGCCACGTCATCAGCACCATCACGCCAACGTAAATTACTCGTCGCCAATCGCAGTGAAATCGCGATCCGCGTTTTCCGCGCAGCCACTGAACTTGGTTTTCGCACCGTCGCGATTTACGCGCAGGAAGATCGCCTAGCGATTCATCGCTTCAAGGCAGATGAAGCCTACGTCATTGGTGAAGGCAAAGGACCGGTCGGCGCGTATCTGGATATCCCCAGCATCATCGCGCTGGCCAAGGAAAAGGGCGTGGACATGATCCATCCCGGTTACGGATTTCTTTCCGAGAACGCCGACTTCGCAAAAGCTTGCGCCGAGGCAGGCATCACGTTCGTCGGGCCGTGCGTGGAATTACTGCGCAAGATGGGGGACAAAACTGCCGCTCGCTCGCTCGCGCAAAAAGTCGGCGTGCCAGTGTTGCCGGGCACTGAAGATGCCATCGAAGATCGCGGAGAAGCGTTGAAAGCAGCAAAGGAGATTGGTTTTCCGCTCATCATCAAAGCCGCGTTCGGCGGCGGCGGACGCGGGATGCGCGTCGTTACCAAACCCAGCGATCTCGCAGATTTGCTCGATGAAGCGCAGGGTGAAGCAGGTCGCGCGTTCGGCAATCCTGCTGTGTTTCTCGAACGCTACATCCCGCGAGCGAAACATATAGAGGTGCAGATTCTTGGCGATAAACACGGCAACGTGGTTCACTTGCACGAGCGCGATTGCTCGGTGCAGCGTCGTCATCAGAAGGTCATCGAGATCGCGCCGAGCGTTGAACTGGATGCATTAGTTCGCGCAGAACTTTGCAAAGCTGCAGTGAAATTGTGCAACGAAATCGGCTACGACAATGCAGGCACGGTCGAATTTCTCTATGACCAGGACTCGAAGGAATGGTTCTTCATCGAGATGAACCCGCGCATCCAAGTTGAGCACACTGTCACGGAAGTGATCACCGGCATTGATCTCGTGCGCTCCCAGATCCTCATCGCGGACGGCAAGCGGATGCACGGGGCGGAAGTAGGGATTCCGGCACAGAACGAAATCCGACGCAGCGGTTACGCCGTGCAATGTCGCATCACGACCGAAGACCCGGAGAATAAATTTCAGCCGGACTACGGTCGCATCCTTACCTACCGGAGCGCAGGCGGATTTGGTGTCCGTCTCGATGGCGGCATGGGCTACGCGGGGTCGGTGGTCACACCGTTCTACGATTCGCTGTTGGTGAAACTCACCGTGAGTGCTCCGACCTTTGAGGCGGCGCTGCAACGCATGGATCGCGCGTTACGCGAGTTCCGTATCCGCGGCGTGAAGACGAACATTCCGTTCCTCGAAAACGTCATCCACAACGAAACGTTTAAGAGCGGTCAGGCTTCAACCACGTTGATTGATACGACGCCAGAGCTGTTCAAGTTCAAACCCAAACGCGATCGCGCTACAAAGCTGCTTAACTTTATCGGCGACATCACAGTGAATGGCAATCCGCACGCGAAGGGTTACGTGCCGAAAGAAATCCTCACCGCCGCGCGCATCCCGGGCTATGACCACAAACAAACGCCGCCCAAGGGAACGCGTCAGTTGCTGCTCGAACTAGGTCCGAAGAAATTCGCCGCGTGGACGCTAAAGCAAAGGCAGTTGCTCGTTACGGACACGACTTTTCGGGACGCACACCAATCGCTCTTCGCCACGCGGATGCGCAGTTACGACATGCTCGCTGTAGCAGACGCCATCGCAAGACGCACCCCCAATCTTTATTCTATGGAATGCTGGGGCGGCGCCACATTCGACACAGCGCTGCGCTTCCTGCATGAAGATCCTTGGACGCGGCTGCGCGCGTTGCGGGAGAAGATACCGAACATCTGCTTCCAGATGTTGTTCCGCGGCTCGAACGCTGTCGGCTACTCGAATTATCCGGATAACGCCGTCGCGGGTTTTGTGAAGCATGCCGCCCAGTCAGGTATGGATATCTTCCGCATCTTCGATTCGCTGAATTACCTGCCGAATCTTAAGGTGGCGATGGAGGCGGTGAACGAAACTCACGCGGTCTGCGAAGGCGCCATCTGTTACACCGGCAATATCCTCGACAAGTCGCGCAGCAAATACTCGCTCAAGTATTACGTGAACCTAGCGAAGGAGCTGGAGCGCATGGGCGCCCATGTTCTCGCCATCAAGGACATGGCAGGGCTGTGTCGTCCGGCGGCGGCACAGGCGTTGGTCAAGGCGCTAAAAGGGGAAGTTGGCATCCCGATCCATTTCCACACGCACGACACAAGCGGGATTTCTGCGGCAAGCGTTTTGTCCGCCGCTGAATCAGGCGTTGACATAGTTGATCTTGCGAACGCTTCAATGTCCGGTTCGACAAGTCAGCCGAACTTGAATTCCATCGTCGCTGCGCTGAAATTCACCAAGCGCGACACCGGACTCGATCTCGATGCGCTTAATGAGTTTTCAGATTACTGGGAGCAGGTCCGCAATTACTATGCGCCGTTTGATACATCGCCAAAAGCGGGCAGCGCGGAAGTATATCTGCATGAGATGCCGGGCGGACAGTTCACGAACTTGAAAGAACAGGGCGCAGCGATGGGGCTGGCGCATCGCTGGCCGGAGATCGCCCGCACTTACGCAGAAGTAAACCAGTTGTTCGGCGACATCGTGAAGGTCACCCCAAGCAGTAAGGTGGTGGGCGACATGACGATGTTCCTTGTGACACGCGGTATCAAACCCGCCGATGTCTTGAATCTCGAACCCGGCTCAATCCCATTCCCTGAGTCTGTGATTGATATGTTGAGCGGCGGACTTGGCCAACCCATGGGCGGCTGGCCGAAGAAATTGCAGGAAGTCGTGCTCGGTAAACGCAAGCCAATCAAAGGTCGTCCGGGCGCGGAATTGAAGCCGCTCAATTTCAAAAAAATCGCGGAGGAACTTTCGCCCAAGCTCAAGCGCGATGCGACGATGGATGACGTTTTCAGTCACATCATGTATCCCGAAGTGTTCGCCGATTTTGTGAAGAAGGTTAACGCCAGCGGCGACTTGTCTGTGTTGCCGACTCCCGCGTTTTTCTACGGCATGAAACCGGGACAGGAAGTGGCCATCGAAATCGAGTCCGGCAAGACCCTTTTCATCCGAATGGTCAATATCGGCGCAGTAGACGCGGAGGGAAAGCGCGCGGTGACATTCGAGCTGAACGGCATGAGCCGCCAGTTGTCCATCGTGGATCGTTCTGTGAAACCAACCGTCAAAGCCCGCGTTAAGGCAGATCCTGCGAAACCCGCTGAGGTCGGTGCGCCGATTCCTGGCCTAGTCACGGCTCTTTCGGCAAGTGTCGGAGCAAAAGTCGCGAAAGGCGACAAGCTCGCGGTTCTCGAAGCTATGAAGATGCAGACGACGATATACGCGCCGGTGGATGGTGTTGTGGATCAGATTCCCGTGCAGATCGGCGACGCGGTGGAGAGTAAAGATTTGCTCGTTAAGTTGAAGCAGGCGTGAGGGTTGTTGACGTAAAACGCACTTTCTAAACGCACAGGACGCGCGCTTAAGTTATGTGTTAGTTATGCCGATACACCTCGGTATCGTGCCGCATCGCGGGCTGCCGGTCGTAATATATTGCTCTAATGAACGAAGAAAAATTGAACACAGATCAGAAAGCCCTTCAGATCAATATAGACAAAGCCAAGTATGGCACGTTCGCTGAAATTGGCGCGGGACAGGAAGTGGCGAGGTGGTTTTTTCGGGTGGGTGGAGCTGCGGGCACAGTTGCCAAAACGATTTCCGCCTACGACATGACTGTGAGCGATGCGATTTACGGGCCGGCGGAGCGTTATGTCAGTCGCCAGCGTTTGGCGGCGATGCTCAGTCACGAATTCAATCTCGTGATCGAACGCCTCGACAAGCCACGTGGTGACAAGACCCAGTTTTTTACATTTGCGAACACGGTTACCACACGCAGTTACACGCGACAGGATGATGGTCAAGGTTGGTTAGGAATCCGTTTTCAAGGTGCGCCGCGCCAGCGTCCGTCCGAGGTCATCATTCATGTCCGATTGCTGGATCCCGAACCCGTCCGCGAGCAGGAAGCGCTCGGCATCGTGGGTGTGAACCTGATCCACGCGGCATTCTACAAGCACACCAGTCCGATCAATTTCATTATCTCGCTGTTGGATGGCCTTTCCCGCCAACGTGTCGAAATAGACATGGTCAAATTCTCCGGGCCGTGTTTTGCAGGCGTGGATAACCGTCTGATGACGTTGCAACTTGTCGAGCACGGCATGACGGACGCGGCTATCTTCACTGCGGACGGCGAGAGCGTTATCGCCAGCGAAATGCTTTACAAGAAAGCCGTGCTCGTCGAACGCGGCAGTTTCCGACCGCTTACAAATCCGATGCTTGACATGCTCGAGCGGGCGCATGAGCAGTTCATGCTAGAAAAATCGCTTGGCGGTGAGACCCCGGTGACGTTGATGGAGATGACCTTGAAACAGCTTCAAGTGGGTGAAGTAATCGACCACGGAGATTTTCTGGATCGTGTGGACACGTTGCGCACCTTGGGGAGGCCGGTGTTGATCTCGAATTACCGCCGTTATCACCGGCTGGTACAATTCCTCTCCACCTACACCACAAAGAGCATAGGATTACCGCTGGGATTGAACCGACTCAAGGACGTGTTGGACGAGAAGAACTACGAAGACCTTGGCGGTGGTTTGATGGAATCGCTCGGTCAACTGTTCCGCAAAGGCGTGAAGCATTACGTCTATCCTTACTTGAACCGGGAAACTGGGAAAGTGATGACGCTCGACACGTTTCAGCCTGCACCGCACTTGACCCATCTCTACGCGCATCTCGTAACGAATGGATTTATTACTGAGATCAAAAATTACAATGCGGATCATCTCGCGGTGAGTTCGAGCTGGGTGCTGGAAAAGCTTCAGACCGGTGATCGTGAATGGGAGAAGCAAGTACCCCCACCCATTGCGGAGCTCATCCGAGGCAAGAAGCTCTTTGGCTGCAAGTGAATTGGCGGGGAAATGCACTGAGCGGATTGCCTTGGATTGGCTGTTCCTGCTTTCAGCAGCTAGCTGTCTAATGACCGACGTTCCCAGCCTTGACCTGCGCTGGTCTATGCTAAGTTTTGAGCCCCGTGTTGCGTAGTGATCCTGAGGTTTGTTAAGCTGATTGCCTGATGGTAAAACTCGTTCTCTTCGACATAGACGGCACGCTCGTTCACACTGGCGGGGCTGGAGTGAAGGCTTTCGCCAAAGTGTTCGCCACTGAGTTCGGTGTGCCGGATGGGACTGAGAAGATCAAATTCGCCGGGCGCACGGATGTTGGTCTGGTGCGAGAATTCTTTTTGGCGAATGGCATCAAACCAAGCCCAGAAAATTTCGCGCGATTCTTCGAGCGGTACGTCTTCTGGCTTGATTACATCCTCGGTCACAGCAAAACAGAAGAGTGCCCGGGCATCTGGGAATTAATACGCGAGCTCCAAGCACTGCCGAAGCCGCCGACGCTCGGACTTTTAACCGGCAATATCCGTCTCGGTGCTGAGATCAAACTGCGACATTTTGATCTTTGGAAGGAATTTGAAACAGGCGCATTTGCCGATGATCACGAAGATCGAGATCACATTGCCCGCGCCGCACAAAAGCGCGGGTCACAAGTGTTAGGAAAACAATTGCTAGGTGAGGAAGTCGTCGTCATCGGTGATACGCCACTGGATGTGAAGTGTGGGCGTGCGATCGGGGCGCATGTTCTCGCTGTAGCGACCGGCGGCTCGACTCTGGAAGACTTGAAACGGCACTCACCGGATTGGGCGGTGACAGATTTGCGGGAAGTGTCCGCGAAGCAGATTTGCCGACGGATTAGTTAGCCGGTCAATGCCGGTGCGGTTTGCCTGTGCCGCACATGCCGCAGGAGCTCGGCGTGCCACTGCACGATGGCGCTTGAGCTGCTTCTCCACCAGTGGACGAGGCAAAAGTAGAAAACTTCTTCGATAACTTCTCTGAGCCACAATGCGGACACTTCGTCGCATGCCACTCGCTGGAACGAACAAGGATTTCGCTGTCCTTCTTGCACTTCCCGCAATGAAATTCATATATCGGCATGGGTTGAGGATAATCGTCCGGGACAATTCACTCAACAGCCTTCTGCACGCACCAATGTCTCGTCATCGCCCTTTTAGGATTCTGTCGTAAGTTTTCTGGTTTCAGAATCAGCCTCGCGCTTGTAGCCTCGCGTCATGCTCAATTACATCTGGCTCGGCTTGATGGTGGCGGCAGTGCTGATCGGCGCAGCGAACGACGCACTTGACGCCGTGGGCAAAGCGGCGTTCGAGCGGGCCGAATACGCCGTGATGAAACTCGCCCTGCCTCTCGCTGGCGTGATGGCACTCTGGCTCGGCATCATGCGCATCGCGGAGAAATCCGGGTTAATCCAAGTGCTGGCGCGGGCGATGCGCCCCGTGATGCGAAAGCTTTTTCCCGATGTTCCCGCCGAACATCCCGCGATGGGCTCCATGCTGATGAACATGGCGGCGAATATCCTCGGCCTCTCTAACGCGGCCACACCGCTGGGCATACGCGCGATGAAAGATCTAGAAACGCTCAACCTGCGGCCGGGCATGGCCTCGAATGCGATGTGCACGTTTCTCGCCATCAATACTAGTTCCATCCAACTTATCCCTGCGACGGCGATCGCCGTCCTGGCTGTTGCTCACGCCACCAATGCCTTTGCCATCGTCGGCACGGCGATCATGGCGACGATCTGCTCTACCATCGCGGGTATCACAGCGGTGAAATTATTGGAGAAACTTCCGGGCTATCGGCTGCCGCCGCTTGCTCCGAACCCCTCGCCCGGCCTATCGGCCACCCTCTCCCCATCGGATGGTGAGGGGGACGTAGTGAGGGGCGATTCTTCAACTCCCGCCGCCCCACTCAATTGGTTCGGCTGGCTCGTGCTTACAGCGTTTTCTGGAGTTTTTGTCTGGGCGTTCCTGCGCATCGGTTTTCCGGAAGTTGTCGGCAAAACCGCTACGGAAGAACTGATGAAACAGAATGGCTTCCTGCGCACCGTGAATGCACTCTCGCTGCTTTCAATCCCGCTGTTGCTCTCTTTCTTCCCGCTTTACGCCACATTGCGCCGCGTGAAGGTGTATGAAGAATTCGTTGAAGGCGCCAAGGAAGGCTTCAAAACCTCCGTGATGATCATCCCGTATCTCGTGGTGATTCTCGTCGCCATCGGCATGTTCCGCGAGGCAGGCGGCATCAAACTCCTGAGTGACTTGCTCAAGCCTGCGCTCGATGCGGTTGGCTTTCCGACGGAGCTGCTGCCCCTGTCACTCGTGCGTCCGTTGAGCGGCAGCGGATCGTTGGGATTGTTCTCCGATATCGTGAAGGAATTCGGCCCGGACAGTTTTCTTGCTCGGACGGCGGGAACAATTTTCGGCAGCACGGAAACCACGTTCTACGTCATCGCAGTTTATTTTGGTGCCGTCGGTGTCAAACGCACCCGGCACGCCATCCCCGCTGGCTTGATCGCTGACGCGGTGGGCATTATTGCCTCCGTCATCATCTGCAAAATGATGTTTGGATAAATTGGGAACATCACCCCGCCATCTGGCCGCGCGTCACGCCGAGTTGATTGAAGAGTTTCAATTCGCGCCAGAGTTGGGCGCCGGTAATTTCGCCGCGTAACAACTGCCGATACTTCGTGATGGTCTGTGTGACTTCCGCCGGAGTTTCGTTCAGGAACTCGATCCGAAAGTTCCGCACGCCCAGCGCCAGCAGCCGCTCCACAAACTCCGCGCCCGTCTGCGCTTGTGAGTTAAAAACCGTGTTGCGACAGCCCACGTCAGCCTTGAGCGGATGTTGCGCGCCGGTGCGGTCGCGGAGCCGCACGTCATGCGTGTCGCAGGGGCGACCGCAATCGCGGTAATCCTTGCCCTTGGAAAGAAACGCGCAGAATACGCAATGTTCCATATGAAACATCGGCATGTGCTGATGAATCGTGATCTCGAACCACTCCGGCGGCGTGCCGTTGAGAAACGCTTCCAACTGCTGCACGTTTAAATCGTAGCTGGCGGTAACGCGTTCGAGCCCGAACTTGTTCTTGAAATAATCCGCTGTGATATGATTCGCGACATTGAGTGAGAAATCACCGACGCGCCGTTCCTTGGCGAAAAACTTCAGGTGCTCGTAGTTACGGACAAGGTAGCCATCGGCGTTGCACGAGCGGACTTGTTCGAGCGTCCATTCCTCGCCGCTCTTGAAGATGCGCGGAGGGGCGACGTAGATACTGGGTTGCAAGAGTGGAGGATGGAGAATGGAAGATGGCGAAAGACAGCCGCGCGCGGTGTGAAATGTCGTGACGGCTTCGCGGTATTTCTTCGGGTCTTCAAACTCACAATAGATTGTCTGGATGCCGCACTGCAAAGCCGCGTCGAGTTGTGCCAGATTGCGGACGAGGACGATCAATTCATTTGTAGCAGAGGGCGTGAGGAGGATCTGAGCAACTGGTGGGTAGTTGTTGGTGGGTAGTTGAATAAGATCTAGAGCCGACTCACGTCGGCTGCTACTAGGATTTATCAACCATCGCTTGGGTGCTGCGCGTTGCTTTTCCAACTCAGCAGCAGCTTGACGCCGCAGCCGGTTCAGCTCACTCACAGGCAGCATCACGTCGCCGGACAGATTGTTTTTCAACTCGCCCAGCTTGAACGGCGTGCTGCCGAGTCGCCCGAGTTGTTCGCGCAGACGTTCCGTGGTCAGCGGTTGCTTCTCGGCCTGCACAAGCATCACATTTGAATCCATCTGTGCGACGTGACCAAGTTCATCGCGAGCAATGAGCGTGAATGGTTTTCCAACCAACCCGTGAACTTCCAGATGCAGCGGCCGTTGGAAGCGAATCTTGTCGCCCTCAAAACTTTGGCGCAGGCGTTTGTCGAGTTCGGGGTCGTTCGTCTTCCACAGTTTGTCGCCTGCTTTGATGCGCCGATAATTTACGTCGCCATAGCCGAAGCCCAACCACGTTTCTGCGCCACGCGGTGTGACCTGATAAACGCGTCCTCCTTCCTCGTCCTGATCGGGCGTGCCTGCATCGAACACCACGCCATCGCCCGGTTTGAGGGGGCTGACGAGTTTAAGCGCGACAGACTCGTCTGCGACGCGGGTGACCTCGCCGAGAAACACACCGCGTTTCTTGCCGAAGCGGGCGTGAACCAGTTTCTGGTTATCGTTTCCGCCGAACCAACCTGTGAACAGGCCACGCGAGAAGGACATCTCCATGTCGTAGCGCGGAGTGCGGAGTGGGGAGATCTGAATTCCGACTGACCCGCCGGACTCGCGTTGGTCGTTTCTTGATCCAAGTTTATCAAGCGCTTCGCGATAGACGCGCGTGATGTTCGCCACGTATTCCGGCTGCTTGAGCCGACCTTCAATCTTCAACGAGGAAACTCCCGCCCGCACGAGTTCAGGCAAAACTTCCAAGCCGGACAAATCTTGCGGGCTGAGGAGATAGCGTTTGTCGCCCAGCGAAACTTGTTTGCCGTCGGAGATCAGCTCGTATGGCATTCGGCAGGCCTGGGCGCATTCGCCACGATTCGCGGAACGGCCGCCGAGCGATTCGCTGGTGAGACATTGACCGGAGTAGGCGACGCAGAGCGCGCCGTGGACGAAGACTTCGAGGGGCAATGTGGCCGCGCTCGTGAGAGGGGGGCTGACATCTGCGCTGTAGTTAGTCGCGTTCTCACGAGAGCAGCCATGGATTTTCTCAATTTCCGCAATCGAACACTCACGTGCGAGGACCACCAGGTTGCAGCCGAGGTCACGGGCGAATTCCACGCCTGCCGCGCTGGTGACGGTCATTTGCGTGGAACCGTGGATGGGAAAATTCGGCGAGAGTTCGCGGATGAGCCGACAGATGCCGACATCTTGAACGATGGCAGCGTCCACACCTGCAGCGATTATAGCGCGCAGATATTCCGTGGCATCGGCGAGTTCGTTCTCGAAGACGAGCGTGTTGAATGTGACGTAGCCCTTCACGCCGCGCCGATGCAGGAACTCCATCAGCTTGGGCAGATCGGCGACGGTGAAGTTGTGCGCTCGCATCCGCGCGTTGAATTTTTCGAGGCCAAAGTAGATCGCGTCCGCGCCGTTTTCAACGGCGGCTTTGGCGCACTCCCAATCACCAGCGGGCGAGAGAAGTTCGGGCAAAGTGGAATTCTTCTTCGACTCAGTGAGCGTTTCAATTTTCGGCAAATTAACCACGTAATTAGGCTAACTGGAAACGCGGGCGGAAACCAAACCTGTTTCGAGAAGATTCAGGAGTAGAAGTAACCCAGTTCCCGCAGAGAGGAATAATCCCTGGGGCGATCTGCCGTGGCGCGCCCCAAAATGACATGGTCAAGGACTTCGATTTTGAGCAGTTGTCCGGCGCGGATGATGTCGCGCGTGACTTTGATGTCGGCTTCGCTGGGTGTGGGGTCGCCGCTGGGATGATTGTGCGCGAGCACTATGGCGGAGGCGTTAGCGGAGATGGCGGCGCGGAAGACTTCGCGGGCGTGGACCAGCAGCGTGTCCACCGTGCCTTGGGTAATTTCTTCAACGCGAATGAGGCGGCGGCGGGTGTTGAGCAATAGCACCTGAAGCGTCTCGACGTCTTTGACAAGATTTTTGGCGCGCAGCAAGCGGACGACGTTTTCCGGGTTGTCGAGCAGGGGCGATTCTAACTGCAACTCCCTTGCCATCTTTTGTGCCAGTGCAAAGGCGGCCACGAGCGTCACGGCTTTGTCGCGACCGATACCCTTTACTTTGCACAAATCCTCTACCGAAGCGAGCGCGAGAGATTGCAGTGAACCGAATCTTGCCAAGAGCTGTTTACCAACTTCGACAGCATTCATGCCTTTGAGTCCCGTGCGCAGCAGGATAGCGATTAACTCCGCGTTACTCAACACGTCTGCGCCCTGATTAACGAGGCGCTCACGCGGTCGTTCGCTAACGGGCTGGTCTTTGATTCGCAACACCGAGGACATGTAAAATGGATAACCAAGGGGAAACGGATTGTCACGCCGAGTCTTGTCGAAATTGGAGACTGGATTGAAAGCGGTGGTGAACGCGCCGCATTCCAAGACGCTTCGCGTTTGCGATATGACGCTCGCAGCTTTCTAAGCATCTGGTTTTAAGTGGCTTAATCAATTCTTGCCCATAGCCCAACGTAGCACTCTCTGGCGGAATGGTGCGAGCGAGGTAACGCCTGCGCTCCGAGGTGATGATTTCGCGGTTTAACCGATCTGCGCAGCTTGTTACTCTCACGGCATGATTTCACGAATCAAATCCGAGGCGCTGTTTGCTGAAGCGCTTAATTACATTCCGGGCGGTGTCAATTCTCCGGTGCGCGCGTTTCGTGCGGTGGGCGGGAAGCCGTTCTTCGTCAACAAAGCCAGCGGCTGTCGCGTCACAGACGTGGATGGGAACGAGTACATTGATTACGTCGGCACATGGGGGCCCGCGATCTTGGGTCATGCGCATCCTAAAATCATTTCCGCCATCAAAACGGCTGCTGAGTTCGGCACGAGCTTCGGCATCCCGAATCCCAGCGAAGTCACAATGGCGAAATTGATCTGCTCACTCGTGCCGTCCGTGCAAAAGGTGCGGATGACCAACTCCGGCACGGAGGCGTGCATGAGCGCGATCCGTCTGGCGCGCGGCTTCACCCGGCGCGACAAGATCATCAAGTTCGACGGTTGTTATCATGGTCACGCGGATTCTTTGCTGGTGAAGGCGGGGAGCGGGGCATTGACGTTTGGTCATCCAGACAGCGCGGGTGTGCCGGCGGATTTCGCGAAGCACACACTGGTGTTGCCTTACAACGAAACCGAACCGCTTCAGGCGACTTTCGCGGCGAACAAAGATCAGATCGCATGCATCATTGTCGAACCGGTGGCGGGGAACGCGGGGTTGTTCGTGCCCAAGCCGGGTTGGCTGGAATTTCTGCGGCAGATCACAGTGGAGAATGGTGCGTTGCTGATCTTCGACGAAGTGATGACGGGCTTTCGACTTGCGCTAGGCGGAGCACAACAGCGATTCGGCATCACGCCCGATTTGACGTGTCTTGGAAAAATCATCGGCGGTGGCTTGCCTGTAGGTGCGTTCGGTGGACGGGCGGACATCATGGATTATCTTGCGCCGCTCGGTCCGGTGTATCAGGCGGGGACGTTGAGCGGCAATCCGCTGGCCATGGCGGCGGGGATTGCGGCGCTAGAAGAACTCGGTAGCTGCACTCGTGAGAGTGCAGGTGACATAGTGCCGCGTTCTCTCGAACGCAGCTGCGATGCTTACACGCGGCTTGATCAATTGGGGGCTTTGCTCGAAACCGGGATGCGCGAGGCTGCGAAGTCTGCTGGCGTGCCGGCGGTGTTCAATCGTTGCGGCTCGATGTTCTGCGGTTATTTTGCGAGTGAGCCAGTGTGGAATCTGTCGGATGCGATGAAGGCAGATCGCGAGAGGTTTAAGAAGTTTTTTCATGGGGTGCTTGATGCGGGTGTTTATCTCGCGCCATCTCAATTTGAGGCTGGATTCATTTCAACGGCGCACAGTGAAGCGGACATTGAGAAGACTGTTAGCGCGGCGGCGAAGGTTATGAAGGCACTATGAAGCGTGCCCGTGGACTAATCTTGCTCGGGTTGTTCATCGTGGTTGTTGTTAGGTTGTGCCTTTGGCTCCCGGATCAAGCCGCAAAAGTGCCGATGGGTCGTGGTGAGCCACTTGATTACTGGCTGAAGAATCAGGGTGGGGAAATTCAGGCAGCCGTCGCCGAGATGGATGAGAAGTGTGTTTCCTAACTGATAGCCAAACTCAAGTGGAGTCTTCCAACTGCGAAAGTCGCCATCAACAACATTCTCAGGTCCATCTTTGGACGGCTTTTGTTTTCTGAACTGCCGCCGCTGGATTGTCACATGGCTGCTGCTGATGTGCTTGGAAAAATGGGAAAGCGGGCGACCAACGTGATCCCGGCGTTTAGGCAGATTGTGGCTATGCATGGTATAGACCAAAAAGAGAACACTGAAACTGAGGTTCAGGGCGCAGCGGTTGCCGCGTTAATCCAAATGGATGATCAAACTTTGGATTCGTGCGTGGACAAGATTCTGGAAAAGCAGAATACAAATTGGAACGCGTATGCTTTGGCAACTTTTTTTTCTGCACACCAACGCTGCCCATGCCGTCCCGCGATTGGCGAATGCATTTGAAACGCAGATGACGAAGAAATCCGGGGACGAGTCGCTATGTCGCTTCATCCGCAGCGATCCCGAATGCAGTTTGCAAGGGCTGAGATCACGTCTTAATCACAAAACGGATTCAGTTCGGTTTAAGTCAACCTTCGGGTTGTTAAACTTTTGTGCGGCGGCAAAACCTGCATGGAATGACCTGACGAACCAGCCGACTGATTGATACGAGCGGTTTCTGGACGCAACAATAATAACACTGAAGCAAATTGATCCAGTAGCGGCGAAAGATCTCGGAATGGAATAATTCCAAGAAGTATTCGAGGATGAGACGAGCGCAAACCTTTGAATCGGCGACACACTAAAGCTTGAACTTCGACTCAAACCAACCCCTGAAGGATAGCCGGCAACCGTTCGAGGCTGCGGCGTAGGGCGGCGTGTGCGATGGCCCGTTCGGCTTTGACTTTTTGCGGGAACAAAATGTCCCAGCCGCTGGCTCCGGTCCAAATCTCGGAGGTGACGATGGAAGTTTCCCCGCTGTTCCCGATTTGCGCGTGGCGGACGAGCAGGTTGGCGATCTGCACGGAGGCGATGATCTGGCTGTGATGACTGGCACGTTCGGGTTCGTGATGGTAACGCGCCGTCTCGATCATGATGTCAGGGAGATTATGATTCTGGAGATAGAGCGCGCCGAGTTCGGTGTGTTGGATGCCGAGAATTTCCATTTCCAGATCAAGCAACGGTCGCGGTTCGAGCGCGATGCGACTTTGTATCTCGACGAAATGATCTGGGAATGTGGCAGCCATCACGATCTTGCCCATGTCATGCACGAGTCCGGCCACGTAATCGGAATCATCCGGCGGCGGTTGCACGCAACTGATGACCTCCCGGGTCATGATGGCAACGCCAATGCAGTGTTGCCAGAATTCGCGCCAAGGAAACGGAGTGTTGCCCGCCATCTTCTGAAAATCTTCGATCACGGGCGTGACCATCGCCAGCTGGCGAATCTGGCGGATACCGAGATAGAAGACGGCTTCCTCGATGTTGTTGACCGGTGTGCTGAGCCCGAAATAGACGGAGTTGACGAGACGGAGCAATCGCGCGGTGAGGCTGGGATCGCGGCGGATGACTTCGGAAATCTGGTGCGTGTAGCGGCGGTCGCTGTTGAGCAACTCGCGTAAGGCGGAATCAATGCTGCGAAGTGACGGCAGACGCGCGCAGCCTTTAACGCGTTCATCAATGAGTGCGCGACTCACGGGCGTCAGATCGACGCGAGGGGGCGTCGCGGTCGAAACCGGAATTTCTGGCAACGTAGCCGTAGTCATCTCTAAAGGTATCGTCAGATTTGCCGCAGGGGTGAAGGACAGATTGCCGATTCGTCTGCGAATCCGGATTCCCAGATGCTACATCGATCTTTTCTGCGAAATAACGGCGGGTAATCCGGATGGCAGGCTGAATCATCGGGGCTTAAATCTCGTGCTTGGTTGCGTCGGCAACGCGCCTTTTTTTCGGTGCAATCCGTTAATCCAACACGCCCGCGAGCCGATAGATACCCTAGAAGAAATTGACACTGCAAACGCACTTGGTAGCCTGATATTGCACAGTTTGTAGCGCAGAGCGGTCGAGTCGTCCCCTCGTATCAAGCAACGCGCATATTGAATAGAAAGTTTTCATGAGTGATTCATCAGTAGTAGCCCCTAACGCGGGCGGAGCGCCGAAGGTTTCGAAGATTTCCGAGGCAGTCATCCGGATCGCCGGTAATTCGCAAGACGGTATCCAAGCCATCGGCGGTTTCCTCGCGCGTCTCGCGGGGCGCAGTGAGCAGGAAGTCATGACGTTCATGACGATCCCCTCCACGATCTCCGGCGGGCCGTCCATCTTCCAAGTCCGCATCGGCTCTGGCGAGGTCCTGAGTTCGGGCGACGACGCTGATGTTCTGCTCTGTTTCTATCAGCATTCCTACGAAGAACACATCAAGTCGCTCAAGAAAGGCGGCATCGTTCTTTATGATTCCGACCACATCGAGGCAAAGCCCGAATGGCAGAAGGATTATCATCATCTCGGCATCCCGATCTCTAGCTTGACGGTTGAAGCCATCGGCGGCACCGCCAAGGACAAGGTTAAAAATATTTATTCGCTCGGCCTCATCGCTAAGATGTTTGATCTCGATCTGCCAAAACTCGAGAAATTGATCACCGAACGGTTCGCCGGCAAAGACCAGAGCATCGTCAAGAACGCCCTCGCCGCGTTCCACGCCGGTTACGCACACTCGCTCGGCAACGTGCTGGAGACTTTCAAGTTCGTGGACAGCAAGGGCAAAGACGGGCAGCAGGTCGTGATGAACGGCAACGAAGCAATCGGCTTCGGATTGATTGCGGCGGGTGTACGCTTCGGCGCGGGTTATCCCATTACGCCGTGGTCTGATATCATGGAATTACTCCGACGCGAACTGCCGAAATATGGCGGCTCGTTCATTCAGACCGAGGATGAAATCGCTGCCATCTCGATGGCCATCGGCGGAAGTTACGCCGGCCGCGTGGCGGTCACGGGTTCAAGCGGCCCCGGCATCTCGCTCAAGACTGAGGCGCTCGGTTGGGCGATCATGGCGGAGATGCCGCTTGTCGTGATTGATGTGCAGCGCGGCGGGCCGTCCACAGGAATGCCGACGAGCATTGAGCAATCCGACTTGAACATCGCGTGCTTTGGTAGCCACGGCGATGCTCCGCGCGTGGTCATCGCACCCGCAGACGTGGAAGATTGTTTTTACTCTGCCATTGAAGCCGTCAACATCGCAAAGAAATACAGCGTGCCGGTCATTCTGCTTACCGACCAAGGCATCGCGACACGCATCGAAGCGTTCACCGAACCGAACCTCGAAAAAATCTGCCAAGACATCTCCCCGACCTTCACGCCTGTTGCGGATCACAAGCCTTACGATCTGTCTAAGGCCGACGGCATCACCCAACATCTTCCCCCCGGCACTTGGATACAGAGCGGCAAATATCCCATCGTCACTGGGCTTGAACACGACGAACTCGGTCACCCGACTGGCTCGCCTAAGTTGCACATGCAGATGATGGCGAAGCGGCGCAAGAAATTGCAGGCACTCGGTAACACATTGCCGACGCCGAAAGTTTATGGTCCGCCTGAAGGCAACGTGTTGCTCGTCGGCTGGGGTTCAACCCAGGGCCCGATCAAGGAAGCCGTGGATCGCGCACGCGCCGCTGGCGACAGCGTCTCTTCGCTGCACATCAAGCATCTCAATCCGTTGCCGCCTGGCTTGGAGAACATCTTCGCGGGATTCAATAACGTCCTCGTGGTCGAGATGAACGACGAAGGACTCTACGGCTTCGGCCAGCTCGGCGGATTGCTTCGCCAACGTTATTGCGACCCTAAGATTCGCGGTATCAACAAAACCGACGGCCTCACCTTCAAAGTCAAAGAGATTCTCGAACGCGTCAAAACCAACGTCGCCGACGGTTTGCGCAAACACTGATCACCCTAAATAAATTTTTATGAGCCAAATTCTCACAGACGCTCCGCAGTCACCAAAAATCCTTCCGATCCACGTGCCCACCGATGAAGAGCGCAAGGGTTTGACGAAAAAAGAAGTCGCCGCCGATCACCCGACATGGTGTCCTGGTTGCGGTGACTTCTCCGTCCTCGCGCTGTATTTCAAGCTGATTGAAAAGCGCAAGATGCACCATGAGAAAATCACAACCGTGGCGGGCATTGGTTGCTCCAGTCGCTTCCCGTATTTCGTGCAAGCTCACGGTGCGCACTACATCCATGGTCGCGCGTTACCCTTCGCGAGCGGCATTTCACTTTCGCGTCCTGACCTGCATGTATTCGTGTTCGGCGGTGATGGAGACGCGTTCTCCATCGGCGGCAATCACTTCAACCACACCGCGCGCAAGAATATCAAGATGACCTATTGCGTCATGGATAATTGGGTCTATGGCCTGACGAAGAAGCAGACGTCGCCCACGTCCCCGCTCGGGTTCAAGAGCAAGACAGACCAATGGGGAGCGATTGATTATCCCATCAATCCGATGAAGCAGGCGATTGCTGCGGGCGCAACATTCGTTGCACGCACCACACACACAAATCCAAATCACGTCCTCCAGATGATGGAAGCCGCTATGGATCATGACGGTTTCAGCTTCATTGAGTGCTTGAGCGAATGCGTTGAATTCTACGAAGGGGCATTTGATTCGAGCAACCCGCGCAAGGGTGGCCAGTTCAATCTTGTTCCCCCGACGCATGACGTGACCGATGAAGGTGCGGCTTACAAACTTGCAGGCGAAGCGTTCCCCGGCAGTTTTGGCATTTTCTACAAAGTCAACAAGCCGACCAAGAACGCCAAGGAAACCGAGATCAACAAGTCCATGCAGGAAAAAGTCAAAGGCCTGAAGGACTGGCAGATTCTTCAGAAGAATTTCGACCGGATGAAATAACCTCCCGCGCATCAATCAAAAGCCCTGACGCGAGTCAGGGCTTTTTTGCTGACATTTCCTGCCAGCGCGTCACGCCGAGCGCAACGCCTGAAGTTTTTTCCACGCCGCACCGTTTTGAATAGTTCCCTTTGCCAGCTCCCAACCTTCGCTGATACTGCGGACGCGTCCGGCTACGAACAATGCTGCACCAGCATTCAACAGCACCGCTTCCAACTTCGGCCCACGATCCTCGCCGCGTAGAATCCGCCGGATGATCTCGGCATTTGCTTCACAGTCGCCCCCAAGTAGATCGTTGAGTGTGGCGGATTGCAGCTGAAGCTTGCTCGGATCAAACGTTGATGTGGAGAACCCACGCTCTTGATAAAACTCTGCGACAGTATTCGTGCCCAGCGTGGAGAGTTCGTCCAGTTGTGATTGCCCTACTTTTCCTGAGACCACCATCCCGCGGCGCACCTTGAGTGACTGGAGCACCTGCGCGAGGGGTTCGCACAATTCAGATTTCGCCACGCCTAGCAGTTGCGCTGTGGGACGCGCAGGATTCAGCAACGGACCAAGGAAATTGAAAATAGTGCGTTGCCCGCGTTCGGCGCAGAGCTTGCGAGCCGGACCGATATGCTTGAACGCGGGATGATAGTTGGGTGCGAAGAAAAACGCGAAGCCGTGTTCGCGCAACGCTGCCCCGGCATCTGCTGGCGAGAGGTCGATCTTGATTCCTAGAGCTTCGAGCACGTCCGCGCTGCCGGACTTAGAAGTGATGGCGCGATTGCCATGCTTTGCGACAATCACACCAGCAGCCGCGCAAACGATGGCAACCGTGGTGGAAATGTTGAACGTGCCGAGGTGGTCTCCGCCAGTGCCACAAACATCGAGGATTTCGCGCGACCGTGTTTCTGCATCAAGTGGTGGCTGGATTGAGCGTGTAAGAAGTTCGTTTGCAAATGCAGCGATTTCGTCCGATACCTCGCCCTTTTTTGCGAGCGCTGTCAGGAACGCGGCTTTAGTCTCGACGGAAACGGATTCGGTAGTGAGCGCGTTGACCGCGGAGGCGATTTGCACAGGTGAGAGCGACTGCAAGGCGGCGAGTTGTTGAATCAGATTGTCGAGCACGAGAAAAGGATAGGCACGCAAAGCGATGAGCAAAGCGGAAAGTTTTTGCGGCTCGACTGCAACTACGGCTGCTGATCCGTCCGGAAGCCAAACTCGGCCAACATCACCGCGATTTTGTCCAACTCGTTCTTCGCAGCGTATTCGGCATCCGGTGCTTGGTAGCGATTCAACATCAGACAAAAAGCCAGTCGCTCGCCAGCCGCAGTCGTGACGTAACCGGATAGCGCGTTCGCCCAACGCAACGTGCCGGTTTTGGCGTGGACGTTCTTTTCGGCACGGGTTTTCTTCATTCGATTCCGCAACGAGCCATCCACACCAGCGATCGGCAAAGCGCGCAGATAACTTTCCGACTCGGCGTGCCGACTCATATGTTCCAGCAGCGTGATCGTGGCGTTCGGGGTGACAAGATTGTTGCGCGAAAGTCCGGAGCCTTCTTCGAACTCTACATCGCCTGACTTTACCCCGATCTTTTTCATAAATTTATCCAATTCGCGCACCCCGAGGTCTTCCGAAGAAATGCGGCCGATGACGGTCTCGGTCTGGTTCGTGGTATCGCTTGCGTTGGCGCGGCGTGTAGCGCGTTGTTCCGCCAGCGCTCCGACATGCGCCAGCACGAGATCAGTGTAGAGATTCTGCGACGGTTTCTGCACTTCACGGTTGATGTCGCGCAGGGGCAGCGATTCTACCGCGCCGAGTTCCAACCACTTCGACATGTCAAACGTGTGCGCCCGACGGCTTAGCCAGTTTTCTGTGCGAATTTTCCCGCCCACCTTGATACCATTGCGTTGCAAGGCTTCTTTGAAGAAGGTGACGAACAACTTTGCTGGATCGTGCATCGTTACTTCGTCGGAATAGTTCGTGGCATCGAGCGGCATTTTGCCAGTCACATAAATCATATTCTGTTCCCCCGGTCGGAAGAAGTTGATGTCTCGCTTGCCTCCAGTCGCGATGGTTTGAGTGCGGTTGCTCAACACGATGTAGCTAGTGAGTGGCGCGATGGAAAGTCTACATGGCTCGCCTATCCTGAAACCAGGCTGGACGGTGATGCGCAGGCTGTTGTCATTGATTGTTAGCGCGGAGATTTCTGCACCGTAATAAAAATTCACATCATCCCACGCCCAGCCCGAGCCGTAAGGCGAACCAGTGATGAAACTTTCATCGCCGACGAGATCGCCGGAGATTCGACGGACGCCCGCATTTGTGAGCGCCGACACGAGAGGCTGCAATGCCTGATAGATGTCCCCGTCGTTGAGGCGCGCATTGATTGTCGGATCACCGCGACCATAAACGATTAAATCTCCCTTGAGGGTGCCTCGCTTGTCAGGTTCGGCCGCGGAATAAAGCGATGACTTGATCCGGTAATCGCCGCCGAGTTGGTCCAGTGCGAGCGCCATTGTGTAGAGTTTGCAGTTGGATGCAGGGCTGAAGAGTTTTCCGGCATCGTGCTCGAAAACCGTTTTCTTGGATTCGAGCGAAACTATCTTAACACCCCACGATGCAGCAGCGAAGCGAGGTTCGATCATTAAAGCTTCGAGGCGTGATTGAAGCTCCGCGAGTGATGCAGCGGATGGGTTGGTCTGCGCCGGAAGATTCAGCGAGACGAACAAGAGCAGGCATAAGACAAAAATTCTTTTGCGCATGGCGGCAATGTGAAAAGCCCCGCGGAAATTGTCGAGCGCTTAGATATGACGCGCAAGAATCCATTGACCCTACCGCACGCGACTTCTAACTTTGCGGCGCTAACATTTTCACGCGCATGTCATTTGTTTCTGCTTTCAAACTTTGGTTGTGGGTTTCCGTTTTCGCCACCATCGCGGGCTGGATGCTGTCCTTCTTCGGTGTGCTGAACGCCATCGGCTACGCGGTGCTGGGTGTCGTGGGGTTGATCTGTTTTTTTCAAGTGCGGGTGCGCAGGTTCGTGACTTTTGATCGCTATGACTGGCGTTGGGCGAAAATCCGCAAACGCTTCTGTCGCCCGCTGCCTATCCTCTTGATGGTAGTGACGGCGCTTGTTTTTCTTGGCGGCGCGATGTATCCGCCTACGAATCACACCGGGCTAAGTTACCGCATTCCACGCGTCCTGCATTGGCTGGACGCGAATCAATGGCATTGGATTTACGCCCCAAATTACCGGATGAACACGCGCGCCTGTGGCATCGAATGGATGTCCGCTCCGTTCTTGGCGTTGCTGAAATCAGACCGGCTGTTATTCCTCCTGAATTTTATCCCATATGTCTTCATGCCAGGATTGACTTTCAGCATGTTGACGCGATTTGGCGTGCGCGGACGCGTGGCGTGGTCTTGGATGTGGTTGCTGCCGACCGGATTCGTGTTTTTGTTGCAAGCGGGGAGCTGGGGCAATGACGCTTTCCCGGTCGTCTATGCGATCGCGTCGGTGGACTTCGCTTGTCGCGCATGGAAGTCGCGGCGCGCGGATGATGTCTGGTATTCGATGCTCGCGTTGGCGTTGTTGACCGGCGCCAAGGCGAGCAACATGCCGCTCGGGTTGATGTGGTTAGTGTTGGTAGCGAGGTTGTGGCCGATACTCAAAGGCAATCCCATCGGCACGAGTGTCGTAATAGTGACCTCCCTTCTTGTTTCTTTCATCCCAACAGCGCTGTTGAACATCGCCAACTGTGGAAGCTGGTCCGGCTTGAATCTAGAAAGCAAGGGCATGGACATGCACAATCCGCTCGTCGGCATTGTTGGGAACCCCACGTTGATGCTGATCAATAATCTCTGCCCGCCGTTTTTCCCTATGGCGAAATGGTGGAATGAACACTCGCTAGAATTTCTGCCGGGGGTTTTGCGCGGCCCGATGATGAACAATTTTGAAATCGGTTTTCAAACTCTCTGGGAACTCCCTATGGAAGATTGGTCGGGCATCGGTCCGGGAGTAACGGTGCTGATGTTGATCTCAGCGGTGATTGCATTGCCAAATTATTTCGGGAAAAGACGGCCCATTTGCAACCGCACGCTTATTCCGCCGCTTATCGTCAAGCTGGCCTTGATCGCGCCGTGGATCGCGCTGTTGGCGTATTGCGCCAAGTCCGGGATGGTCACCGCCGCGCGGCTCATCGCGCCGTACTATCCGCTGCTCCTGCCCGCCTTGTTGATGGGCAATGAACAATCTGCACTCGTGCGGAAAGGCTGGTGGGGCAAGCTGGCCATCGCAGTGTTCGTTATGGCGATCGGAGTGTTGATCGTCACTCCAGCACGACCGCTCTGGCCCGCGAAGACGGTGCTGGTAAAAATGCTCGCCTCACAACCAGACAATAAGATGTTCATCCGCGCGTTGGCGACTTACACCGCCTACTCCATCCGCAACGATCCGTTGGCGGAGTTGCGTTCGGTATTGCCCGCTGATCTGAAGACTGTGGGCTTCGTGGGCGCATCCGACGATCTGGATATTTCTTTCTGGCGTCCCTACGGAAAGCACAAGGTCGAGCATATCCAATTCCGTGAGACGGCTGAACAGATACGTGAACGCAAAATTACCTACGCAGTCGTCAGCGGACTGAACTTTGATCTCGCTTACGAGTATTCCAAAATTAAAGTCGAAGACTGGATCACGAGGGTTCGCGCAGAAGTCATCACGAATACGACTGCGACCATCGCCGTCTCTGCCGGGCCGCAGAAGTGGTATGTGGTGCGGATGAAGAAATGATCAGAGCCGCTTGCGCTCACTTTGTTTCAGGGGGCTTTTCAGTGGTCTTATCAGCAGGTTTCTCTGCGGGCTTTGAAGTATCCTCTTCCTTCAGTGGCGCGATGACGCCCACCACTTCCGTACTCCACCGATCGTAGTCTGACAGGAAGAGTTGTTCCGGAACAAAACCGTCTGGTGAATAGCGAAGCGGAAAATATTTAAATTTGTCGGAAACCTGTCTTCGCACAATGAATTCGAGAATGAATGTCGCCCAACTATGTTCTGCCGCGCGCACCCATTCCGAAAGGAAACGGCTGTCCATTGTTTTTGGCGTGATATAAAGCCCCTTCACCGGCTTCATGAAATCATGCACGGCGTAGAACTGCGATTCGGCGTTCGCGGTGAGCCAGATGCACTGGCGATTGCCGTACCATGCCATAGCCCACGGGATATCGCTCATCATGAGTTCGTTCGGCTTCATCCAATTACAAGTCTGCTGGATGGCTGGCGGATAATATGGCGGGTAAACCAACGGCGTAGTTTTCGGTGGTAAAAAGATGAACGCCATCGGCAGGCACATCATGACGCCGAACACAACGATTATGGCGAGGCGCAGTTCTCTGATCTTCAGATTAATCTGATCTAGCAACGCATTGAACAAGCCCGCGCCAAAGATGAAGATGACGGGCACGAGAATGATCAGGAGGTTTTCCGTGTTCAACACTGGCGAATCTCCCGTGAGATGCGTGCGTCCCAGTGCTTGGACAAAGAGAAACACAATCAGCGATGCGAGCAGAAAATATCTCAGCCGCACGAGGGCGGGATTCCGATAACTCAACAGCAGTCCAGCGAGGAACAATCCCGCGACCCAGCTTCCGCCCATTTTAGGCAATTCATCTTGAATGATGGCTCGCGAGTTGATGCTGAGTTTGTAGAAAAACGGTTTCAGCCCTAGCGAACGGAAGTTGGGTTCGAGCGCGCGTTCCAGTTTGGTGTCGGGAAAGAGAACAGTTCCCTCTACCAGCGCATAGCCTGCCGTCCCCAGCGGCGTTCCGCTAACCGAGATGTTCCGCATGATCCACGGCGTGACGACCAGCAGGAAAACGGCGGAAGTGATGATCAAAATTTGGTTTCGCCGGATCGCGCAAAAGATGCCCAAAAAGATCAGCACAGGGATGATGAGCCAACCGAACGAATAGCGCGTCAACATGCCGATGCCCATTAACAACCCTATGGCGATGGCGAGCCATGTCTGCGCGCGATGTCCCCAAACCGGTTCACGCTCCTCACTTTCGATCCACACCAGACACCAGACCAGCCCCATAAAAATTACCATCAACAGCATCGTGGAAAGTCCTGACACGCTGAACTGCCACAGCAGTTCGCAAAATAAAACTAATGCAAATGACATCCATGCCACGCTTGAATCGAACAATCGTCGCGCAAGCAGAAACGTCAACACCGCCACGATGATCAACAACACTTGATTGAACAAGCCGATGAGAAAATCCGGCTGGTAGCGCCAGAATTGACGAGGTGCGGCCTTCGTGGGATTCATCGCCGGGATACTCCAGAATGCATCCCTCACATTCACCTGATGCTTGAACGGCAGCACCTTCATCAATCCACCCAGCACGAGCGGATACACCGGGGGATTCGCCAAATCGGGGTGCATCGCTTTTAACTGAGCGAAGTCCGGACGTGAATTGGTTTCTGTTGTGGCAAGTTTTTCTTGATTGTGACTTTTGACGAGATACACGCTGAACGGCCGTATGAATTGCGTTTTGAAGCCGTGGCCCTCAGCGATGTTCCGGCCCACTTGGGCTGCGTCCATCGCCTCCTGTGAACCCATATTACGGTACGCGCGCCAATTATAACAGAGCATCAGCGTGACGGTGAGCAACACCACAAATGCTATCCGCACCCCCGCACCACCCTTTTCCTCAAACTTGTGAACCAAGTCTTGAATTGACGGCATAATTATAATCCTTCTAGATGATATGTGTGCAGTTTTCTGTGAAACGTCCGACGAGGCATTCCGATTTTCTTGGCGGCCAGCGTGCGGTTGCCGTTGGTTTCTTTCAAAGCGCGAATAATCAATTGTTTCTCCGCTTCCTTCACGGTCAAGTCATTCTTCGCCAGCAATCGCCTAGAATCACCTGCCGGCGACATCTCCGAACGCACCGTGCGCGGCAGGTCGCGCGCTGAAATCCTCTCGCCACGGCACATCACTACCGCGCTCTCGATAGCGGAGCGCAACTCGCGCACGTTGCCAGGCCAACGATGATTCAACAGCAATTCCAAAGCATCCGCAGTGAAATCGGTCACCGGTTTTGTATTCTCCCTGGCGAACTCACGCAGGAAACTTTTCGCAAGCAGTGGCGCATCTTCCATGCGATCTCGCAGCGGCGGCAGGTAAAGCTCTACGATCTTTAGTCGGAAATATAAATCTTCGCGGAACGTTCCAGCCTTCACCATCGCTTCCAAGTTTTTGTTGGTCGCTGCGACCACGCGCACATCCGCCGTCAACGTTTTGTTCGATCCGACGCGCTCAAACGTCCGCTCTCCCAGAAACCTCAGCAGTTTGATCTGCAACGAGGCATCAATCTCACCAATCTCGTCCAGAAATAATGTCCCACCCTGCGCTTGCTCAAACCTCCCGATGCGCCGTTCATGCGCTCCGGTGAATGCGCCCCGTTCATGGCCGAACAGCTCGCTCTCCAGCAACATCGGCGATAATGCTGCGCAATGCACCGACACCATAGGCCGCTTTGCGCGTGGACTGAGTTGGTGGATGGCTTTCGCGACCATCTCCTTGCCCGTGCCGCTTTCGCCGAGAATCAAAACTGTTGCTCGCGACTGTGCGACTTGTTGCACGACATCGAAAATCTCCCGCATCACGGACGATTCGCCCACGATGTTTTCCATTCCAAATTTTGAGTCGAGTTGCTTGCGCAGCGAGACGTTCTCCGTTTCCAGCGTTTGAGTCTGCACAGCACGCGCAATCCGCATCTCGAGCTCATCAATCTGCAACCGACCCTTTGCGATGTAATCATCCGCGCCTTGCTTCATCGCATTCACGGCGAGTTCTTCCGAACCATAGGCCGTCATAAGGATGCAGATAGGTGGCTTGGAAAGTGACTTTGCGCGACCGATTAATTTCATTCCGTCCTCGTTCGGCATCTTGAAGTCAGTGAGCATCACATCGAAACTTTCGCCTTCCAACAAGTCCATCGCACTCTTCGCATCCTCGGCGACATACACGTCGAAACGCTCCTCGAGTGCGGCGCGCAATCCCTCACGCGTCGGCTTTTCGTCGTCAACTATCAACAAGGTCGGTTTCATTTTGAAATCGGCGCTTCCAAGAGTCGCGGCTTCTTGTCCTTCAACGGAAACCAGACTCGAAAGGTCGTGCCTCGCCCCACGTGGCTGTCCAGTTCGATACCGCCATTGTGGGCGCGCACAATGCGCTGCACGATCATCAATCCAAGTCCTGTTCCCTGTTTCTTCGTAGTATAAAACGGCTCAAAGATTCGGTTGATTTGCTCCTGGGGAATACCGCCGCCCGTATCGCCCACGCTGACCCACGCGGCCTCATTGTTCTCGCCAGTCTGCAATGTAAGCGTGCCGCCCCTGGTCATCGCCTGCATCGCGTTCTTCATTAGATTCAACAATGCCTGTTGAGTCTGTGTCGGATCGATTGGGGTCTGCGGCAACTGCCTTGCAAGCTTTGCCTTGATCGTGATTCCGCGATTATCCAACTCCGGGCGTAACAGCTCGAGCGTGCGCTCCACGACTTCGTTCAACGAAACGGCCTTGAGTTGCAACGGCGAGGGGCGGATCGCTTGCAAAAACTGCGTCACGATATAATCGAGCCGGTTGATCTCGCCTTTGGCCACGGAAAGATATTGCTCCAGCTTGGCTGCGACCTCACCCGTGTCTGAGTTGCTGGACAAAACTTGCGTGCGATTTCGCGATCCCAATCCCGCACGGGATGGTACAGCTTTGAGTTTCTTCACTTCGCGCTCCATCAATTGCAGATGGATATGCAGCGCATTGAGCGGATTCCCGATCTCGTGCGCCACGCTCGCTGCCAGCAACGTCAACGCCTGCACACGCTCGCTCTCGACGGCTTCAAACGTCTTCTGTCGCGCCTCGGTTGCGTCATGCAAAATTAACGCTACACCTGAACTGCCGACTTGCTCACCATCCAAAGGCGCCGCATACAGTCGCAAAAAACGAGGCCTCGGATACTCAACCTCGAACTCGTGCCTCGCGACGTGCTGGCCACCGTCCTTGTCAAAGCGTGAGATCTTCTTCCAATCCACTTCCGGCAAAATGTCGTTGATGTGCTGACCTTCCGCATTGGATTGCAGGCCGATCAGTTTGGTGACCGCCTGATTGAAATAGACAACCCGTCCCCCTTCATCCACTACCAGTACGCCGTCCTCGATGATTTTGAAGAGGGTTTCCAACAAAGCACGTTCGCGTGCGAGACGCTGAACTACGGTTTGCAAGCCTTCGGCGCCCAGCCGTCCGATGCGGCCAAGCACCTTGTCGAGGAAATTGGATTTTGCGGCCGCCATGAGGACTTAAAACCAGTTTCTGCGCTTTAGAAACCAATATGTCACCAGCGTAGTGAGTGCCGTGATCCCAAACGCAAAGGCGTAACCATGCTCCCAGTTGATCTCGTGCATGTCCTTCTGGAAGTTCATTCCATACCAACTCGCAACAATCGTTGCCGGTGTGGAAAGAATGGTGATCAAAGTCAGCGCTTTCACGACCTCGCCCGTGCGATTGGACGACATGCTCAGATACACTTGAAGTATGCCTGTAAGCGAATCGGTATAGCCTTGAGCGAGTTCTGAGATCTGAAACAGGCCGTCGTAGACATTGCGATAGTAGGGAACAAGATGCGGGCGTATGAGTTTGAACTCGCCACGGGCGAACCGAGCCAGAACTTCGCGTTGTGGACTGATGATTTGCCGCAAGTGCATCACCTCTTTTTTAACTTGGATGATCTTGTTCAGGGTCTCTTTGGAGGGGCTTTGCAATGCCTGTTGTTCCAGCTCGGCGATCTCCATGGAGAGCTCCTCTAAGGCAGGCTTGTAGTTGTCCACAATGGCGTCCAGCAATGTGTGTGCGACTCGGTCTGGAGCGCGGGCGATGTGCATAGTTGCATTGACCGCCCGCTCTTCAGTTTGTGTTACGCTGCGAAGTGGCCCGTCGTGGTAGGTCACGAGAAAGTTTTTTCCGAGAAAGAAATTTAGTTCACTGGTGCCGAAAACGCCGTCTTTTCGGCTGTAATCCACCGCATGAATCACCATGAATAGATACGGCGCAAACTTCTCGTCCTCCTTTGCCGTGAACTCCTCAACCTTGGGCGAAGGGCTGATCCGAACACAATCTTCAATAGAGAGTGGGTGGAAGTGAAACAGTGTCTCCAGTACGAATTTCTTTTCCTCGTCCGTTGGATTCTCCAGATCAATCCACAGGAAGAGATTCGTGTCGCTCAACAGCGTCGGCATCAAAAACATCTCGATGTCGCGCGTGTGAAGTCGGCCTTGCGTAGTGAATGCGAGTGAGCGAATCATTATTTTTGCGGTTGTCTCGACGTGCCAACCTAGCGCAAATCTTAATTCGATACCTCAATGAAGCAAGGCTTGTCTGCGCTGATTTGGCACAGATCATTTCACTTCTTCCGCAGCTCAGCGAACCGATCTGCCGCGTCATTCCATGCGGCAGGCTCGTAGCGCTGCACAATGCTGGACTTGCGGACCACTTCACGCATTTCTGCGAGCGACCCCAACTCTTTGTCAGCTCGGATTTGCGTGAGCAAATTGCCCATCGCAGTAGCTTCAACGGGACCCGTTACGACCGGGCGCTGGCACGCGTCCGCCGTAAATTGATTCAACAATTGGCTTTGCGAGCCACCGCCGACGATATGGATGACTTCGATCTGTTCACCAGTGAGTTCTTCCAGAGAGCCAAGTACCTCACGATATTTCAGCGCAAGGCTTTCGTAGGCGCAACGAACGAGCTCAGCCTCTGTTTTCGGTATCGGCTGCTTCGTTTCGCGGCAGAATTCCTGGATCGCTTTCGGCATATCTGGGGGATTGAGGAAGCGCGGATCGTTCAAATTCACTATGGAGCGGAGGGGCTTCGCTTTGGCCGCCATTGCCGCGAGTTGACTATAGTCGTAATTCTTGCCTCTGGCATCGAAGGATCGTTTGCACTGCTGCACAAGCCAGAGTCCCATGATATTTTTCAGCAGGCGATACGTGCCGTCAATTCCGCCCTCGTTGGTCATGTTCAACTCCAATGCGCGCTGAGACAGCGAAGCCTTTTGCACTTCTACACCCATGAGCGACCACGTGCCAGAACTGATGTAAGCCCAATTCGCTTTGCCCGTGTTGGCCGTCGGCACGCCCGCGACGGCTGATGCGGTGTCGTGAGTCGGCGGCGCCACAACTGTTACATCTACTAACCCAATGCGGCTTGCGAGCGATTTGCGGATCTTTCCGAGGGTTGTTCCAGGCGTAATTATCTCTGGCAAAAAGTGCGTCGGCAGTCCCAACTTCTTGAGAAGCGGCAGCGACCAATCGCGCTTGATTGGGTGAACGAACTGCGATGTGGAGGCGTTCGTGAATTCGACTTTCTTGGCACCGCACATGGCCCAATGGAAGAAATCTGGCATGAACAAGAGCGTGTCCGCGGCATCCAGGATCGCAGGTGATTGATCCTTCCACGCGAGCAGTTGATACAGCGAGTTCAACTCCATGAACTGCGATCCGGTTTGAGCAAATATTTCCGAGCGCGGCACTTTTTTAAACGTGCGCTCCAACGCGCCGCGCGTGCGTGCGTCGCGATAGTGATAAGGTTGGCCGAGAATTTCATCCTGCTTGTTGAGTAAAACAAAGTCCACGCCCCAAGTATCTGCGCCTACTGAAACGATTTTTTTTCCAAACTTCTTGTTGGCGAGTGCGAGGCCGTTCTGGATCTCCGCCCACAGCCGAATCACGTCCCAGCGAAATGTTTGTCCGAGATATACGCCGCCGTTGGGGAAGCGGTTGATTTCTTCTAGGCGAAGCTTGTTCCCATTCCAAATGCCTGCCATGACGCGACCACTTTCCGCGCCGAGGTCCACTGCTAGATATACTTTTTCAGCCATAAAATTAATTCCGTTTGCTCAAAACATTCTTCTCGTAGACTTTTACTTCATCAATCCAGTCCGCACCGACGGGGACGCCTTGATTGAGGCAGTAATAATCCCAGACCGCTCCGAACGGAAGGGTTTTAGCTTCTTCCATCAGTGCGAGCCGTGAGGTGAAATCGCCGTCGCGTTCAAGCTTCTTGTAGGTCGTGTAAGGCTCGAGCATCGCGATGCAGAGTGCGCGGATCATGTTGCGGGTGCCGATAGTCCACGCTGCGATGCGGTTGATGCTCGCATCGAAGAAGTCCAAGCCGATGTGCGTGCGCGCGAGATAATTTCCGCGCACGAGCTCCTGCGCAACAGCGTGCAACTCATCGTTGAGCGTGACCACGTGGTCGCTGTCCCAGTGCACTCCGCGACTGACGTGCAGGAGAATCTCCGGCACGAAGCAGAGCACGGAGGAAACTTTGTCCGCCATGTTCTCGGTCGGGTGATAATGGCCGGCGTCGAGGCAGACCAGCGTCTGATTCTTCACAGCGTATCCCAAATAGAACTCGTGCATGCCCACAGTGTAACTTTCCGCGCCGATGCCGAAGAGTTTACCTTCGACCGCGTCAAGGTTGTGCTTTGGATTAAGTTTCTTTTTGAATATGGCGTCGAGGGATTGTTCCAGCCGCTCACGCGGGCCGCGACGATCGGCGGGCGTATCTTTCATGCCGTCGGGAATCCAGACGTTGGTGACCGCGGGCGAACCCAGGGCTTTGCCCATTGCCGCCCCGATTTCACGGCTGGCTTGGCAATGCTCTATCCAAAACTGGCGGATGCCCTTGTCCGGATGCGAGAGCGTGAATCCACTCGCGGACTTGGGATGCGAGAAGCAGGTCGGGTTGAAGTCGAGTCCGATGCGCTGGGACTTGGCCCAATCAATCCAGCTGTTGAAATGTTTTGGCTGGATTTCATTGCGATCCACTCTCTTGCCACCAAACTCGCCGTAGAACGCGTGGAGGTTAAGACGATGTTTGCCAGGAATCAGCGCTAGCGCTTGATCCAGATCACCACGAAGCTCATCTGGCGTGCGCGCTTTACCTGGATAATTCCCTGTGGACACGATACCGCCGGTCAGTGCCCCGCCAAAATTCTCAAAACCGCCCACGTCATCGCCCTGCCAGCAATGGAGCGAAACGGGGACTTTGGCGAGTTGCTTGAGGACAGTATCGGTATTGGCCCCAAGGGCGGCGTAGCGTTCGCGGGCGAGTCGATAAGCGGCTGAAATTTGTTTCACGTTCACGAGGTAAAGCGTAGCCGCCCGCAAAGTGGTAATTCTAGTCCTAAATGCAACCGAAATGTGGACGCTAAAACGGGGTCATCAACTCTCATTAGCGGCAGCAGTAGCCCGGCTTGAAGTGTCTCCATTAAGGTGGTTGTTACTCACCTGTTTACGACCTTACTAGTGTAATGCTGCGGCGGAAGCGTGAGCGGCCCATCCGTGGGAACAGGCTTGAGCGATCAAACGATTGATTTACCACATCTCAGCACTGCGACGCACGAAGTGACCGTTGACCTGAGCAACATCGCACTCCATTGATGAATCGGATGAGTTCGGAAAGCCCTGGCAAGCTGGATTTGAAAGACTGCTTGCCTGAGTTGGATGCGACGAGTGCGCCGCCAATAAAAGCCGAACATGGCAGCTCAATAAAACCGTGATCGGATAAACTTCGCCAGCAGACATTCTTTCTCAGGCAAATTTATATATGGCAGTGCTCTCGCATTCTTCCGCATTTGGTCGAGAATTTGGATTGCAGCGTGGGCTCGGGGTGGCAATCTCATCTCTGATTTTTCGCATGAAGCAAAAACTAAAAATTGTTGAAGGTTCAATCGTCGCGCCACAAGGATTCCTCGCCAGCGGTGTGTTCTGCGACATTAAGCGTCTCGGCACTGGCAAGGGTTCTCAGAAGGGCAAGAAGCGTGACCTCGCGCTCATTGTGTCCGAAGTCCCCGCGACTGTCGCAGGGATGTTCACGACGAATCAGGTTTGCGCCGCGCCAGTGAAGCTTTGTGTCGAGCGCGTCAAGAAGGGCAGAGCGCAGGCCATCGTTGTGAACTCCGGCAACGCCAATGCCTGCACCGGCAAGCAAGGCATAAAGGACGCGCGCGAGATGACATTGGTATTGGCGGACGAACTGCGCTTGCCGGAGAGTCAAGTTCTCGTCGGCAGCACAGGTCGCATCGGCGTCACGATGCCGATGGCGAACGTGAAGTCTGGGATTCTTCACGCGTTGCAAATCCTCGGCAACGCCCCTAAGCAAGCCGAGGAAGCCGCTGAAGCCATCATGACGAGCGACACGAAACCCAAGCAGATCGGGGTGGAATTCTTGCTCGGAGGGAAAAAGGTTCGCATCGGCGGTATCTGCAAAGGTGCCGGGATGATCCAGCCGGGAATGTCGGCGACGGGCGTGCGCCCCGCGGCTTTGCCGCATGGCGGATTGCACGCCACAATGCTGTGTTTCATCACGACGGATGCGGTGATCAGCGCGAGGGTTTTGCAGGCGGCCTTGCAGGAGGCAGTGGCGCAAAGCTTCAATCGCATCACTGTGGATGGTGACATGAGCACGAACGATACGGTGCTGGTGCTGGCGAATGGGCTAGCAGGAAATGCCGAGGTCAAAAGCCAGAAGTCAGAAGTCGAAAGCTTTCAAGCCGCCCTCAATCATGTCTGCCTCGAGCTGGCGAAGATGATCGTGCGGGATGGTGAAGGCGTGCATCGCGTAGTGACCGTGCGGGTGAACGGCGCCAAGACGATTCAAGACGCGGATGCAGCCGCTCGCGCCGTGGCCAACAGCGCGCTCGTGAAAACAAGCTGGCACGGAGGCGACCCTAATTGGGGGCGACTCATCGAC
>Ga0114967_10000478_pt1 | contig 34122 bp, 31 predicted proteins | sample M_130628_MF_Meta_FD_92639 | JGI IMG/M metagenome (GOLD analysis project Ga0114967, IMG submission 92639) | Freshwater microbial communities from Lake Montjoie, Canada to study carbon cycling - M_130628_MF_MetaG | ecosystem: Environmental > Aquatic > Freshwater > Lake | place: Lake Montjoie...
GCCCAATAAAAACTCCGTCATCCTGAACTTGTTTCAGGATCTATCGATTTTCTAACTTGTTTTACTTTCCAACCTTGGAAACACAGCTTTCGGCTCGTTAATTTTATGTCCAGCTTTTAGCGCGAATTTAGAATCGATGAAACTAAAATCTCTTTCTTCAACTTGCAAAATATCCAAAATTTTCGGCGCTAAATTTATGCAAAATGGTTGCAACGCAAGCGCAATCACGCGTAGATTTTCGGCGATCACCGATAAAATCAGATTCATTTCTTCTAATTTATTTTCCTTTTTTAAATTCCACGGAGCCTTGATATTAAAGAACTCGTTACATTTTGAAGCATGCGCCAAAATTTCTCCAATCGCTTGATCAAAAGCAAGATTGATCATTTTTTGCGAAATTTTTTCTTTTAATTCGTAAGCATTTTTTAGCAAATTTGTCGCATCTAAATATCCGCTAAAATCAACAATTTGCGCCTCATTATTTTTGAAAATCATCGACAAAGATCTTTGCGCTAAATTGCCAATATTATTCGCTAATTCGGCGTTAATTCTGGTTAAAAAACTTACTCGCGAATAATCGCCATCATTGCCAAATGGAACTTCGCGCAGCAAAAAATATCTAAAATAATCAACTGCGGTTTCACGATTACAGCCAAAAGACTCAAGCCATTCTAATTCTTTCAGCGGATCAATCACATTTCCCACTGATTTAGAAATTTTCTGCCCCGAATTTGTCCACCAACCATGAGCATAAATTGAATGCGGAATATTCAGATTCGCCGCCATCAAAAAAGCTGGCCAATAAACAGCGTGAAAACGTACAATGTCCTTACCAACTATGTGCAACGGAGATTCAGAAGTATTATGCCAAAATTTTTGAAAAAGTTCGTTGTTTTCATCAGGAAATCCAAGTGCCGAAATGTAATTTGTTAAAGCGTCCAACCAAACATACATCACGTGTTTTTCGGCGCCCGGAACTTTTACGCCCCAAGAAAATGAAGTGCGCGAAATTGATAAATCTTTCAACCCGCCTTTCACAAAAGACACAACTTCGTTAAAACGCGATTGCGGGCGAATGAAGTCGGGCGCGGCTTCGTAAAGCATTAATAATTTATCTTGAAAAGCCGAAAGCTTGAAAAAATAACTTTCTTCTTTGTGCCAAGTAACTTCGGCACCAGTTGGTGCTTTGCCGTTTATTAATTCATCTTCGCCGTAAAAAGCTTCATCGCGAACTGCGTACCAACCTTCATAAGTGCCTTTGTAAATTGCGCCATTGGCTTCCAAAATTTCCCAAAATTTTTGCGCTCCTTTTTTATGACGTTCTTCGGTGGTGCGAATGAAATCATCGTTCGACAAGTTTAATAATTTTACCAATTCACGAAATTTTTGTGAAACTTCATCACAAAATTCCTGCGGATTTTTATCACGCGCCAAAGCTGATTTTTCAACTTTTTGACCGTGTTCGTCAGTTCCGGTTAAAAAATAAACTTCAAAATTATTTAATCTTTTAAAGCGCGCCACCACGTCGCAAGCAATTGAAGTGTAAGCGTGACCGATATGCGGCACGTCGTTTACGTAATAAATTGGCGAAGTTACGTAAAAATTTTCTTTGTTTTTCGCGACCATGATTGATTTTTAATTTGAGGATTGGACTATGAACAGCCTATTTTGCAGCCATTCTCATTTGCAGCCATCAACATTTCAACAAAGAAATTTCGTCATGATAAAAGACATTCACATCCAAAATTATCGCGGCATTAAAGATTTAAAAATCAAAGATTTTAAACGAATTAATTTGCTGGTTGGCGATAATAATTCGGGGAAAACTAGTGTACTTGAGGCTACAACAATTCTTTATCCAAATTTAGTTACTTTCTTTACAATCATCGCTCTGCGCGAGTTCGGATACATGCAAATTAATAAAGATAAAAACAGCGTAGATTTCGCGATAAATTTGCCGTCTCTCGATAAGCAATTTTATAATGGAAACTACACCAAGCCTTTCAAAATAGAGTCTTCCTTGGCGCAATCTGGAACAAAAAAATCTCAAAAAAAATTATCCCTAGAAGCCTCTTTAAGCAAAGATTACGAGCCGTTTGATCAAATCATCAACACGCAAGATCAGCGCATTTCAGAAATAAACAGCTTTATTGCCAAATATTCACTTGGCAAAGATTCGCAAAGATTAGGTCTTTCTAACAACGGAACTGGCAAAACCATTGGCAAAAACTTTGGCGTAAAACATATTTTTATTTCTGATACAACGCCAAAAGGTCAGCAAATTGTTAAACAATTTGTGCCGATAGCGCGAGCTAGCAGAGAAAGTGAATATGTTGAAATATTAAAAATATTTGAGCCCGAACTTTGCAACATAAAACAAGCAGGCGATGATTTGATTTTTGAAAAAAACGATAAATCAACCGTGTCTTTTTCTTATATGGGAACTGGCTTCGTAAGATTTCTTTCAATTCTGCTAACGATTGAAAATTTAAAAGATGAAGCCGCGATTGTTTCAATTGACGAAATCGGCAACGGAATTCACCCCAGCAAACAAGAGATTTTTTGGGAAGTGATGTTTGAGTTTTTGAAAAAAAATAAAAATCTACAAATTTTTGCCACAACTCATTCAGATGAATCAGTTGCAGCGTTGAGCAAGGTTTTTGAAAGAAGAGGCAAAAAAGATTTAGGCGAAGATGAAATCCGACTTTTTAAAATTAGAAAAACCAGCAAAGAAGAAATTTTGGTTGGCGATTACAATGCTGAAGAAATTGAAGCCAAAGTTGAATCTGGCTTGGAGGTTAGATAATGAAAAACGAACAAAATATTTTTGAAAAAGAAATAGGAATAATCGTTGAAGGTGAAAGCGATAAAAAATTCATTTTTGAAATTTGTAAAAAAGTAGGACTGGAAGAGGCAAGATTTCAGATAGAAAAAATTTCTCCTCGCGGAGGAAAAACAGATTTTTTTGGGAAAGAGTTCGAATTCACGATTAGAAATATCAAAAATTTAATCGATAAAACTTCAGAAAATCCCAAAAAAATTTTGTTAATTTGCGATGCTGATTTTAAAGAAAATAACAAATCTTATGATGGATTTCAGAAGACTAAAACCACTCTAAATCCTGTTATTTCTAAGTTAAGAAACCAATTCAAAAACAGAAAAATTGATTTTTTTATTCTGCCAAACAATAAAAACGACGGCAATTTAGACTCGCTTTTTTTGCAATGCGCCACTAAAAGAATCACCGAAAAATCTAGTTGTGTTGATAGTTATTTAAAGTGTTTGGAAAAAAATTTTTTAGAAAATCTTTCCATCAATAAAAAAGATAAATTGTATTCACAGCTTTTGATTTCAGCGATTGGAATTAAAGAAAATTTTAAGAATGTTGGCGATGTTGCGGATGAAAAAGACGGATATTGGAACTTTGATTGCGAATCTTTAGAACCCCTCAAAAAATTCCTCCTCGATTTTGCAAACCTAAATTTAAACCAATCAAAAACCTGATTTAAAAAAACAAAACCTATTACGGATGCGCGAATTTATTTCGCGCGCAGCAATTCAACTTCAACCTAAATTCAAACAAAGTTTGAATTTAAATTATTATAAAAAATGTCTTTCACGCCAAAGCTTAACGGCATTGTTACCAAATTTGCCGATCTAGAAAAAAAACTGCTTGATCCTTCAAGTTTGGGTCAAAATTTTGCTCGTATTTCCAAAGAACATTCCGACATGATTCCTGTTGTGGCGCTGATTGGCGAATATAAACAGGCGCAAAAAGAATTGGCTGATATTGATGAAATTTTGCCATCAACCACAGATCAAGAAATGCGTAATTTGTTGGAAAATGAGCGTTTTGATTTAACCAAAAAAATTCCTGATCTTGAACAGCAAATGAAAATTGCGCTTTTGCCGCGCGACGCGGCGGATGAAAAAAACGCCATTCTCGAAGTGCGCGCTGGAACTGGCGGCGAAGAAGCGGCGCTTTTTGCTTACAAGCTTTTTGCGATGTATCAAAAATATGCGGAGAAGAAAAAATGGAAGTTTGAAATTCTTTCAATTTCAGACACCGGTTTGGGCGGATATAAAGATGCTTCTGCTACAATCACTGGCCGCAACGTGTTTGCACGATTGAAATATGAATCGGGAGTTCATCGCGTGCAACGAGTGCCTGAAACCGAATCGCAAGGTCGCGTACATACATCAGCCGCAACAGTTGCCGTGCTTCCGGAAGCTGAAGAAATCGACATTAAAATTGAAGAAAAAGATTTGCGAATTGACGTCTTTCGCTCGTCTGGACCGGGCGGACAATCGGTAAATACCACAGATTCTGCGGTTAGAATTGTTCACGTTCCAACGGGAGTTACGGTTTCAATGCAAGATGAAAAATCGCAAATTAAAAACCGCGAAAAAGCGATGAAAGTTTTGCGCTCTCGTCTTTATGAAGCTGAACGCGATCGCGCCGACAAAGAACGTTCGGCAAACCGCAAAGAACAAGTTGGAAGCGGCGATAGATCTGAACGCATTCGCACTTATAATTTTCCACAAAGTCGCGTAACAGATCACAGAATCAATTTAACCAGCTATAGAATTGATGACATTATGCTCGGTGAATTGGATGAATTTATTGACGCACTAACTGCGGATGATCAAGCGAAGAAGATGTCGGAAGAGGATTAAAATTAATCAAATTAAAACTTACGCCAAAACAAAAACAAAGTCACCCTTCGACAAGCTCAGGGTGACTTCGAGTTTTTTTTGGGAACAAGGTAAATACATTTAAGCAAAATTTTTACCAAAAACTCGCAGCCAAAAGCTATCAAAAGATTTGTGTTTTGTTGTAGCTTAGATTCAGTTTTTAATCCCAACCACCAAATCACCATCATCGAGTTTATTTTCGTAGGAAAATTTTGTCGCAGATTTTACTTCTTCGGCATTTGCAACGCAATTTAGAGAATCACCTAAAACTTGTTCTTTGATATATTTCTCAAAAGATTTTGCCACTTCCAAAATTCGTGGATTGGTCGAAGAAATTTTCAAATTAATGTGGTCGGAAATATTTAAATCTGCGTCTTTTCTATTTTGTTGAATCGCGCGAACAATGTCCCGCGCGATGCCTTCATCTTCTAAATCTTTGGTAATTTCAATATCTAATTGAACTAGATAATCATTGGTTGGAAGTGCTAAAATTGCGAATTTTTTTTCGTCGTTATTTTTGGTTGCCAGCTTTAATTCAAAATCATCGTCGCTTAAAATTATTCCGGCAATTTCAATTTCTTTATCGGAAATTTTTTTCCAATCACCGCTTTTGCTGGCGATGGTAATTTCTTTGATTTTTGCACCAAATTTGGCGCCAATTTTTTTAAAATTTATTTGTAATTTTAATTCGGCAAGTTCGGTAATATCTTCTTTAATTTCGATTGATTTTACGTTTACTTCATCGGCGATGATTTCTTTAAAAGGCAAAATTCGCGCGGCGCTTTTGCCAATTACGATTAATTTATTTAAAGGCAAACGTACACGAAGATTTTTGTTATCGCGAATTGAAAGCGCGGTTGAAGCGATGCTGCGAACTAAATCCATATCGGCGACGAGTTCTTTTTCATTTGGTAAAAAAGAAATGTCGGGGAAATCTTGAAGATGAACGGAAGATTTGCGATTAATCATGTTTGAACTGAAATAAATTTAAACCAACTCTCCAATTACAAAAACTTCTTCGCCGGCTTTTTCTAAAATAGCCTTAACTTCATTTTCATCGCCTTGCGCAACCACCAAAACCATGCCAATTCCGCAGTTGAAAGTGCGTTGCATTTCTGCGTCAGTTACGTTGCCGAGTTTTTGTAAATAATCAAAAATCTCGGGGCGATTCCACGATTTATAATCAATTTTTGGAGTAACATTTTTTGATAAAACTCGCGGTAAATTTTCGGTTAAACCGCCGCCGGTAATGTGGGAAAGAGCTTTAACTTTGCCAGTTTTAATCGCTTCCAAGCAAGATTTTACGTAAATTTTTGTTGGCGTTAACAATGTTTCGCCAACGGTTTTTTCGCCAGAAAGTTTATCGGAAAGTTTATCGGAAAAATTAACAGAATTTTTTTCTAAAATAAAACGCGCCAAAGAATAGCCGTTTGAATGAACGCCACTTGATTTTAAGCCGATTAAAATATCTCCAGCATTTGTTGGTCTTGGTAAAATTTGATCGCGCTCAACTGCGCCAACAGCAAATCCAGCTAAATCATAATCTCCCGCTTTGTACATTCCCGGCATTTCGGCAGTTTCGCCACCAATTAAAGCGCAGCCAGCAAGTTTGCAACCATCGGCAATTCCTTTTACAACTTGGCTGGCAACTTCGACATCAAGTTTAGAACAAGCAAAATAATCAAGAAAAAAAAGTGGTTCAGCACCTTGAACTACAAGGTCATTTACCGACATTGCAACTAAGTCAATTCCGATTGTATCGTGTTTATTAACATCGATTGCGACTTTTAATTTTGTACCCACGCCGTCGGTTGATGAAACCAAAACTGGATCTTTGAAGTTGCATTTTTTCAAATCAAATAAAGCGCCAAATCCGCCAAGGTCGGAATCAGCCCCAACGCGGCTTGTTGCTTTAGCGAAAGGTTTAATACGATTAACCAATTCATTTCCAGCATCGATATCGACGCCAGCTTGTTTATAGTTTAAAGACATTTTTCTTGCGATTTAAGAAGTGAGGCGAGAAGCTTACTGAATCCAGCTTCGAAGGAGATGTTTTTAATATTTCAGTTTAATTCCGATATGTCGAGAATTTTTTTACTTTTTCTAACTTTGTTTTTTTCTTTTCAAGGCGTTTCTTACGCTGTAGAAAATAGTCCTTACATGGTTGAGGGCGTTAACATAAGCGTTACAGGAAAATCACCAACTGATGCTAGAAATGCCGCACTTGCCAGCGGCCGACGCGATGCTTTTTTGATTTTATTAACTCGCTTAGAAATCGCCACCAAGGTTGCTGATACGGTTTCCAACGATGAAATTTCTGACATGGTGCGCTCTGAACAAATCGATGCTGAAAAAATCGCTGGCAATAATTATAGCGCCACAATGAATATAATGTTCGCCAAGGATTTTGTTGAACATATTCTCGCTAAAAAAGCTGTGAAAAAAGCAGAAAAATCTGGCGAAACTTATGTTTTATTACCAGTAAAAGTTACCAAGCGCTCAATGCTTTTATGGGAAGATGATAATAATTGGAGAAAAGCCATTGAAAAAACTATTGCTAAAAAAGGCCAAGGAAAATTCGTGGTGCCGGACGCAGATTTAAGCAATATCGCAGTTATCAGTTCAACCAATGTTGCTTTGCTTGATTACGTGGCAATTGAGCCGCTGCTTTTCAAATATAAATCTGAATCAGTTTATACCTTATTTTTCTCTTACGATGAAATTGAAAATAAAGTAAATATCAGCGTTACTTATTTAAGAAAATTACAGAAAAAACAGGTCAAATTAAACTTCGTTAATGTTGATCAATTAAGCTTTGATGCCTTGCTGGAAAAAGTTGCCAACAAAACCATCGACTATTTGCTTTCTTCGCAAAATACCGAAAGCAAAGCCACTTCTAGCATAGTTAAAATTCAGATTCCGGTTTCAACTTTAAGCAATTGGATGATTGCAAAAAACCGCATTGAAAATAGCAATTTAGTGACGCAAATCAACATCGAGTCAATCTCGCGCGACATGGCCGTAATCACATTAAATTACCCAAATAACGGCACTGATATTGCGCAGGAATTTATGAAAGTTGGAATAAATTTGATTAAAAAAACTGATAATCTTTACGTTTTAACCAATTAGGCGATTCATGAAATTAAAAGATAAACTTATTTCAATAGTTGTAATTTTGGCTATTTTCTTTTGGTTGATTTATTTAGTGAAATCAGTGTTGGCGCCATTCATCTGCTCATTCATCATCGCTTATTTTTTAGATCCAATCGTCGATTTCTTTTGTAAAAAATACAAAATGTCGCGCGCATTTGCCACTTCTTTGATTCTAGGATTATTCCTCACAATTTTAATAACGCTTGGCGCAATTTTATTGCCGATTCTTTCCTCCCAATTCACTGATTTACTCACCGCTTTACCCGGATATTTTCAAACTATTTTACATGATTTTTATCCGAAAGCAGTTTCAATCCTTGATGGCGTTGGCTTTAGAATCGATAAAGATTTATCGCATTTATTAGCGAATGAACAAATTACTGCCAAATTTGTCGATTTATCAAAAAATATTGTCAACAACGCCGTCACTTCTTCGCTGACATTAATCAATATTTTATCTTTGATTTTTATTACTCCGATTTTGATTTTTTATCTCTTAAAAGACTGGAAAATTTTAATCGAAAAAATTGGCGATTATTTGCCGCGCCAAGTTGCAATTTCAGCTCGAAAAATTGCCTTAGATATAGATAAAACCTTATCTGGCTACGTTCGCGGCCAATTTAATGTTTGCCTGATTTTAGGTCTGATTTACTCCAGCCTTCTAAGTTTTACCGGCCTTAATTTTGGATTTTTAATCGGGCTATTAACCGGATTATTTTCTTTCATTCCTTTCGTCGGAATGTTATGCGGCGTCACAACCGCAATCATTGTCGCCTTATTTCAATGGGGTTTTGATGCTACGCATATTGCCGCCGTTTCGCTAGTTTTTGTTTTTGGTCAAGTTATTGAATCAAATTTTCTGACTCCAAAATTAATCGGCGCCAAAATTGGTTTGCACCCAGTTTGGTTGATTTTTGGATTATTTGTTTTCGGTGTTTTATTCGGCTTTTTCGGAATTTTAATAGCAGTTCCTCTAACCGCAATTTGCGGCGTTATCATTAAACATTTCGCTTTGGAATATAAGAAAAGGTTTACCTAAAATGCTTCAAAACATTGCTCGCGAAGTACAAAAATTAGCAGATGATCTTGGGGTCGATCGCAAAAGATCGATTGGCGAAGTTGCCAAAGAATTAAAAGTCGAAACTCACGTTATTCGTTTTTGGGAAGAAAATTTTCCGCAAATAAAACCAGAAATTGGTGCTGGAAAAAGGCGTTATTATTATAATAAACAGCTGAAGATTTTAAAAAGAATCAAAAATTTTTTATACGAAGAAGGATATACAGTTGCGGGATTGCAGAAGCTTTTGAAAAAAAGAAAATACGATGATCACAAAGAAGAAGATTTAGATATTATTTTATCTGATGAAAAGCCGGTTTCAAAAATAGTTCATGATGATGAAATTCCTGAGGCAACTAGATTGGAAGATCATGAAATTGAAGATTTTATTGATCCGCGACATAAAGCAGAAATCGAAATTGAAACTGACGTTGCAATTGATCCAAAAGCTAAAATTAGAGATTTTTCTAAGATAAAAGTTTCGGCGATTGATCCATTAGTTAGAAAAAGAATTAGGGAATCTCTGAAAAATATCAGGGGAACTTTGGCGAACTTGAAGAAGATTACGCAGCCTAATTAGAATAACAAAATTTTTTCAAAAAAGTTATTTTTTTCTCGTAATCACAAAATTCACCAACTCCACCAACAAAGATGCTTTCGCGCCAAAAACTTTCAGATGCGCAATTGACTGATCTCGCAATAATTCCAATTGTTTTTGCGCCAGCTCCATTCCCAAAACATCAACAATACTGGCATTTTCTTTTGGTTTTTTATGAACCGTTTCATCAATTTCTACCTTGCCAAGGCTGATTCCATAATGATCTAAAATATCATCTTTGATCTGAAAGGCTAAACCCAAATCATGAGCAAAATTGCGCAGCGCGTGTCTTTCATTAATTCCAGCATGACCTAAAATCGCGCCCATTTCAGCGGAAGCCATAAAAAGTTCGCCCGTTTTTAAACGATGTAATTTTGCTAATTCTTCGTTAGAAATTCTTTGATCAGCTTTTTCTAAATCAATCATTTGGCCACCCGCCATTCCCATAAATCCCGCGGCTTTGGAAAGAGTTTTTACCAATTCTAAACGCACCGAAGTTTCTTTATGAGTTACTGGATCAGTTAAAATTTCAAATGCGTAAGTCAGCAAAGAATCGCCAGCGAGAATGGCGGTCGCTTCATCAAATTTTTTGTGGCAAGTCGGAATTCCGCGACGCACATCATCATTATCCATCGCCGGCAAATCATCGTGAATCAAAGAATAAACATGAACAAATTCCATCGCCGTTGCCGAGTTTAGAGAAACCAAGGGCGAAATTCCAAAAATCTGCGCCGAGGCAATTACTAAAAATGGGCGAATTCTTTTGCCATCGGAAAGCGCGCTGTAGCGCATTGCTTCAACTAATTTTGAATCGTGAAACTCTTTAGGAAGTAATTCATCCATGCGCTTTTGCACCAAGATTGAGCAAGCTAGAAGGGATTCTTGAAGGGAGTTGTTGAACATTTATTTTGTTAATTTGATTAGATGAAATCGAGCTAGCATCTCGATTTCACAAAAACTACTTCAAAATTTTCGCTAAATATTTTCCGGTTACCGATTTTTTATTTTTTGCAACTTCTTCTGGAGTTCCTTCAGCAACAATATAACCACCTTTTTCACCACCGCATGGACCAATATCAATGATATGATCTGCGGTTTTTAAAACGTCGAGATTATGTTCAATTACTAAAATTGAATTTCCAGCGTCAACCAAAGTATGCAAAACTTTTAGTAACTTGCTAATATCTTCAAAGTGTAAACCTGTGGTTGGTTCGTCAAGAATATAAAGCGTGTCCCCAGTAGCTTTTCTGCTTAATTCTTTCGCCAATTTAATTCGCTGCGCTTCGCCACCAGAAAGCGTGGTAGCGCTTTGGCCGATTTTCATATAGCCTAAACCAACTTCGCATAAAGATTTAAATTTGTCGTAAATATGAGACATGCTAGAAAAGAAAATAGCCGCATCATCCGCGGTCATTTCCAAAATATCAGAAATTGATTTGCCTTTATATTTAATTTCCAAAGTTTCGCGATTGTAGCGTTTGCCGTGGCAAGTATCACAACGTACATACACGTCAGGAAGAAAATGCATTTCAATTTTAATCAAACCATCGCCTTGGCAAGTTTCGCAACGCCCACCTTTGACGTTGAAAGAAAATCTGCCAACTTTGTAACCACGCGATTTTGATTCTGGCAAAGCGGTGAAAAATTCACGAATAAAAGTGAAAGCGCCGACGTAAGTACAAGGATTTGAACGCGGAGTACGACCGATTGGTGATTGATCAATCTCAATAATTTTATCAATAAAATGGGCGCCAATTAAAGCTTCAAAAGGTCCTGGAACGGCTTTTGATTTATTGATCATTTTATTTAACGCCGGATAAAGCGTTTTGATAATTAAACTTGATTTCCCGCCGCCCGAAATTCCTGAAACGGCGGTGAAAATTTTAAGTGGCAAATTCAACGTAACATTTTTCAAATTGTTGATTGTCGCGCCTTTCAAAGTAATAACTTTTTTTGGATCAATTTTGCGGCGTTTTTTTGGAATTTCGATTTGTTTTTTACCGCTTAAATATTGGCCAGTAATACTTTTTGGATCGTTAATTACATAGTCGGGCAAACCAGCAGAAATAATTTCGCCACCGTGAATTCCAGCTCCCGGACCAACATCGATTAAATATTCAGCCTCGCGCATCATTTCTTCATCATGCTCAACAACAATTACTGAATTTCCTAAATCACGCAGGTTTTTCAAAGTTGTAATCAACTTATCATTATCGGATTGATGCAGGCCAATTGAAGGTTCGTCAAGTACATACAAAACTCCAGAAAGCCCCGAACCAATTTGTGAAGCCAGACGAATACGTTGCGCTTCGCCGCCCGATAAAGTTCCAGCTTCGCGATTAATGGTTAAATATTCTAAACCAACATTGCGTAAAAAACCCAAACGGCGCGTGATTTCTTTGAGCAATCTTTCGGCAATTTGGTTTTGCATTGAAGTTAATTTGGTTTCCAATTCGTTAAACCAATCAACTGATTTTTCGATCGACATTCTACTAACTTGCCCAACGTGAAGACCGGCGATTTTTACCGACAAAGCTTCTTCATTTAAACGATGTCCTTCGCATTTTTCGCAGGTTTTTAGAGTTTGGAATTTTGCTAAATCATCACGCATTGATTCGCTTTCGCTTTCCAAATATCTTTTTTTCAAGCTGTTCATCACGCCTTCAAAAGACTTTTTAACTTTGATCGCTTTCAGCCCATCTTCAATTTTAATTTCAACTTCGTCAGTTCCAGTTCCGTAAAAAATAATTTTTTTAACTTCTGACGCTAAAGCTTTAAAAGGAACATCAAGACTAAAATTATAATGCAAACTCATTGCCTGTAAAACCTGTTGGTAGAAGCGTTCTTGCACGCCTTGCCAAACTGAAATTGCGCCTTGGCGCAAGGTTAAATTTTCATCTTCAACAACTAAATCTTCGCTGAAATAAAGTTCAGTTCCAAGACCATCGCAATGTTTACAAGCGCCAAATGGCGAGTTGAAAGAAAATAAACGCGGCTCGATTTCAGAAATTGTAAAACCAGAAACTGGGCAAGAAAATTTTTCACTAAAAACTAAAACATCTCCGGCTTTATGGGTTGATTTTACGCCTTCAGGAAGACTTACAATTTCTACATAAAGCAAACCTTCAGAAGCTTTTAGGGCGGTTTCAACTGAATCAGCCAAACGGTTGCCGAGATCGTCAGAAACTACAACGCGATCAACAATAATTTCGATGTCATGTTTTTTATTTTTATCCAGCGCTGGTAAAATTTCGTTTAAATCGTGAACTTTTCCGTCAACTTTAATGCGTTGGAAGCCTTGTTTGCGGGCGTTCATCATCTCTTTACGATATTCGCCTTTTTGACCACGAACGATTGGAGCAAGTAAATAAATTCTGGTTTTTTTCGGTAATTGTAAAATTTTATCAACCATCACCGAAGCCGACTGGCTTTCAATTGGCAAGCCAGTTTCTGGCGAATGCGGAACGCCAACGCGGGCAAATAACAAACGAAAGTGATCGTAAATTTCAGTAACAGTTCCAACTGTTGAGCGCGGATTTCTGGAAGTAGTTTTTTGATCAATTGCAATTGATGGTGAAAGACCGGTGATTGATTCAACATCAGGTTTGTCTTGCATGTCTAAAAACTGACGGGCGTAAGATGAAAGACTTTCAATAAAACGGCGCTGACCTTCAGCATAAATAGTGTCAAACACCAAAGAAGATTTCCCCGAACCACTTAAACCCGTAACAACAACAAGCTGATTTTTTGGAATTTCGATATTTACATTTTTTAAATTATGTTCTTTCGCGCCAGTAACTTTTATGAATTTTTCTTCCATGGAAATGTGTATTTTAAAATGTGATTTGAACCAAGGTATCAATTCTTAATTCATTATTCTTAATTCTTAAATAGAAAATTTTATAGCAAAGCTGCTTGAAGCTCGAATATTTCATTTGGGTTATTTTCTTGTGATGAAATCGAATATACCAGAGCTACTTGAAACTGGACCATTTCACTTTGGTATAAAAATTCAAATCTGCAAAACCCCCCAACCCCCCTTAACAGGGGGGCTTTAATCCGAATTCGATCTCAAAGCCCCCCTGTTAAGGGGGGTTGGGGGGTTTTAATCCGAATTCGATCTCAAAGCCCCCCCCTGTTAAGGGGGGTTGGGGGGTTTTGCAAAGTCGAATAAACTGAGATTTTTTAAGTTAATCCTGTGAGATTTTTTAAGTTAATCCTGCTTTTTCAAGTAGCTTTAATTATATAAGAAAACCCGCCACAAGCTTTCTTGTGACGGGCCTGGTGAAAAGAAGTTATCGCTTGGATAAACCCCTCATCTTTCCATAAAGGAAAAGACGATTATGTTACCTTAGCTCAATGAAGAAACTACGGATAACGTAACTAACACTGCGAGTGGAATAAAGATCATGTTAGTTAGATATTTAGTAGTTAAGACAAGGAATCTACCACAAAGTCGATCTTAAAAAAGACCGACTAAGCGAAGAACTCCAAAACACTAACGAAAAATCAATTAAGATTATTCATTACCTCGTCCCGCACTTTTTTAAGTTCTAAATCAGTTAACGGGATGAGACCTTTTTGCAGGAGATAGCCATCAGCGCCAATCGTGTTTTTGCTGACTATTTCCTGCACAAATTCTTGCATTCCCAGAACCAGATTCAAATGCTCTTTTTTGAAATAAATGAAAAGCGGACGCGAAACCGGATAGGCTCCCGAAACAATATTAGCAAAACTCGGAACAACATTATTAATTATCGCCGATTGAATTGTATCATGATTTTCTTCTAAAAAACTAAAGCCGAAAATTCCTAAGGCGTTATTATCATTTTTTAATTTTTGTACGATCAGATTATCATTTTCACCAGCTTCGATAAATTTGCCGTCACTTCTAATTACATGACATTTTTTCTTGCGGATTTTTGAATCAGAAAAAGCATCAACAAATTCTTTCATTTTAGAACAAGGCTCTTCCATAACTAATTCAACAAAGGCATCTCTGGTTCCGGAAGTTGTTGGCGGGCCATAAACTGCGATATTTATTGCTGGCAATTTGGCATCAATATCCTGCCATTTTTGGTAAGGATTGGCGATTAATTTTCCATCTTTGCTTGGAACTTGTTGCGCTAAAGCTAAAAAAATCTGCTCTTTGGTTAAATTATATTTTGTTCCAGCAACTGAGTTGGCGAGCACAATTCCGTCGTAACCGATTTTGATTTCGACAATTCCTTCAATGCCATTTTCAGCGCATTTTTTGATTTCGCTTGGTTCAATTTTTCTGGAAGCATTGGAAAAATCGGGATAGTTAAAACCAACTCCCGAGCAAAATAGCTTAAAGCCGCCGCCAGTTCCGGTTGATTCTACAATTGGAGTTCTAAATTTGGTATCACGCCCAAAAGCTTCAGCAATCACCGCTGTAAAAGGATAAACAGTTGATGAGCCTACAATTTGAATATGGTTTCTTGGCGCAGCTTTGAAAGCCAACGCTGAAGAAACAAATAGTAAAAACACTGAAACTGTGAGAGATAGAAATCGCAACATATCCGTCGTTTAGTTATTATTAGCCATGCAGGAACGGTTATATCGCTTAGATAAGCGAGCGCGATAGTTAGATTTTTTTTACAAAAGTCAAATTTTTTTTCGCGTCAAGTCGGAATGGAATTGCGTCTGGTTTAAGGTGTTGAAATCATAAAAACTGCAAAATATGTTAAATAAAATCTTCCTTCCCAACACTTTACCTTAAGCAAAATAAATGCTAAAAAACTCTGCAAAAACAACTTTGCTCTTATTCATGTTTTTGCCGTTTTTTTTGTGCAATTTTTCTGCCTTCGCCAAAGCCAAACCAGTTAAAAAAACCGCTTCTAAAGCCATTATTATCAAGGGAAATGAAAGAATTGACGAAGAAACTATAAATTCTTATCTCGATGTTAATGCCTTAAAAAAAGGCTCGGAAAAAGCAGTTCAAGATTCGTTAAAAAAACTTTATGAATCTGACCTTTTTTCTGAATCAAAAATTTACCGCAAAAACGGCCGTTTTGTTGTTGAGGTAAAAGAAAATCCAATCATTTCTGACGTTAAAATTGTCGGAAATAAAAAAATTGAAGACGAGGCTTTGCAAAGTGAAATTTCTTTAAAAAAACGCTCGGTTTTCACCAAAGCAAAATTACAAAACGATCTCAAGCGCATCAATGATATTTACTTAAAATCCGGACGATTTTTAGCCAAAGTTGAACCAAAAATTATTCAAAAAGAACAAAATAGAATTGAACTAATTTTTGATATTTTTGAAGGCCCGAAAGCCAAAATCGCCGATATTTATTTTGTGGGCAACGAAGCTTATCCCGACAAAGAATTATCCGAAGAAATTACTACGGCGCGTAGCAAATGGTGGAAATTTTTATCTTCCGCCGACACTTACGATTCTGATCGCGTTGAATTTGACAAAGAAAAACTACGCCGCTTTTATGGCTCCAAAGGTTACGCCGATTTTGCTGCAATTTCTTCAATCGCCCAAATTGCACCGACTAAAGATAAATTTTTCATAACTTTTTTACTCGAAGAAGGCATTAAATATAAGGTTGGAGAAGTAAATATAATCAATCACATTGAAAAACTTGATGCCGATATTTTAGAAAAAGAAATCCTCATTAAAAAAGGCAAAGTTTTTAACTCGGAATTAATTGAAAAAACCGTTGAAAAAATGGTCGAAGCTCTGTCAGAAAAATCTTACGCCTTTGCCAATGTTGAACCAGTTTTGAGACGCGACCGCGAGAAAAAAATCATGAATATTGATTTTGTAATTAATGAAACTCCGCGCGTTTATATCAATCAAATCCGCATCACCGGAAATACTCGAACTTTGGATGAAGTTATTCGCCGCGAGTTACGATTGCGAGAAGGCGATTCTTACAATGTCACTAAAATTAACCGCTCAAAACAACGTCTGGAAAATCTCGGATTTTTTGAAAAAGTTACTTTCAATACCAAAAGGCTCGGCGATAGCGACAAGGTTGATTTAGAAGTTGAAGTGAAAGAGAAAAAAACTGGCGAATTAAATTTAGGACTTGGTTATTCAACCGTGAATAAAATTACAACCAACGCTGGAATCAAAGAGCGTAACTTGAATGGAACGGGTCAGGAATTGGGTTTAAATATCCAAAAATCTTATAGCAATTTTACCGGCGAAATAAATTACACCAAACCTTATTTTATGGATCGCCAAATTGATGTCGGTTTTGATCTTTTTAAATATCAGCAAAATAAACGTAATACCTTGATTTATGATCAAAATTCTAGCGGCGCAACTTTCCGTGGAAATTACGCAATCACCGAATTTTTATCGCATCAAATTCACTATTCTTTAAGTCAACAAACCATCAGCAATGTTGATGCAAATGCAACTTTAGGCGTGCGAAATTTGGAAGGCAGCTTCATAAATTCCGCCGTCGGTCAAAGTCTTCTTTACGATAGACGCGACAATAGCATGAATCCGAAAAACGGTTATTATATTTCGGGAAGTCAGGAATATTCTGGCTTGGGTGGCGATATCAACACTATCAAACATGAAGGTTCCGCTGGATATTATTTACCAACTTTTAGTGAAGATTTTATCTTGAAATTTTTAGCGCGCGGTGGCGTGATTGAATCAGTTGGCGGAGATGGAGTTCGCAGCAATTACGGTTTCTTTTTGGGAGGCAACAACTTCCGCGGTTTCCAATATGCCGGTATTGGGCCACGCGCCGTAACCAATGGCAGCGCAGTTGGCGGCGGCGTGATTGGTGGTAAAATTTATTATGTTGGAACCGCAGAATTCCGCTTCCCACTTGGCTTGCCAAAAGAATTGGGAATTAACGGCATTCTCTTTAGCGATAATGGCACGGTAAAAGGAGTTGATTCAATCAGCAAACAAGGAACCCAAGTTGCAGATTCTGGATCTCTGCGTTCATCTTACGGCTTTAGTCTCGCCTGGTCTTCGCCTTTGGGGCCAATCCGTCTGGATTTCGCCAAAGTCGCCAAGCGCGAAGTTTATGATCAAACCCAAAATTTCCGCTTTAGTTTTGGAACAAGTTTTTAAAAAGGATTAAACCATGATCAGAATTTTTCACCTGCCGGAATATAATCAGCAAAAAGTTTTCTCTCTCGACGAAGTCGAAGATTTAGCGCAAGCGGTTTGGATCGATTTACAAAATCCAACAATTGACGAAATTAAACAGGTGGAAGAATTTTACAAAATCACCTTCCCAACCCGTCAACAGCAAGAAGAAATCGAAACCAGTTCGCGCTATTTAGAAAATTCTGGCATCATTAAAATCAACTCGACTTTCATTAATTTAATTCCGCAAACCAGCAAATTAGAAGAAAGTGAAATTTCATTTATCGTCACTGAAAAAGTGCTTTTCAGTTTGCGTTATTTTGAAAGCAAAGTGATTTCTGAAACCATCAAAAAAATTAAACAATTTCCAGCGATTTTTTCTAACCCGTCAAAAATTTTAATCGCCTTGATGGAAGCGCGCGTTGATTTTGACGCCGATTTAATTGAATCGGTTTCGCGTTATACCGCTGAAATCAGCAGAAAAATTAATTATAATCAGAATCTCGACGAAAAGATGATTTTACGGATTAATGAATGTCAGGAATTAACCATGTCATTGCGCGAAGCCTTGTTTGACAAGCAGCGCGTGATTTCTTCGCTTCATAGAAACGAAGATTTGATGGTCGAAAATTACAATCGTTTACGCATTATCGTAAAAGACATTAACTCACTAATTGAGCACGCCAATTTCAATTTCACGCGTTTAGAATATCTACAAAACAGCTTTATTGGTTTGATTAATATTGAACAAAATAAAGTCATCAAAATTTTCACCGTTGCGTCTTTGATTTTTATGCCGCCAACATTGATCGCGAGCATTTATGGAATGAACTTCAAAATCATGCCAGAATTGGATTGGATGCTGGGTTATCCTTTCGCACTCACGCTTATGGCTGTAGCTTCAATTGCCACGATTTGGGTTTTCAAACGTAATAAATGGTTGTAATTGTTATTTGACAAATTTTTTTGGTTAAATAATTTCCGCTTCAACTAATTAAAACCAAGTTAGCGAAATTATTAACCTTTAAGTTCCACCAACTTATGCCATCACCACAAACTACGCCACATCCACTCACACAAATCGAAATCATGCACCGCCTTAAAAAAGTTGGTTTCACTCAAGAACAAGCTGAAACTCATGCCGAAATTGTTACGGAATTAAATGAAAGTAATTTAGCGACAAAAAAAGATGTTTTAGATTTGGAGAAAAAAAGCGAATCTGAATTTGCTTTAGTTAGAAAAGAAATGAGGCAAGAATTTGCTCTCGTCAGAACCGAAATGAAACTCATGGAATCTCACATCATAATCAAAATGTCAGTCATCATGAGCGGGCTTCTGGCTTTATTTGGAACTGTGCAAAAAGTTTTTGGATTTTAAAATTCTTACCCAATTCTGCGCAAACGATTCATGTAAATTGTTGCTCCAACTGCATCGAGTTTTTCAATTTCATATCTTCCACCGCGCGCAATTGCGTAAGAAAAATCGCCGCTAAAAACATCAAAAGAAATTCCGCTGTGATATGAAGATTCATGGTCGCCGAATAAATCAAAACGCGTTTTTACCTCGGAAAATTTTTCTTGCAAAAATACCGAAATTGCTTGAGCTTTTTCTAACTCTTCCACAATTTTTGGTGATTTAATTTGCGCCGAAATTTCTTGAACTAAATTTTCCAAATCATCGTTAAAAGTGGCGATTTTACTGATTATTTCAGCATTTTTGCCAGCAAGATTTTTGATGGTTGATAAATTCTTTTTCATCACCGCTTCTTGAATTTCAGCTTTTTTTGCAACTCCAATTTCATCCAAGAAAATTCCTAAAAAATTGGGCAAAGAAAATTCTATCAATAAATTTTTTATCTCTAATTTTTTTAGCGCGATCAATAAAGTTTCAACAATTTCTAAATTTGATTTTTCTTTGTCGCAGCCTATAAATTCAACTCCCACTTGGGTTTGTTGACGATCAGCATAAAGATTTTCACTTTTTGCACAAAGAACATCACCAACATAACAAAGTTTTAAGGGCAATTTTTCTTCTTTTAAACGCGTTGCTAAAAGTCGTGAAATTTGCAGCGTAATATCATTTCTAAAAATCAGATTTTTCCCTGAAATAACATCGGTCGCACGAAAAGAATTTTTCATTTGTTCGCTGGAAAAACTATCTTCAAATTCAACAAGCGGAGTTTTTACCAAACGATATCCAGCCTTTAAAAACACGCCTAAAGCGGTGTTAATATTTTCATGATTTTTTTCCGCTTCATCAAAAAGCAGGTCGTAAAATCCAACGGGTAAAAGTTGTTTTTGCATTATTATTTAGTTTTTAAAAATTCTTCCAGCGCCAACATATCAAGCCACGCCACTTTTTTCTTAGAAGATTGGCGCATTAAATAAGATGGATGAAAAATCGTGAAACTTTTGATTGGACGCGATAAAAATTTCGGCGCGTAATCCATAAATTTTCCACGCACTTGACCAATTGGATCATGAATTCCAAGCACCGCCGCCATTGAAGTTGCACCAACTAAAACCAAAACTTCCGGATTTAAAAGTTGAATATGACGCTCCACAAAAGGGCGACAAATTGCCAATTCTTCATCAGTTGGGCGGCGATTTCCGGGTGGTCGCCAAAAGATCACATTGGTAATATAGAAATTTTCTTTGCGCGTCATATTGATGGCGCGAAACATATCATCCAAAACTTTTCCGGAATCGCCGCAAAATGGAATCCCTTGCAAATCTTCGTGATTTCCCGGCGCTTCGCCAATAACCATTATTTTCGAATTAGAACTACCGTCAGAAAAAACTGTATTTGTCGCCATTTTTTTCAAATTACAGCCCTCAAAATTTTCGACTGCTTTGCGCAATTCAGCGAGATTTTGCGCCGCATCAGCAGCTTTTTTAGCCTTGGTCACAATTTCATTTAATGATTGAAATTTCTGATCTGCTGCCGGAATTTGTAAAGATTTTTTAGCCAAAGTTGAAAGTGCCTCGCTTGTTGAAAATTGTGGTCGAACAAAATTTTGAATCGGTGGCGTATTTGTAAATACAGGTTTTTTTGCTTCAATTTTTTTTACTTCGATTGGTTTTTTTATTTTGTCTTTTTCCGCAAAATAATTTTGTGAATTTTCTGCAACTACTTCATCTAAATTATTGTCGAGATAGAAACGCAGAGCTTCCGTAATATCTTTGCTCATTGTTTTACCACCTGTTTAATAAATTTTTGAAAATCATCAGCTTTTTCAAAATTTTTATAAACCGAAGCAAAACGCACAAAAGCAACTTTATCCAGCTTTTCTAGCGCCATCATCACCATTTCGCCGATTTTTGATGAGGCAATTTCAGTTTCACTTTCCATCTCCAATTGGCGCACGATGTTATTCACCAATTTTTCAACCTGAAGCTCAGAAACTGGTCTTTTACGCACCGCCATTTCAATTGATTTTTTCAATTTTTCGGGATCAAAAATTTTCTTCTCGCCATTTTTTTTAATCACCAAAATTTCACGCAATTGCACGCGCTCGTAAGTTGTAAACCTAGAATCACAAGCAGCACAATAACGCCTTCTTTTGATTGATTCGCCATCATCAGAAATGCGACTATCTTTAACTTGGGTTTCAATATTTCCACAAAATGGGCAACGCATATTCTAATTGGTATTAACGTTGTAACTGATTATTTTTGACCTTTTCTGTTCCAAGAGGAATCGTTGTCTTTGGCGGAGTAAATGGATAATCATTCCTAGCTTTGTAGAGAACACCATTTTCACCGCAAATTTTAGAAAATTCTTCAAATTTTTCTCTCTGTACACCCACAGTTAATTTGGTGATTTGAGAATAGTGCGGATCAACATCAAGCAAATCACCACTAAAATCAACTAGTTCAGGCCTGACTTGCGCAACATTTCTAATTTTATAACCAAAAGAATTTTCATCATCTCGATTTACAATTTTGCTAGCAGTTATATCACCTATGTAAATCATCATCTCTGCTTGATCACCATTCATTCTCAATTCACTAACTCGACAAGTTCTGGGTAAAATTTTATTAAATTGTGAAACCATCTCTGCGGTTTGTGGATCAGATATTTCTAATTCCTTATCTCCTTGAAAATAAGGATTACCTTCAAATTCCACTAACTCACTTTTATCAACAGCACCAGCTCTTTGTTCAAAAGCGTTGCTTATTACAATTTCAAAAAGATGTCCGTATTTTTGTCGTAAAGATTTTTGTTCTGCAATTTCATTTTCACCTGCATTTTTTCCATCTTGCGTTTGGTAACGTTTCACTCTCTCTAATACTGTTTCAAATTGTATCTCATCTAGATCACTTTTTTTTACATGAAATGCTTCTTTCATTTGCTGCTCACGCGGCCTTAAGGATGTATCCGTGAAATGCGAAATATAAGTTACATCTGCTGGCAAGCGCAACCTCAATGGAAAATCCGGAGAATTATTTTGTATGTATCCTTCTTGCGTTAATAATTCACGAACTGGAATTTCTGTCTTTCCACCAAATGCTGATTTATAAATATATGGAGAAAAATTCAGACCACCACGTGCAATATGATGCGCCTCTTCCAAAGAAAAAGTTCCACAAAGAGATGGGCCACCTTTCTGCAAAGGTTCAGAATTGTTGTAATATTTATTAGTATCGAATTGTAACCCGGCATCTGCAAGCGCCTGCTTTAATGTAGCATTAATCGCAATCTGCGCACACCAACCACCAGCTATACTATTTTCTTGAGCTTCAACACCATTACGAGCAAGTGCTGGTGATGGATCAAAAAGATGAATAGTTGGCGCACTATCTCCAGCTTCTTTAAGAATTGTTAAGGTTACAACATGATTACCTCCAGTAGTACCAAAGGTTTCAACGACATATGTTTTTTCCAATGCCTCATTGCCTGTCAAATCTTCTCGCAGTTGTCGATATAATGCACTGTGAACATGCTTTTTTTCTAGAGCAATTTTTGCTATTTTTCTTGAGTTATCAGTAGCTTTCAAATCTTCATTTTTAACAACCTGCACCTGATGGTGAGGTAAATCAGCATATTTATCTTTGTTCTGCAAATAAGCTGAAATTATTGACAATCCTTCTGCACCAATTGTAAATGAGTGAACCGATACATTTTCCTCATCTTCGTGCATAACTCCAAGCAAACGACTGTCATTCAAAAAATGTGCTACTTCCTGAATATTTCTTTCTAAAAAAACTTTCTTGTCTTCCGCTCTCTGATAGCGTCTGATTAGACCTGCATAATCAGATTTAGCCTCTTCTATTTTTGTCGCAACCGATCCCACTACATTATTGGGAATATCTCTAACAATTTGTTGAATTTTGGTTTCAGAAAGCGGTGAAAATTTTTTTAACTTGTTTGGCATAACTTACTAAAATTAGAATTTTTCCGTTAAAGCAACTTTAATGAAACCTTCAATTTCGCCATCTAAAACGGCTTGAATATTTCCTGTTTCGTAATCGGTGCGCAAATCTTTCACCAATTGGTAAGGATGCAACACATAAGAGCGAATTTGATGACCCCAGCTATTGTCGGTTTTAACTGATTCTGAAAGCGATTGCGCTTCTTTTTTCTTTTTCATTTCCAAATCGAAAAGCCGCGACTTCAGCATTTTCATACATTCGGCGCGATTGCGAATTTGCGAGCGATCAGTTTGACATTGTACAACAATATTGGTTGGTAAATGCGTCATGCGCACCGCAGAATCGGTTTTATTAACATGTTGTCCGCCAGCGCCAGAAGCGCGGAAAGTGTCAATGCGCAAATCTTTTTCTTCAATTGTGATTTCAATTTCATCATCAACTTCAGGATAAACCCAAACTGATGTGAAACTGGTTTGTCTTTTAGCGTTAGCATTAAATGGCGAGATGCGAACCAAGCGGTGAACTCCTGATTCCATCTTCATCCAACCATAAGCAAAACGTCCAGAAATTTTCATGGTAGCGCTGCGAATTCCAGCTTCTTCGCCATCTAAAATGTTGACAATTTCGACTTTAAATTTTTTGGAATTAGCAAATCTTTCGTACATACGAAGTAACATCACGCCAAAATCACAAGAATCAGTTCCACCAGCGCCAGCATTGATGTCAACGAAACAATTATTTAAATCGGTTTCGCCAGAAAATAAGCATTCAACTTCAAAACTATCTGATTCTTTTTTGAGAGAAATTAAAGTTTTTTCAATATCTTTTAAAAGTTGCAAATCGCCTTCCAACTTTGCTAATTCCCCATATTCACGATTATCTTTTAAGCTAGTTTCAATTGCCAAAAATTGATTTAATTTGGTTTCTAAAATTGATTTTTCTTTAAGAATTTTTTGTGCTTCTGTTTTATCATTCCACAGTTCAGGATCTTCTGATTTTTGATTTAATTCTGTTAATTTTTCTTTAATTTTTTCCGGCTCAAAGACACCTCTTAATCAAAGCCAGTGAGGTTTCAACCTGGCTGATCAAATTTTCAATTTCTGCGGACATCGATTTTAGATTTTAGATTTAAGATTTAGGATTTAATGTTCGTTTCATAGTCAAACTGATTGAAGATATCGATCTTTTAAAAAAATAAAATCTATTGCGGATGCGGCGATTAACTCGCCGCGTAGCAATTCAAAAAAACCCAAATTCGACAAAAGTCGAATTTGATTAATTATAAATCCCTAAATCTTAAATCTAAAATTTTTTATGACTTCTCAAGCAAAAAAGTTCGACCTTTGTATTATTGGCGCCGGCCCGGGTGGCTATGTGGCTGCAATTCGCGCCGCTCAACTTGGATTAAAAGTTGGTATCGTTGAAGCAAATCATTTAGGCGGAATTTGTTTGAACTGGGGTTGCATTCCAACTAAAGCGCTTTTGAAATCTTCAGAAGTTAATCACATGTTGCACAACCTTGAATCATATGGCTTTGCCGCTGAAAAAGTTACTTTTGATTTTGCTAAAATTATTGAACGTTCGCGCGGCGTTTCCAAAAAATTAAGCAGCGGAATTGGTGGCTTGATGAAGAAAAATAAAATCGAAGTTATTGATGGATTTGCCAAATTTTTAGATTCAAAAAAAATCTCGGTTTCAAAAGACAATAAAGAAGTTGCGCAAGTTGAAGCTACTTATTTTATTATTGCGACAGGAGCGCGCGCCCGCATAATTCCGGGCATGGAGCCGGATGTTGAAAATATTTGGACTTATCGCGAAGCCATGACCCCAAAAGCTTTGCCAAAATCTTTGTTAGTTGTTGGTTCGGGTGCGATTGGTTGTGAATTTGCCTCATTCTACAAAAACATGGGTTCAGAAGTTACGCTAATTGAAATGACAGAAAATATTCTTCCAGTTGAAGATGAAGAAATTTCAAAATTGGCGCGCAAATCTTTTGAAAAACAAGGGATTAAAATTCATACTTCCGCCGCGCTTAAATCTTTGAAAAAAGGCAAAGGATCAATTACTGCATCAATTGAAATTGCCGGAAAATTGGAAGAAATCACCGCTGAAAAAGTTATAATGGCAGTTGGAATTGTTGCTAATACTGAAAATTTAGGTTTAGAAAAAACCAAAGTAAAAGTGGTTAAAGGCAATATCGAAATTAATGGTTATTTAGAAACTGCTGACGCCAATATTTTTGCAATTGGCGACGTTGCCGGCGCTCCTTGGCTAGCCCACAAAGCATCTCACGAAGGCGTTATTGCTGCTGAAAAAATCGCCAGCAAAATGGGTAAACATGATGCCAAAAAAATTCATTCAATCAAAAAAGAAAATATTCCGGGCTGCACTTATTCAATGCCGCAAATCGCTTCTGTTGGTTTAACTGAAAAAAAAGCAATTGCTGCCGGCAAAAAAATTAAAGTCGGCCGTTTTCCTTATATGGCAAATGGCAAAGCAATTGCGATGGGTGAAACTGAAGGTTTAATTAAAGTTATTTTTGATGAAAAAACTGGTGAACTTTTAGGTGCGCATTTAATTGGCGCTGAAGTTACTGAAATGATTCAAGGTTATGTAATCGCGAAACAGGCAGAATTAACCGAAGAAGATTTAATGCATACAATTTTTGCTCATCCAACAATGTCAGAAATGATGCATGAAGCGGTTTTAGATGCTTACGGCAAAGTGATTCACTTTTAATTTGACAAACAAATTTGGATCCATATTTTGCCGCCCGCCTTTCTGTTATTTTTGCCTGCAGCCCTTTAAAAAAGCTGCTAAGCTTAGTAATTATCGAAAGAAACTAATCAGAAATGATTAGCCTCTCAAAACCAATTTGGTGTATAAATAAAAATGAAAAAAATTTCATTGATCATTGCTGCAGTTTCTCTTTTCGCAACTGCTGCCCAAGCTCAAGCTGTTAAAGCTGAAGTTAAAGCTGCTGCTCCAGTAGCTGCTAAAACTGCTGAAGTTAAAGCTGCTAAAGCTGAAACTAAAGCTGAAGTGAAAGCTGTAGAAGCTAAAGCTGAAGCTAAAACTTCTGAAGTTAAAGCTGACGCTAAAGTTGCTGAAGCTAAAACTGAAGTTAAAGCTGCTAAAAAAGCTCACAAAAAAGCTAAAAAAGCTGAAGTGAAAGCTGAAGAAGCTGCTGCTCCAGCTGTTGTTGAAGCTCCTGCTAAAAAGTAATTTAATTACTTTTTACCAAGTTTAAGAAACCGGATCAGCCAAAAAGTTGATCCGGTTTTTTTATTTCTATAATTTCGGAAAATGACGCTGTATCACTTGATACAACTTACATTTTCAGTCGCAATTTTTCTTCAAAAATACTTCGTTATCACTATCAAGAGATAGATTTTTTGGCATATATTAAAAGAATGGTAATTATCCCTTGATTCACAAAAAAACTCGATGTCACCCTGAGTTTGTCGAAGGGTGATTCTAAGATCGAAGCCTTAAATCACCCTTCGACAAACTCAGGGTGACATCTATTGTGTCTTAAGGGATAATCACCAAAAGAATTTGGAAAAATTCCTTGCAGTTTTTCTTGCGCAAAAATAGTTTCCCGCTTCTTCAAGCGCCGATTTAGCTCAGAGGTAGAGCTACTGTCTTGTAAACAGTGGGTCGGGAGTTCGATTCTCTCAATCGGCACCACTTTTCATCTTTTTCTATCTTCGCAAACTAGCCTCTATTCAAAGAAGACAAATCTACAATGATTAAGGCGATGATATTCAGCAGAAAAATTAAGAAATTTCTTTCATCAATTCTGCTGCAAGTTTTTATTTTTTTTACCTGGTTTTCCTTAGAAAATAAAAATTTATCTAATCCAAAAGCAGAAACCGTTTTAATAAGGGCTTCATTATCCAGCCAGTCTAAATTAATAAAAGGCAATGGCATTTATTTGCTTTATAGTTTTTCCTATAGCGATAATTTTGGCATGGAAAAAGATGTCGAAAAGATCAAGTCGGACAATAATGAAATCTACGTAATATTGCGCCCAAAAGGTAAGTACCATATTTCAGAAAGTTTTGTTTACGATAACTTGAGAAAACTTAAAGATGGTGAAGTTGCAATTAAAGGCGTTATCCAGCCTGACGGCAAAATTGAATATGGAATTGAGGAATATTTTATTAGTCCGGGAATGAAGAAACCCATAAAAAGAGTCGATAAAATCGAAGCTCTAATTGACGTTGATCAAAATCATAAAGCCAAAATCAATACCCTATTGATTAATGACAAGCCATTCAAAGAAGTACCAATTCAAAATTAGATTATGAACCGCATAACTTCGATAATTTTTACCATTTTCCTCAATTTATGGGGCGCCATTATTCCAATTATTTATTTTCCGGCATTTATTTTTAGAAGCGCAAAAATTGCCGATCATGGAGCAAAAATTTGGGCAGTTGGTGCGCTGTGGATGCTAAAGAAATTATGCCAAATTGATTATGAATTTATCGGCCTGGAAAATTTACCTAAAGAACCTTGTATAATAGCCTGTAAACATCAATCAGCTTGGGAAACAATTATCATGCATTTGATAATTAGTCGTCCAGCTTATGCTTTTAAAAAAGAATTATTAAAAATCCCATTTTACGGTTGGTATTTAAGGGTGATGAGCGGAATTATTGTTGATAGAAGCGGCGGCGCCAGTGCGCTTAAAGCACTTATCAAACAAACAAAAGATTATTTGGCAAAAGGACAAAGCATAGTTTTATTTCCTCAAGGAACTCGGGTTCCTGTTGAAGTTGAATCCGACAAATTTCCTTATCAGGCTGGAATTGCCGCTTTATATCTTTCAACCGGCGTAAAAGTTGTGCCAGCGGCTTTAAATTCAGGAGTTTTCTGGGGTAAAGGAACTCCAAAAAAACCAGGAAGAATTACGTTGGAATTTTTAGAGCCAATAAATCCCGGACTTTCAAAACAGGAATTTATGGCAAAATTAGAAAGCGTGATTGAAAAAAGAAGCGATGAGTTGGTAGAAAAAGTGGTGATTATCCCTTGATTCACAAAAAAACTCGATGTCACCCTGAGCTTGTCGAAGGGTGACATCTATTGTGTCTTAAGGGATAAGAACCGAAAAAGTTAATAAATAATTATTTTTTCCCCTCAAAAACACCCTTATCTTTCAACGCTTTAGCCACTTCAGGCGGCATGTATTTTTCATCATGCTTCACCAACATTTCCTTGGAAAAAAATTGATTTTTCTCTTCATCAAATTTCCCCTTTGCCACCACGCCCTGTTTTTCGCGAAATAAATCAGGCAATATTCCTACATACTCAACCACCAAATCTTTTTCCATATCAGTGACTAAAAATTGTGTAGTTAAAGCATCAATTTTCTTTATACTATTTTCTTTTACCAACCCGCCAATCCTGATTTGGCGATTGTGATTTTTTTGTAAAACTTCGGTTTTCAGTAATTCACTCGGAGAATAGAAAAAAACCATATTGTCGCGAAAATTAGAAATCACGAAAGCCAAAGCCAAAATTGAAATAAGAAAAATTGAACTAACAAAAATTATCCGCTTTTTTTTACGCTGATTTTTCATTTTTTATTTTTGATTTTACACGAAAGAAATTAGTCACAACAAACAACATCAAGATAGATAAACAAAGACCTGCTACTAAATAAGCAGCATTAACATATTTTGAATAATCGGGAAGATTTTCCATAAATTTTTGAAATTAATTTTTAAGCAAGCTTGCAAAATAAAAGACCATTCTTACCTTGCACGCCTTCGTTTTGAATAAAATAAACCCCGTACGTCCCATTTATATACGGGATGGCGATCCCCGCAAAGCGGGGCGTGACTTGTATCGCGTTTCCGTATCCCAAAGGGATAAAGAACAAATAAATTATGCCTGAATAGCTCAGTTGGTAGAGCAAAGGACTGAAAATCCTTGTGTCGCTGGTTCGATTCCGGCTTCAGGCACCAAGCTTCTCTCTTGCGAGCTATGCTTGGCAGGCCAAGCTTTCCCCTGAAATGTCGAGACGGAGATTGTTAGAGCGAAGCCTGCTTGCTTAAGAAAGTCCTAAGGGCAAGAATATCACATTAAAATCACATTACTTCCCCAACGCAATCACCGAAATATTTCTTCCGCAATCCGATTCTCCGAGGTGTGTTGATCTTCTGTAGCTAAAAAATTCTTTTTCATTTTCGTAAGTATCAATTCCAGAATTTTTAATTTCTAAAATCCCTTCCTCACGTAATTTTTTTTCTACATAACTCGGCAAATCAAACATATGTTTGTCGGCTTTATTGCCATCTATAAAAAATATTTTATTTCCTTCGTCTTCGCTCGCAAAATCATCAAAAAATTCTTGCGAAACTTCATAAGATTTTTGCTGAATCATCGGCCCAATTACCGCCATAATATTTTTTGCGCCTAATTTTTTCATTTCTGCAATAGTAGATTTAATCACGCCATTCTTAGCTCCTTTCCATCCCGCATGAATAATGGCAACAATTTTTTTCTCTTCATCATATAAGAAAATCGGGGCGCAATCTGCTGTAAAAACACCAATCACAACTTTTTTTAAAGTGGTTACAATTGCATCTGCTTCTGGTAAATTTTGATCACCATAAATTTTACTATGTGCATCAATTGTAATTACATTGTCACTATGAACCTGATTCACAAATTGAATTGCATCAAACTCAAAACCCTTCTCGCGCAAGGCTCGCTTTAAATCTTTGCGATCAGCAATCGCGCGATCAACTATACAATCTTTGCCAAAAAAATGGAATTTTACACTCATGATTTCGACTTAAAAAATCTTAATTTTGCTAAATATTCTTTCGGATTTTTAATCTTAACCAAAGTTTCAGTTGGAACGGCAAACATGTCGTGAAGCCTTGTCAGTAAAAAGCGCATCGCGGCGCCAACTAAAGCAATTTTTAAGAAGTTTTTTTCCTCAGCAGAAAATTTCTTAATCTCTTCGTAACCGCGCAACATTTCATCAAATTTTTGTTGGTCAAAATTATTTCTTTCATCAAAACACCAAGCATTAACCGCAATCGCAAAATCATAAATCAGTAAATCATTGGCGGCGAAATAAAAATCAATTACGCCACTCATTTTTACCTCCTGATTGAAAAAAACATTATCCGGAAAAAGGTCTAAATGACTGGCGCCACTTGGTAAATTGGATTGCCAATTCTTTTCAAGAAAATCTAAGTTTTCTAAAATTTCTGCGCGTAAATTGCGGTGTAAATATTGAATTTTGTTAAATAAATTTCTTAAAAACAAAGGACTCAATTCATTCTCGCGCGACATGTTAAAATCTGCTGTCGCCAAATGTAAATGAGCTAAAACTTTGCCAATTTCGTAACAATGATTTGGCGTAATATTATCATAATATCCATCTTCGCGAGCCTTTAAAGACGAACCATTCAAGAAAGTTACTATCGTCGATTTTTTACCTTTCAAATCAACAATTGAGGCGCCCGAATTGGCAACAATCGGAATTGGGCAACAAATGCCTTTTTGCGCCAAATGAATTTTAAAATTAATAAAAAAAGGCAGCGAATTTTTATCAATTCGTGATTCAAAAATAGTTAGAATAAACCTGCCTTGCGTGGTTTCGATAAGCAAATTGGTGTTGTCGATTCCTTCGATAATTTCTTTAAAATTTGTCAAAGTTCCCAATTTATAATTGGTCAGATGATCTTCAATTTCTTGACGGATTAATTTGGTATAAATAGCCATTATTTTTCCCCTTTATTATCTTTAATTTCTTGATGTTTTTGCCAACCGGCTTGCCACATAGAATTTGATTTTGTGCTTTTGCTCCAACTTCTTTCAACGGACTTATTTTCTTGAGGATTTTTTGCTTTACTATGAAATGAATCTATTCGATCGGAGAATTTTTGTTCTGGCGCTGAAAGCTTGATTTGCCTGGCTATTTCAGACGTTTCTACTGCAATTTTCGGATCAATTTTTACTCTGATTTGGGGATTAAAAATCTTCGCAATAAAATTAGTGGTGTTTTCAAAAAAGTCCATGACATCTCTGGTGGAAAATTCACCAAAAGTGCGAACATCGCGCGAGATGCTAAGTAATTCAAAATAGCGAGCAAAAAGTTCAGAAATAATTTGATTTTGCGGATAACTATTCATGCCTTCAACCATCAATCTTTTTATTTCGGCTTTTAGTGGCAAACTTTTTGGCGATCTGTCTTTCATATCAAAACCGATAGCGGCGCGAAAATCTTCACCCAAATTTATGCCACCTTCAAATTCCCAAGCATGCGCCATTTCATGAGCGAGAACATTATGCGTGAGGCTGCGTAAAGTAATTTTGAGATCAGCTTTTTTTATAAAACGTCCCAAAGTTTTATCATAAAGACTTTTTTGTTCGGTTAAAAAACAACCAACATTTGTGTCCCAACCCTTGATAATCTTGATTTCGAAGCGGAGTTGTTTTTGTTGAACTTTGGTGAGAATTAAATCGAGACCATCTTTGAAAAGTTCAATTCGATATAAGTCAGCAAAAGTTCTGAGAAATTTTTCAGGATTTTCGGCGCCTTCAAATTGAAGTTGCGGGAGAAGAATTTTTCTAAGGATGTCAGTCATAAAAAGCGGTGATTTTAGGTAATTATACCTTGATTCACAAAAAAACTCGATGTCACCCTGAGCCTGTCGAAGGGTGATTCTGAGATCGAAGCCTTAAATCACCCTTCGACAAGCTCAGGGTGACATCTATTGTGTCTTAAGGGATAATTACCTGATTTTAGGTTAGAGGAAGCAACGATCCAAAAAACTACTTTTTCTTCAATGGCCTGCAATAAAGCTCTAATCTATGCCCAATCAATTCAAAACCTTTTTCTTGGGCAATTTTAGTTTTTAATTTTTCCAACTCTTCATTGAAAAATTCATGCACTTCATCAGTCGTAATATCAACTAAATGATCGTGATGATCTTCGCCTTCAAGTTTTTCATAGCGCGCGCGACCTTTGCCGCCGAAGTCATGTTTGGCAATTACGCCAAGTTCTTCAAACATTTTTACGGCGCGATAAACTGTGGCAATTCCGATTTTGGGATTAATTTTTGAAGCGCGGTAAAAAACTTCTTCAACATCGGGATGATCAACGCTGTCCGAAATTACGCGCGCGATGATGCGGCGATTTTCAGTTAATTTTATATTGCGATCAAAGCAAAGTTTTTCAATTTGAGAGGACATATTTCAAGGCTTGTTAGGGAGTTATTAATTGTTTTTTATTTTTTGAAGCCAAAAATAATTTGCCAGCTCTTTCTTGCCTGACAAATTCATTTTATCCGATATGACAAAAAATCGTAAAATCATCGAAACCATTGCGCCTTCCTTAACTTTCGATGATGTGTTGTTAAAACCTGCATTTTCAAATGTTTTACCGGCAGATGCCAGTACAAAAACCCGCATTACCAAAACTATTTCTCTCGAAATTCCAATCATTTCTTCAGCGATGGACACCGTAACTGAAAGTAGATTGGCAATTGCAATGGCGCAATGCGGCGGCATTGGTTGCATTCACAAAAATCTTTCAATCAAAGACCAAGCTGACGAAGTTAGAAGAGTTAAAAAATTTGAATCAGGAATTGTTGTAAATCCATTAACCATAACGCCCGACGAAACTTTAGCCGATGCGCTGCATTTAATGAAACATTACGGAATTTCTGGCATTCCGGTTGTTAAAGAAGGATCAAAAAAACTGGTTGGCATTTTAACCAATCGCGACGTGCGTTTCGCCACTGATAAAAAACAACCCGTCAAAGAATTAATGACTAAAAGCGGACTTATTACCGCCAAACAAAATATCAGCAAAGCTGACGCCAAAGAATTGCTTCATAAAAACAAAATCGAACGCATCATCATCACCGATTCAAGCGGCAATTGCGTTGGCTTAATCACCGGAAAAGACATCGAAAAAAATAAACAATTTCCACATGCTTCCAAAGATGAAGAAGGTCGTTTGCTAGTTGCCGCTGCAACTGGAGTTGGGCGCGAAGGAATTAAACGCGCCGAAAGTTTAATTGAAGCGGGAGTTGATATTGTAGTAATTGACACGGCGCACGGTCATTCTGTAGGCGTGATTGAAACAGTTCGTGAATTAAAAAAATCTTACCCAAAACAACAATTCATCGCCGGAAATATCGCAACTTTAGAAGCAGCAAAAGCTTTGATTGAAGCAGGTGCCGACGGTGTTAAAGTTGGCATTGGTCCGGGTTCAATTTGCACAACTCGCGTTGTTGCGGGCGTTGGCGTGCCTCAACTTTCAGCGATTATGGATGTTGTTGAATATTGCGACAAAGTGAAAGTTCCGGTTATTTCTGATGGCGGCATTCGTTTTTCAGGTGATCTTGCCAAAGCAATTGCCGCTGGCGCTTCATGCGTGATGCTTGGCGGATTGTTGGCGGGAACCGAGGAAACTCCGGGTGAAATTGTTTTATTTAAAGGCCGTTCTTACAAAGTTTATCGCGGCATGGGATCTCTTGGCGCAATGGCTCGCGGTTCGGCTGATCGTTATTTTCAACAAGATGTTTCGGATAAATTAAAATTAGTTCCCGAAGGAGTCGAAGGTCGCGTTGCTTACAAAGGCCCAGTTTCTGAGGTTGTTCATCAATTAATTGGCGGCTTAAAAGCTTCGATGGGTTACACAGGAAACGCCACAATTGAAGAGATGAGAAAAAATTGTAATTTCGTTAGAATCACAAATTCAGGCCTTCGCGAATCGCACCCGCATTCAATCACAATCACTTCTGAATCGCCGAATTATACAACTGAAAATTAGAATTAATTTAAAGACAGGCTCTTAGATGAAAGTTTGTGAATTATACCTTGCTTAATAATTCACAAAAAACCTCAAATCCCCCAAACCTTAAATCACCCAAACTCGAAGTCACCCCAAACTCGAAGTCACCCAAACCTCAAATCCCCCAAACTCGAAGTCACCCAAACTCGAAGTCACCCTGAGCTTGTCGAAGGGTGATTCAAGCCCGAAACCTTAAATCACCCTTCGACAAGCTCAGGGTTGTAAAGCTTACCTAATTCGCTGACAGATTAATCAAATAAAGTCTCTAACTTTATTTGATTTTTCAATCAACGAAACGAGGTAATAACATGCAAAAGA
>Ga0114967_10000481_pt1 | contig 34071 bp, 45 predicted proteins | sample M_130628_MF_Meta_FD_92639 | JGI IMG/M metagenome (GOLD analysis project Ga0114967, IMG submission 92639) | Freshwater microbial communities from Lake Montjoie, Canada to study carbon cycling - M_130628_MF_MetaG | ecosystem: Environmental > Aquatic > Freshwater > Lake | place: Lake Montjoie...
AATTTGATTCATTGAAATCATTGGCGGAATCCGGAAACATCAATGCACAAGATTCATTGGCGGAACAACAACGGATCATCACCGAAAAGGAAAAACAAAAAGCCAAAGAATTAAAACGACAAGAACGAATTAAATTGGCGCAATCGGTGTTTTCCACATACGCATCGAAAGTTGATTCCGGATCAAAAAATCCGTTGATGGAAACGATTCGTGACACAACATTGTTGACACAATTCATCGCATCATTGCCAACATTTGAATCCGGAACCGAAAACACCGGTTCCAATGGCAACGGAATTGATGGAAAAGGCGGTTTTCACGCGGTTTTGCATCCAAATGAACGTGTTGTTCCAAAATCATTGAATGATCGCATTGGATCGCTTACAAATGCGCAATTGACACGCGTTGCGGTTGAATATCAATCCGGAAAATTGATTCGTGATGGTGATTCAATCGCAACACCAATGGAAACCGCATTGTTGATCAACAAAATTGATGAATTAAAAAACGTAATTTCAAACAAACCGGAAACAAACATTGAATTAGGTCAAATAACACAATCCATGATGGAAATTGTGAAAACAACCAAAACCGGAAACACAACAATGTTCAATCGATATAAAATAAGAAAATGAAACATTTTTTGAATGGAATTGAAATTTCACCGCGAAATCGAACGGAAATTGGCATTGTTTCCGATTTCACCGGCAATCCGGACATTTTATCGTTGACAACCGATTCGATCGTTTTGACACGCGAATCAATGGTGATATTAAACAACCACATTTCGACAATTGGATTGTTTGAAGCATGTCCCTATCGTGTTGAATTGGATTTTGGAATCACAATTGAATACTTTGTCGATTTAACCGATCAATTGACAATTCGCGACAATGAAATTGAAATCAAAATCAAAAAACGAAAATCAAAAGACCATTTTTTTGATGATGCAAACGGAACATCGTTTGAATTGATGTTGTCAAAAAATGTGCAATTTGACAAATTTGATGTGCCTTATTTCATCATCATGGACAACCAATTGGAAACCGGTTTGATGTTGGCATTGTCATTGTTTGTGATGGTAGAACAATCCATTTCCGCCGGCAAAGAATTGGTCGAATCAATTTCGGAAGTTATTCAAGCATCAACACCTAATGTCGGTTTGGGAATCACAATCGACACCGGTGATGTCATTGTTGCGGTGTTGAAAGCGGTTGCGCGTGCTATTTATTTTGCATTATTGGTTGTTGCAATCATTAAATTGGCAACGAAAATGTTTTTGTTGTTATTTCCGCCACAACGAAAAATGAATGGTGTGAAATTCAAAGAATTATTGTCAAAAGGATGTCAATTTTTAGGTTATTCATTTGAATCCACAATTTTTGACACCGAAACCGGATGGACAATTGTTCCGGTTCCATTGGTCAAAGATCGCAAATCGATTTTTGATTATTTGCCGGATGAATTCAATTTGGCATTCAACAAAGGTGTTCCATCCGCATCCGACACAACATCAACATTGGGTTCGTTTATTGAAGCGGTTGAAACAATGTTCAATGCGGTCACGCGCGTGAACAATGGTGTTGTTCGAATTGAAAGGCGCGATTGGTGGATGAATCAAACAACAAATCAAATCATTCCGGCTATGGTTTTGCAATCCGAACGATCGGATGAATACACATTCAACACCGATGACATTTGGAAACGTTACTACATGCACTATCAATTGGACATGTCCGATTTGCATTGCATGGATTCACCAACATTTGATTTTCATGATGCGGAAATGTCATGTGAACCAACGAACGTTGTGAATGCGGATTTGGTGATGATAAAAGGGTTGAATGATGTGTCAATTCCGTTTTCATTGGGCGCGCGAAAATCAAAATTGAATTGGTTGGAATTATACGCAAAAGAAGTTTTTGAAATGATTGATTCGATTGCAAATTTTTTTGGCGGTTCATCAAATTACGCGCAACAAATCGGTGAACGAAAAAATGCAATGAAAATTTCACAACAATTTTTTTCGGTGACAAAATGTTTGTACACAACAAATGGTCGACAACAACCAAATTATGATGATTTTGTTTCGGCAATGTCATTGTGGAATCGTTTTCATTATATTAATGAAATACAACGCAATGATTGGATTGTCAAAACAAATGCGCGAATTAGGATTTCATCATTGGATTTCGTAAATTTGCTACAAAATAATTTTGCCGAAATTGATGGTCAATTGTGTGAAATTTTGAACATTGAATGGTTGGATGAAACAAAAAACGCAAAAATCACCTATCGAATTCGGAAAAATTACGCATCCGGAAAAGTATTCACGCAACAATTGAACACATAAAATGAAAAACATCGATGATGAAATGAAACAAAATTTGGAAATCATGAATCAAATGAAACAAAATTTTGATCAAATGATGAAAATCAATCAACAAACAATCGCAAATTTGCCGGACAACATAAAAATCGACAAATCCGATGTTTTGAATGATTTAAACAAAATTAAAAAATTGGTCATGAAAAATGACATGGATTCATTAAACAAATTAGCGAGAAAATATGCCAATAACGATCCTAAATAAAAAATTTACCCAACAAATTGGAACAATTACGAATTTTTATCAAGCCAATGTTGGTGATAAAGTAACCGCCGAAATTGAATTCAAAACCAACATTTCGGTGAACACCGCAAATGGTGATTATTTGACATTGAATCCGGTTGACAACATCATCACATGGTCTTCCGGTGATTTTGAAGTTGAAGGATTTCGTGTTGGTGATTCAATTAATTTCGTGAAATATACATCCGGCGGTGCAATCATTCAACAATGGACTGCGGTTTGCAATAGTGTAAACGGATCACAAATTGATGTCACAACAATTCCAACGTGGATCAACGCATCAAATGGTGAAATCATTTTGATGCAAACAATCACGTTTGGATCAAATGCGCACAAAAGAGAAGGTTTGATCGTTGATGTTAATCACGTTCAAAATGGAAATGCCGGAAACGAATTTTCGTTGATTGATGGTGATGTGACACGATTTTCATTTGATTTGCGAACAATGAATGGAACCGGAAATCAATTTGGTTCGGCGGTGGGAAATCAATCCGGACAATTTGTGGAAAGTGTTCAAATTTTTGATGAAACAATCGCAAAAACCGGAAACGTTGACAACAACGAAAAATACTATCGTTTGAAAATCATTTTTATACAATCCGGTCTTTATCAACCATCGTATTTTGATTACGCAAATTGTTTGAAATTATTTTCGCGATTACGATTTCAATCAAAATTTGGTGAACCATTTGACAATTTGATCGAAATTTACAATGATGATGGTGACACCGGCTATTTCAACGAAGCATTCAATTTAGGTGTCGTAAATTCGACATTGATTCAAAGTGTTGGTGATTTGTCGTTTGATTCAATAATGTCCGGACAAATCATTGTGAATGGTGCTACTCCATTGGCAATTGGTTGTTCGTACATTCCGGATGATGAAACATACTATAAAAACAAACCGCAATCACAACGAAATTTGGGAATGACAATCCAAACATCAATCCTTTCATTAGGTTCGGTAAACGTGCCAATAACATCACCATTGAATCCATCCGGTGCCGGTTACATTTTAAATATAGTCAACATTGTTTCGGTTGGAACACAACGAACAATCAATTTCCAATTCATGCCAAATCCGGCATTCACAACATTCATGCAATCGCGCGATGTTGGTGATCGTTTGTTTCGTATTTGGGCGCGAATTGGAAACACAAATCATTTGGTGTTTGAAAACCAATTGATTTCAAATCCGCCTATTGCCGGAAACATCGACATGGTTGTTTCGGAGTATTTGGATCATTCGCAAAACTATCAAAATGCGTTTGATTTGGATTTGTTGGTGAATTACAAAGCCAACGTTGAAGATGACATTGCCTATTGTGGCAAATTTCGAATTGATTATTTTGACAATTGCGAATTTTTGAATGCAAAAATTGAAGCATTTAATGTCGTTACAAATGAAAAATTCACAATACAATCAAATTATTTTGACATTTCATCGATTCCGCAAATTGCCGGAAAACACATTTTGAATGAAATTCAACCGGTCAATTCACAATTTTTGACAACATCGGAAAAACGTGAATGCATTTTGACACTCGATCCATTGATTGATGATGTTGGCGCGTATGGTGTGAAAATTTACATGCCAATTTTATATCGTTGGGAAACATGGATTGAACAATTGAATGCAAACAACGATTTCTATCCGGATGACAAAACGAAAAATTGGGTTCCATTTGGAACATTTCCAAATTGGATTTTGCGAACACGAATTGAATTGTCAAAAAACGCGTTGCAATATATTTTCACGCAACCAATAACTATTCTTGATTACGATTCCGAACCATTAATTGATCAAACAATTGAATTGTTTGTTGATTCAACAAATCAAAACGTTCAAATTGTCACCGATGGTTTGTTGATGCGTGTTGTTGGAACACATACACTTTTGAATGGTTCATCATTTGATCCATTGAACACATTTGGAATGATTACAATTGAACCAACGGAATCATCACCGCGATGGATGTGTTCATCCGTTGTTCCATTTGACAACAACATCAACAATCCATTGACACCAATGTCAACATTGTTTTGTGACATGACATTTCCGAATCCGGATGTTTGTCGATTGGAATGTTTTTTTGATCCAACAAAAATCGATTTGTCAAATGGTGTAAAATTTACAACCAAAATAAAAACTATAAATTAAAAAAACATGTGCAATTGTGCGAGTATTTATTGGGAAACATCAAATTCAACCGACTACGCGGTTGTTTCGGCAATTAAAAAATATAACAACAAACCGGTGTTTGATTTCACAATCGACAATGTTGATTTTGAATTAAAATGGATCAATGGTTTTTGGTATTTGATGGAATTGGCAACGCAAAACGTTCAATACTTTTACCAATCAAACGATATTTGTCCGATTTCAAATTTGGCAAATTTTTCACCAAATCCATCCAAATTTTTGAATTTGATTCAATTTGGAATTGTTGCACCTACACATCCATGCAATTCATCATGTAATTTTGAAATGTTCATCAATAAAGATGGAATTGACATTGCGGTTGCGGTCACAACAAATGGAACCAAAAACCAATTTTCAACATTTCAATTTTTGTTGGATGGAACATGGACATTTGTTCACGTTGGATCGGATTGGAATTTGTATTTCAACGGAATTTTGGTTTCGGCAATCACATCGATTGACAATTTGCCAATTGGCTATTTTGGTTCTTATGGCGCACATTTCAATTCAATACTTGCGCGAACAAAATCATGTTCAAATCATGAATGCAGTTGTGGTGTTAATGTCGATTTTAGAAATCAACCAAATGCAACATTTGATGAAAATGGAACATTCAATGGTCGACAATTATTTGAAACAACAATTGCCGGTCAAATTTGGCAAATTTATTGGGACACAAATGATTCGTGTTGGTATTTGGTAGAAGGTGATGTTAATGTTGGTTTTGTTGTTCGTTGGAACAAATTCATTGGTGCAAATCCATGTCCATTTGGTGACAAATACGATTGGGAAAACATGGGTATAACTTATGACATTAATTTATCAACGGAAAATGAATGTCGTGAAACAATTTTGGAAGATCGAATTTACAAAAAATATGATGCGGTAAAATTGCCAATTCCAATTGTTGACCAACAACGCGGTGAAACGAATTGTTGTTGTGAATATATTGTTTTAGCCGGAAACGGAACGGAATCATGGAAAAATGACATGACATCCGCATGGATCAAATTGTCAACCGCATCCGACACAATTCAATTTGTGTTGAAACAAAATGGAATTCCGACAAGTTATGCGCCACAACCACAATCATTTTTGAATGAACCAAATGCATGGTTCACAACGATTCAATGGTCGGATGTTTTGAATTCGGATGGTGAAGGTTGCTATGAATTGTCAATTCAATACGACATTTCCGGAATCGTTGGATCAATAATTTGGGGAGTTTACAAATTAAAAACGTACACCATCGCAAATGCATTGAAAACCGCGCGAATTCGTGTGAAATTTAACGGAAAACAAATTGTTGATGGAATTGATTTCACCGGATCAAACGTGGAATCATCAATTCGATTCAATGGTTTCATTGGAAATCGACAACCAAACACCGAAATTGACAACATCATCTATTCGGATCGACAAATGAAACGTGTGATTCGCGAAAATTTGAATCAATACGAAATCACAACCGATCCGGTCGGTGAATGCATCATCAATCCAATCATTGATTTGTTTTTGTTGTCGGAAAATGAAATGTTCATTTCTGATTACAATGCACATAATTTTTCCTACGATTATTTGGACAAACCGGTGATTGTGTTTGAATCCGCAAAAATTGAATACAAACAACTTTCACGATTGGCGGTGTTAACATGTATTGTTTCCGACAAAATTCAAAATGAACGAACATTTTTCAACGAAAATTGATTAATTTTGTAAAAAAAAAACATGACAATAAGAAAATATAGTTTAAGGCAAATTTCGGATTTGTTTGTGCAAATTGATGAATTTGACATTGATGTTGAATCCGGTGAATCATTCATGGATGATGTGTCAATTTTACAAATAAACAAAATCAATGTGATTGCATTGACATCAACGGACATGAAACGCAACACGCGAATTTCCGGATTTACATTCATGTTGAATTATTGTGCAAATGTTTCGTTTTTGAAATATACAACAACAAACGAATTGAATGGAAAAGAGATTTCAGAAGGTGATATTAAAATTGGTGATCAAATGGTCAATGAAATTCCAAACGAATTTGAATTTGATGGAAACAAAACCGATTTCGAAACATTCATGCAATTGTCAATGCAATTAATCAAAATTTAATGAAAGATTTTCAAAATTTTACCGATTTGTTTGCAATTGCGTTTGGAATGATTGGATCATTGATCAAAGGAATCCGCGCAAAATTTAATTTTTCAACCATTTTTTTGGGAATGTTAATTGCCGGCATCATGACTTATTCAATTATTGGAATTATTGAAATTTATTATTCGGAAACATCACCAAAGGTGATCATTTTAATTTCGTTTTGTGTTGGTTGGGTTTCGAATGAAATCACAACAAAATTGGATTTGGTTGTTGGTGACATTTACGAAATTTTCATCCAATGGATCAAAAATCAATTTACCAAAACTAAAAAACCATGAAAAATTTTTCAATTGTTTTGATTTGCGCGTTTATTTTAATAACAAACAACGGATTCACCATTGATGATCCAAAACATCATCAAATCGATCAAAACACATTGGAAAACGCATTTTTGGATGATACAATTGGACAAATTGTTGTTCGTGATTCATCCGGAATGGTGATCATGCATGATGATGAAATGGAAAATCGCGAATTTGTTGAAATTTTAATGAAAAAAACAAACGAAATGATGTTGGAAAACGACACGCAAAAATTGACCAAACAAATTTTGGCAATAATGATTTTGTGTTTCGTTTTTTTATCATGCCGGAAACGTAAAATAAAAAACAAAAACGATGGTGAAAAATTACAATGACAAACAATTGTTGGATCGTGTCAAACAATTACAATCATTCAAACAAATTCCAAATAATTATTGGATTTTAGGTGTTCAATCGGAAAACGATGAATTCAACGTGTTTGATGATAAATTTTATTTGTTTAATGGTGAACAATTTGTTTTGGTGACATCCGGAACAACCAATGCCGGAAAAAATGGATTGATGAAATACAAAACCTACAATCCGGATGGTGTTGCGGTGATCAAAACAAATGAAATTTACTATGATGTTTGGAAATTTGGTTTGCATCGCGGAAAAATGGAAGCATTGCGACAAAACAAACCATTTTTGATTTCACGCGATGGAAATCGTGATGAAAACATTGATGAAAACAAATCATTTCCGGTGATGTGCGGAATTAATTTTCACGCGAACACATACAATTTGGAAACAACCGAAATCAAAAAAATCATTGGCGGTTGGTCGTTGGGTTGTCAAGTCGTGAACAACATTCCGAAATATAACAAAATCATTGAATTGGTGAAATCGCAAAAAATTGTGACATATTGTTTGATTAAGGAATTTTAATAGTATATTTGTACATCGTTTTTTTTTCGATGTTTGATGTAAAATGAACCGGTTTGTGAAAACGAATCGGTTTTTTTGGTTTTCATTGTTTTTTTTTTAATTTTATTTTGTTGATTTTTAACAACTTAAAAAAAAAGATGCAAAATAATTGATTTTTTTTTCACTAAAATTGTTATACATTAAAAAAACATGTATACATTTGCGAATGTCAAACAATTTAAAACATGAAAAACATGAAAAAATTTAACAATGAATTTATCAAAAACGATGGTGGTCGTTCAATTTATCACCGATGTGATCGACAAATAGACAATGCCGGTGATTGTGTGATCCGCGCGTGTGCAATCGCATTAAAAATGGACTACATGGATGTCAAAAAACAATTGTTCGCAATGGCATTGGAAAACGGATTCATGCCAAATTCACATCAAAATTATGAACCATTTTTGAATCAACATGGATGGTTCAAAAAATCACCATTAAAAGACCGATGTGGAAGAAAATATCAATTGGGAATGATGCCGGTTTTTGAAGACATGATCGTTAAAACAACCGGACATGTTGTTGCGGTTGTCGATGGTGTTGTCAATGACACATGGGATTGTCGCGATTATTGTTCAAATTCGTATTACATTAAACAAAAATAATAACATGAACCGCCGGATCGATTTTCGATCCGGCATTCATCAAACCAAAAAAAAACAAAATGGAAAAAATCACAAATTATTTTAAAATTACACATGCGGATGGTGAATCACATTTTTCCGATTCATTGGAACAAATCATGTCATGGATTCCGGTATCGTACAAAAAAACAAATGATCCAAAAAAACGCAATCATTTGTCATGGCATTTTGAATCATTTCAAAACATCGAATGGGAAAATGGTGATGATACCGAATTGATCGATGAATGTTATTTCGTGTCAACCGCAAAAATCAAAAAATTCATTAACAAACCTTTAAAAAAACGATCATGAAAAAATACATTGTCACACATTGGATTGTTTCACATGTAACATTCCGAAAATCGCATTTGATCCAAACCATTGTCGATGCCTACGATGTCGATCATGCGCGGTTGAAAATTGATCGACATCCGGATGTAATTCAATCAATCAAATTGATGCCGGAAAATTATTTCCAAACATCCGATGAACCGGTCAAAAAATTTATTAATTAAAAACATAAAAATGAAAAAAACAAAACCAACAAATCAAAATTTATTTCCAATGCAAAATCGATGTTTAAATTTGAACGACACAATCCGATTTTGGCGGAATCAATCATTGACAAATTGCGATGATAAAGGCGGATCATTTAATGTTGAATTGTATTTGCGCATTTTGGCGGTTAAACACCAACAATCATGAAACCAACAAAACAACAAAAATTGAAACGTGTTGAAATGCAAATTGTGTTTCGTGATCACACCGATTTTGGATTGGCAATGGTCAAAATAAAAAATTCAATTCAATCCGGAATTCAAATTGATGAATTCACATTGGACACCGCAACCGCATCATTCCAATTTGATTTTTTGGAACATGCAAATTTCATTGAACGTGAAATTGATGGAATTTGGTATCGGATCATCAAATCAAAAATCTAATTTATATTTGCAAAATCAAACATTTAAAAAAAAACAAACATCATGAAAAAATCATTTATTCTTTATTGCGATTCGTTGGAAATAATGGATCATTTATCAAACGAACAATGCGGTCAATTGTTTCGTGCAATCCGCGATTTCAACAATGGCATCGAACCGGATTTGGATTTCGGTTTAAAAATGGCATTTTTACCATTTCAAAATCAATTCAAACGTGATTTGGAAAAATACAATTCACAATGTGAAATCAACCGCGCAAATGGTCGAAATGGCGGTCGACCAAAAAAAACCGAAACAACCGAACCGGTTTTCAAAAAACCGAACCAAACCAAACCAAACCAAAAAAACCATGATAATGATAATGACAATGATAATGACAATGAAAATGAAACAATACAAATTCCGATGGAATTCGTTGGTTTGTTGGATTGGTTCAATCAATGTTTTCAAAAACGATCACGCGTGTTTCCAAAATCAATCGTTTACAAATACAAAAAATTGTTTGTTGATGGATTCAACATGGATGATGTGAAAACCGCAATGATCAACGCAAAACGCGATCAATTTCACATTGATTCCAAATTTAAACATTGCACATTGGAATTTTTTTCGCGACCGGACAAAATTGATCGGTTTTCAAATGGATCACAATCCAATTCATCAACCAAATACATTCCAACACTATGAAAACAAACATTCATCCATTGGACAATTCCAAATCGTTGGAAACAATTTTTGGTTTCATTTTAACAACCGACAAAAAACGCGCAATTGATTCATTCAACAAAATTCAAATTGAATGGTTGAAAAATCCATTTCACAAACGTGTTCATGAAGCAATGAACCAATTGATCAAAAAACAAATTGAAATTGATTTGTTGTCATTAGCATTGGAATTTCGACACAATGGTTGGATGGAAAATGGAATTGCATCACGAATTTCACAATTGACAAATTCGGTGAACACATTTGATTCGCGTTTGTACATCGAAAACGTTTTCAATGAAATGCGATTGTTTGAATCGATTATTTCCGCAACATCATTTCGGAATGAATTCGACACATTGATTTCAACCGGAAACATGACAATTGAAAAATTCAATCAAATTGTCAATGGTTTACAAAAAATAAATTTTGATTTTGAATCAAATGAAAAAACAAATCCGGATGTCATTTTTGAAATCATGATTGATCATGAAAATGCAAAACATGGAAAATTGACCGGTTTGGAATTGGAATTCAAATGTTTGAAACACGTTGTTTTGTTGGAACCGGTTGATGTGATGGTTGTTGGTGCGCGTCCTGCAATGGGAAAAACCGCATTTGGAATTTCCATGATGGTTGATTTGGCAAAACGCGGAAAAAAAATTGTATTTTTTGCATTGGAAATGTCCAAAAAACAAATGTTCCGGCGCATCATGGCAAATTTATCCGGCATTGATTCAAACAAAATCAAATTTGGGAATTTAACGGATTCGGAAATAAATCATTTGGCAAAATATCAAACCGATGAAATCATGAAAAACATTTTTGTGATCGATGGTTCAAAAACGATCAATGACATTGCCAACAATTTGTCGGAAATCAAACAAAAAAACGACATTGATTTGTTTGTTGTTGATTATTTGCAAAAAATACAACCGAAAACCAATCGTTCACGTTATGAATCGGTGTCGGAAATTTCAAATGGCATTAAATTGATTTCACAAAACATGTTGATTCCATGCGTTGCATTTGCGCAATTGTCACGCGATTCATCAAAAACCGGAAAACGACCAACATTGCCGGATTTGAAAGAATCCGGTGAAATTGAACAAGATGCATCCATTGTCGCATTTTTGCATCGACCGGAATACTATGGTGAATCGGAAACATTCAATGGAACACCATCGAACAATGTTTGCGAATTAATTGTTGGAAAAAATCGTGAAGGTGACATTGGCATTTTCGAAATTTTTGTAAATTTGGCAACATCAAAATTCATTGGATGAAATTGTTCACACAAAATGCATATTTGAAAAAAAACGGAATTTTCAATTGGACAATTCCGGCTCACAATGTCACATTGACAAATGGATCAAAATTCAATGTTTGTCCAAACGCAAATGTGTGCGGTGCGTTTTGTTATGCAAAAACCGGAATGTTCATGTTTCCGAATGTTAAAAAATCGCATTTGGAAAAATTGGAATTGGTTTTGAATCATCGCGATCAATGGAAACAAATGGTTTTGGATGAATTAAAATTGGAAAAATACATTGGAAAATTCATTCGAATCCATGATGCCGGTGATTTTTTTTCGATTGATTACGCGATGGATTGGATGGAAATCATCAATGCAAATCCAAATGTCAATTTTTATGCGTATACCAAACAAATCCACATGTTCAAAAATGAAATCGTTGTTCATCCGAAAAATTTTGTTGTGATTTTTTCATTTGGCGGAAAATTGGATCACATGATTGATCGTGAAAATGATCGACATTCCGATGTTTTCACCGACTACGCAAAATTAATTGATGCAAATTATTTTGATGTGAAACATGATGATAAATTAGCCGCCACAAATCCAAACAAAAAAATTGGTTTATATGTGAACAACATTCCGCATGTTTTCAAAAAAATGAAACACCAATCATTTTCGCAATGGACAAAAAATAAAAAATGAAAAAATGTCAAAATTGCAAACAACAATTTGAACCGCGATTCAATACATTGGAAAAATTTTGTTGGAATCATGAATGCAAAACAATTGATGCGTTGCAAAAATTGGAAAAAATAAACAAAAACAAATCGCGTGAATGGTCACAACAAAAAAAACGAATTCAAAATTCATTAAAAACATCATCAAATTGGAAAAACGAATTGCAAAAAATTTTCAATTTGTTTATTCGTTTACGCGATAAAAATCAACCATGTATTTCATGCGGAAAAAAATTGCCGGAAAAATACGATGCCGGTCATTTTCATTCCGTTGGATCATCACCATCGTTGCGTTTCGATGAACGAAATGTCCATGCACAATGTGTTCATTGCAATCGCGACAAACATGGAAACGTTCATGAATATCGAATCGGATTGATTCAACGTGTTGGAATTGATATTGTGAACGATTTGGAAAAAAATCGACATGTTCCATCACATTTTTCAACACCGGAAATCATTGATTTCATTGAATTGTACAAAATAAAGATAAAAAAGATGAAAAATAATTGATTTTTTTTTTTAAAAAATGCAAATCATTAAAAAAAAAATGTATATTTGTCTATGTCAAACAATAAAAAACACGAAAAAATGAACGTACAAATCACAAAAAAAACAAAAAGCGGTGACAACAAATTCACAATTTTGTCACGAATTTACAATGGAAATTCAACAAATGTTGGTTCTTATCCAACATTGGAATTGGCGGAAAAATGCGCAAATGATTATTTGCAAATCATTTCAATGGCAACAACACAACCATCCGCATGGAATCAAATCACCGAAATTGTCATTGCCGGTGAAAAAACAAAAAATAATTAATCAAATGTCAAACAAAAAAAAAACAAAATGAAAATTTACGAAATTGAAAACAAATTGGTTGAAATTAAAATTGTTGATTTTGACAAAAAAACGATTGTTTTGTCCGTTCAAATTAATGTCGACAAACCGGTTCGAATTCCGGTGCGCCGGTCACAATTTTTTGGAATTGACAATTGGTTGTCAAATGTTTCATTAAACGATCAAATCAAATACTATTCAAATTTACTTTCAAACCAATAAAATCATGAAAAACATATTTAAAAAAAACGGAATTTATTTTGATCAAATTGGATGGAATCCAACAATCAAAACATTGACAATTCAACATCGATATTCAAAACAATTGCAAATCAAATGTGATCCAAAAATTGTTGATTTGATCATTGAAAATTCATTCAACATGGACATGACAAATCAAACGACAACATTCATGATGAATCATGATCGGAAAATTTTGGAACATTTTGTCGATTGTCCAATTCAAATCAATCAAAATGGTCACATCACATTGTGGATTGCATCACGCATCCGATTGATTGTGGTTTAAAATTTTAAAAAGGGGGATGCGCATCCATAACGCAAAAAAATAATAATTTAACAAATGAAAAAAAAACGAACAAAAAATGAAATGGTTCGTGCAACAATTGATTGTTTGCATGAATTGAAAACACAAATTGAAAATGATCCATTTGTGCAAACATCACCAATTGTTGAAACGTTCAATTTGAATGGTGCAATTGTCGATCAATTGAAAACGTTGCGAATCATTGCGCAAACGGAAAATGCCGGAAAATTTTGGATTGGCAACAATCCGGATTTGAACATGGTCAACGCAATCAAAAAATTGCAACAAAACTATCGTTCCGAATATCAAAACCGGAAAAATGCATCAAATTTTGTGCGGATCATTCGCAATGGTTTCAAATTTGGAAAATCCAAACCAAAACAAATCCAATCCAAAATCAATTTTTTTGATGATCAAACAAATGATTTGAAATCAATTAAAATTGATTCAAAAATGATGTTGGAATGGAAAAAAGCATTGGAAAATCAAAAACCAATCATCACCGACATTCCAATTGTCAACAAAATTGATGAATCAATGGTTTCCGAATTCATCAATCATGATCCAATCATCAAAAAAAACAACCGGCAAAACATCAAAAAACCAAATGAACGTGTTTTTGAATTGCGGTTGTTTGGTTTAAAATTATTTTCAATCAAATACTAAAAAAAATGGAAAATCAAAACATCGAATCGTTGGAATTCATCATGGATGAACCAACAAAAAAAATGACATTTGGAACCAAAATGATGGTTGCATTGTGCGGATTTCAATCCGAATGTCCATCCATACCAAAATCAAAAAATGGTTTCGGTTACAAATACGCGGAATTTTCAAAAATTTTGGAAATTGCAAAACCGCACATGATCAAATGGAACATTGGATTTTCACAACAAATGATTGGTTCCGATATTTTGCGAACAATTGTGTTTCATTCGACATCCGGTGAATTTATTTCAACCGACACCAAAATTCCATCCGGAATTGAATTGAAAGGAATGAATTTATTTCAAACCGATGGTGCAAAATTAACATACTACAAAAAATATCAATTTTGTGGCATTTTGGGAATTGTGACAATGGATGAAGATTTGGATGCGCGCGGAAATGTCAAAACACCGGCAAATGAAAAAACGATCAAAAAAACGTTGAATGAAAAACAATTCATTTCGGTTTTGGGCGCAATAAATTCCGGACAATATACACCGGAACAAATCATGGAAAAATTCGAATTGTCGGATGAACAAAAAAAATCAATCACATCAATTCAAACATCATGAAACATCAATTTTTAGCACGCGCATCAATGATTGGAAATTTAATGGCAAACGATCGAACCGGAAAAAACATTGGTGAAACCGCAATGAAAGAAATCCAAAAAATTGTGTTGTTTGACAAATACGGAATCGAAACGGACATTTCATCCAAATACATTGATAAAGGCATCCAAAACGAAAAAATCGGTGTTCAAATGGCAATTGATGTGTTGGATTGGTTCGATGTTGATGTCAACAAACCAAAAATCCGGTACACGAACGAATGGATCACCGGTGAACCGGATGTCGATTCAAACATGATTTGCGGTGACATCAAATGTTCATTCGATGGAACAACATTTCCTTGGTTTGCAACGGAATGTCCGAACAAAATTTATTTTTATCAAATGCAATCTTACATGTGGTTGATGGAACGCGATCATTCGTTTTTGGTTTACACGTTGACAAACCATCCGGATCAAATGTTGTTGGATGAAACAAATCGCGCAACGTGGCGCGCGTTGTCAAATCCAAAATATGAATCGTTGTCGCAATCGGAAATCGAACAAATAATGGAACAACAAATGCGGTCACAATTCACATTTGATCACATTCCATTGGAAAAACGTGTCAAACCATTTCGGATTGATCGCGATGAAAATGTGATCAATGCCATGAAAACACGAATTGAAATCATTCGTGAAATTTATTCAAATTTTTACAAATCAATTTAAAAAACAAACAAAATGACAAATCAAATCAAAATCGTTGGAACAATCCATCACATTAAACAAATCGAACAAATTTCCGACAAATTCAAAAAACGCGAAATTGTAATTCAAACCGATGCGGAATCAAAATTTCCACAATTAATTTCAATGCAACTAACAAATGACAAATGTGATTTGGCAAACAATTTGAATTTTGGTGATTCGGTTGAATGCATGATCAATTTGCGCGGTCGCGAATGGATTGATCCAAAAACATCACAAACGCGGTTTTTCAACACGATTGAATGTTGGTCGATCAATTACAAATCGCAATCATTTTCGGATCGTACACAACAAGAAATGACAACAAAATCACCGGAAAATCCGGAAACATCAATCAAACCAAAATTGGATAAATTGGATTTGTTGGTTGGTGATGATGATTTACCATTTTAATTCAAAACCATGAACGCAAAACAATTGTCACAATTGAACAACAATGTCAAAAAATTAATTGAAGATTTTATATTAAAAAACAACATGACATTGACCGAATTTTCACGCAATGCCGGAATCCATCAATCACATTTGTGGGTGTACATGCGCGGAAACGTTGAAAACAAATCGTTGAATTCATCAACATTGGAAAAAATCGGTAAATTTCTAATAAAAAAATAAGTAGTTAAGTGGTTGAAAATGAACGCATTAATTTTTTAATGCGTTTTTTTTTGATTTTTTTTCATTTTTTTTTCACTTTTTTTTCATTAAAATGTTCATCATTAAAAAAAATATGTATATTTGTGCATGTCAAACAATTTAAAAAACGAAAAAATGAACACAAAAAACACAAAAAACGTTGCTAATCAATCAATTAACAACGAAAAAATGATTTGGATCGAATGGTCAAACAAATTAATTGTAAAAAATCAATTCAAAACATTGGATGAATTGATGGAATCCGGATTCGTTCAAAAACATGCATCAAATTTCGGTTATGAGCATTTAGTTAAACAAACAATGAATGGATGGTCAAAACATGAAATCAACAACATTTTTATTGTTGATGCAAATCCGGTGATGAATTACGGATTGGATTTCAAAATTTGGATTCATTACACAACCGATGGAATCAATTTCATGATGGAATTGTCAATTGGATCATCATCAATGACATCCGCACCAATGCAACGTGTAATGTTAAACACAAAATCACCGGTTGGATTGGATTTGAACAACATTGCAAACAATACACCGGAAATCATGGCGGAATGGATGAATTGCATCACAAACAATTTGATCGAATCAATTGAATTTTCATCAAATGTTTTTTACAAAAAAGATCAAAAATATCGAAACGAATTGCGTGAAATGTGCAAATCAAAATCAATCATTTTTGCATAAAAAAAAATAATCACCGCCGGATCGAAAATCGATCCGGCATTCATCAAAAAAAAAACATCATGAAATCACACGAAAACAAAACAAAAACAAAACGCATTTGGTTCGATAAACGATTAAGACTTTGGACATTGCAAAACATGGATTAAAATCAAAATCAAATCGATGGTGTTCAATACGAACCAAACCGAAAAAATGCATTCAATTGGTTAAACGAAAAAAATTATTAATCATCAAACAAAAAAAAACAAAATGGAAAATTTTTTAAAATTACGATCAATCAATCAATCAAAATGGTCAATTGGAAATTCCGAATTGGAAATGTTCAATCAACACCATCGAACCATGTTCATCGATTTCGATGTCGACATTGACACATCATCATTTGATGGTGATGGAATTTTTGAAAAAATAAACGTTGACATCACAAACATTTCATGGTGTTTGAATGATGGTGATGTTGTTGAAAATTGCACATTGAATGAACGAAACACCAAACGCATTCATGAAATGATTGAAAACGCGATCAATGATGATCCGGAACGATTTGGTGTTGACATGGATGATGTGCATTGGAATGATGATCAACCAACAATTTTCAACACAATTTATTGCGGTTTTCCAAATCGCGTGAAAAATTTGTAAAATAAAAAACATGAAAAACAAAACACAAATTGTCAACGATGATTTTCGAAATCATCAAATTCCAAATGGTTTGACCATTACAGATCCGCCATACAACCAAAACTATCACTACAATGGATATGCGGACAAATTGAAAATGGATGAATACATTGAATTGTTGTCCAAAATTCCGAAACCATGTGTGATCATTCACTATCCGGAAGAAACCATCAATTTGTTGCCATTGGCGATGCAAATGCCATGTGAACAAGTTGTCACTTGGGTGTACAATTCAAACACCGGAAAACAATCACGATTGATTTCATGGTGGGCATGCAAACCGGATTTTCGAAAGGTCACACAACCATACAAAAATCCAAATGACAAACGGATTCAAAAATTGATTGAACGCGGAAAAACCGGTGCCAAAATCTATGATTGGTGGGAAATCAACCAAATCAAAAACGTTTCGAACGAAAAAACGGAACATCCATGTCAAATTCCGGAAGAAATCATCCGCCGAATCATTTTGACAACCGCCAAACCAAATGAATTAATAATTGATCCATTTGGCGGATCCGGAACCACATGCAAAGTGGCAAACGAAATTGGTCATGATTCATTGATTTTTGAAATCGATCCGTTGTATTGTCAAATTATTGAAAACCGCATAAAAAACATTAAATTTGTATAAAATGAAAAAATTAACACAATACATTGAAAAATTTGGCAAAAACAATCTTTTGATTGCGGATGGTTTTGATGATGCGGTGATCGGAATCGATTGGAATTTCCGGATCATTTATTCGGTTGAATTGGCAATTCGCATATTGATGAACCGCGATGGAATGTCGCGATTTGATGCAATTGAATTTTTGGAATTCAACACGTTTTGCGCTTACGTTGGTGATCAAACACCATTGTGGATGATGGACACCGATGAACGAATTGAAACGGATTTGGATGTCAATCAATTGTTTGATGCATCGGATGAATTGATCAATTTTGGAAATTCAAAGGAAATTTCATTTGGTCGCGGTATTGAATCCGCATTGAAAACATTAAATTTTGAACGAACACCGGTTGAAAACGCGAATGATGATGATGATTCAATCACATACATTGAACAAAAATGAAAAAAAAATTGATTTGCATTTGCATGTTTATGCGTAAAATGTCAAAATACGCGGTTTTTATCGCAAATGAACGCATAAAATGTCGAATGAATGGATTTGGTTCACACGATGGTTGAAAACGCGACAAATCAAAAAAAACGAAAACCAATCATTTTGAATTTAAAATTTGAAAATGGTTTGGTTGTTCCAACATCAATTTGTGAATTGTTGGAAATTCGACATTTGAAACGCGAATGGTTTTCTTTTTCCGATGATTTTGGATTCAAAAATCCATCAAAATTGTATTGGAAAAATCCACAATTGAATCAACAAATGATTTCATTCGTTAAATTTTTACAATTCAACGGAATTGAAATTGAAACAACAAAATTGACCGGTGAAATTTTTTATTTGACATTTATTCAAAAAAATATAGTAAATTTGGACATGTATTGATCCAATGCGGTGATGATTCCACATGATTGTTTGACAAAATTTTTCGTGTTTTTGGAATTGTCACCGCTTTTTTTTACTTAATTTTGAAACATGAAAACAAATCACAAAAAAAAAATGATGGCAATTGCCGGAATCATTTTGACACCAATCACCATAGTATTATTTTTTATTGATCGACAAATCATGGTTTTTTTGCCACATTTGACATCACATTCAATCCGTTCATGGTTTGATGACATTCCAAAAATGGTTCAAACAATGTTCCGCGTTGGTGCATGTGCCATCATTTACGGAATTTATATTTTGATAAAATGGATGATTTGATGGAACAATTGATGGATGATGGTTCCGAATCATTGTCCGAATTTTTTCAACCATGTGTGATCGGTTATTCACGAACCGGTCAACCGATCATGTCATTCAAAAAAATGGTCAAACAATTGACATCACCGGATTTTGATCAAAATGATGCAATTGAATTTTTCGAAAACAATCCGATTTTTGACTATCCATCATTGCAAAATGTGATCATTTTGATGGATTTGGATTGAAAACACGATAAAAACAAAAAATGGAAATAAAAAATGTAAAAATCACCGAATTGGTGTTGAATGATCAAAATCCGCGATTCATCAAAGATCACAAATTCAAAAAATTGGTTGAATCAATCAAATCGTTTGAAAAAATGTTGGACATTCGACCAATCGTTGTTGATGAAAACATGGTGATTTTAGGCGGAAACATGCGTTTTCGTGCATGTCGCGAAGCCGGTTTGAAAAAAATTCCGGTGATGATCGTTGAAAATTTAACCGATGCCGAAAAAAACGAATTCATGATCAAAGACAATGTCGGATTCGGTGAATGGAATTTTGACATGTTAGCAAACACGTTTGATTCCGTTCAATTGGTTGATTGGGGAATGGATGTTCCAATCGCATTCAACGATGATGATTTGTTTGACATCGAAAATGCATCCGGATTCAATGAATCGGTCAATTTCACGATCAAATGTGATTCAATTGAACAAATGGAACAATTGCAAACAAAATTGAACATTGGAACAACCAAAATTGGATTCAATGAATTTTTGATCAAAACCGGTTTGTGATGAAAATGGCTATTTTGGAAATCTATCCAAATAAAAAATTCGATTCATCAAAGGGAATCGATGCACATTTGCGCAATTCGATCATCATTGGAAAACATTTGGATGCGGATGTGTTGATCACCGAAAACGATTATTTGGTTGCATTGACCAAAAAATATGACATTTTGATGTTGTCTTATACGGCTTTTTATGCACCATTTCAATTGATCAAAAAAATGGTCGAAAACAATCCGGATGCACCGCGCGTTTTGATTTCTAATGAATACGAACAAATTTCATTTGTTTCGACATTTCCACCGCCTTTCATTTACATCACGAATTTTGATGGATATGCGATCCACAAAAAACATGTTGCCGAACATCATGTGTTCAATTTGAATTTGTTATTTGCGCGGAAACCAAACGAAAACACGATCAAAAAATACGATTGCATTTACTACGGAACATTTCGAAAGGATCGCGCAATGTATTTCAACCGATATTTGCAACATGGAATCCATTTGTCAACATCCGACAAAAATTTCAAAAAATACAAACACATCGGATGCAATCCAATTTGGATTCGGAAATTGTCATGGATGAACAAACGCGAAACATTGAACCATTTCATGTTTTCATTGTACATCGAAGATCAATTCACTCACACCATGTTCAACAACCTTGCAAATAGATGGTATGAAGCCGGATTTTCCAACGTGATCATGTTGTTTGACCGGAATTGCATGGAAACAATAAAAAAATCGGAAATTGGCGCGTTTGTGGATGAAATTGAACCATTTTTGGTTGATGATCACCAATCAATGATGAACACCATCGAAATGATGAAACCGGATTGGAACAAATGGATGGACATTCAACGCAATTGGCGGAAAAACGAATTGACATTGCGACAAAACATGTTGGATGGATTGAAACAATTGTTTGAATCAAAATGCAAATAAAATGAAAACAGAAAAAAACCAAATTGAACCGAAAAAACCGGTTCGGAAAACGACACAAACCGACATCCGAAAAAAAGCATTCATTGATGCATTGGAAAAATCATTGGGAATTGTCACCATTGCATGTCGATCAATCGGTTTGCACCGGTCAACATTTTACGATTGGATGCGTGATGATCCACAATTCAAACATGATGTGGATGATTTGAACGAAACAACATTGGATTTCGTTGAATCGGAATTGCACAAACAAATTCGTGATGGATCGACTGCGGCTACAATTTTTTATTTAAAAACCAAAGGAAAAAAACGCGGTTACATTGAACGAACCGACATCAACATGACAACCAATGCACCGGATTTTTCCGGATTGTCAACCGATCAAATCATTGATTTGTTGAATGAAAAACCATTGGAATGACAACGAAAAACGTTGATCACATGCGTGAAATGTTGCGTTTGGAATTGGCAAAACGTGATTTTTGGCGGTTTTGCATCCATTACGATCCGGAATTTTTTGCCGGTCGCATGTTTTTGAAACACGTTGCGGATGCATTTCAACGCATTGAAACGCGTGAAACGACATCATTGGCGGTATCTATGCCACCTCGCGCCGGAAAATCGTTTGTGACATCATTATTTTGTGCATGGACAATTGGTCGAAATCCACATGAATCGGTGATGCGGAACACATGCACATCGACATTGTATTTGAAATTTTCCTACGATGTTCGAACCATTGTAAAATCGGACAAATTTCGTGCGGTGTTTCCACATGTTCAATTGTCGGATGATAAAGCAAATTTGCAAGGATGGAACACCAACAAATCAAAACAAGTCGGTTATTTTGGTTCCGGTGTTGGCGGAACAATCATTGGATTTGGTGCATCAAATGTCGCAATTACGGATGATTTATATAGGGGAATCGAAGATGCGATGTCCGACACCATCAACGATCGTGTGATCGCATGGAAAGAATCAACACATGATTCACGTTTTGAACGTGGATGTGTACGAATCGACATTGGAACACGTTGGTCAATGAATGACATGATTGGTCGTAATTACGCATCAAATCATTACGATGAAACAATTATTGTTCCGGCATTGGATGAAAACGATCAATCATTTTGTGAACATGTCATGTCAACGGATGAATATATCATGAAACGGAAACGAACACCGATTGAAATTTGGTCGGCTGAATATCAACAACAACCGGTCGATGTCAAAGGTCGATTGTTTAATGATTTGAAACACATCGATTTGGATGAATTCAATTCAATCATTGATGCAAACAAAACCGAATCAAACCAATTTGGATTCGATGGTTCAATTGCTTACGTTGATGTCGCGGATCAAGGCGCGGATTTCACCGCATGCGCGATCATGGTGATCATTAAAAATCAATTTTTTGTCGTTGATTACGTTTTCACACGCGAAAACACCGATGTGACAATTCCATTGATCGCATCCAAATTGAATGAATGGAATGTTTCCTATTGTCGCGTTGAATCCAATGGAATCGGTGCAATTTATGGTCGACAATTGCAACAATTGGTCAAAACACGAATTTTGGCGGTCGCAAACACAACAAACAAAATGACACGCATCATAATGAATTCGGCATTTGTGATGAATGATTTCACGTTTGTCAAATTGGAAAACGGATCATGTGAACAATTCATGCAAAACATCATCGCATTCACAAAGGATGGAAAAAACAAACATGATGATGCGCCGGATTGCATTTGTGGATTGTCCATGTTTGCACAATCAATGTTTCGAAAAAAATAAGTAATTTTGTAAATAATCAAATATAAAAAATATGAATCAAAATTTTTGGGAATCATTTTTTGGTGTTGACATTAACAACAACAACCGATTCATTGATCAAATGCAACGAATGTTTCCAATACAAAATCAAATTTGGGGAGTAAAAGAAGCGGTTTGGATCGACACCAATGATGCATGGAAATTGTATTTGGAAATTCCGGAATTGCGATCGGTGATTGAAAAACGCGCATCAATGATGGCATCAAACAAACCATGTTTGATTGACAAAAATGGTGACAAAATCGAAAACCATTGGTTTTTGGATTTAATAAACAAACCAAATCCAACACAATCATGGTCGGATGTTGTTTATTCAATTGCGGTTCAAGATTCGCTTTATTCAAACGTTTTTTTGTATGCACCGCAACGATCATTCAACATTCGAAATTTGATGGTTCCGTTACCATCCAACAAAATCAAAATCGAATTGTCCGGAAAAAAATTGAAACAAATGGATGTCGATGGTTTAATTGATCAATATGTGTTCAAATACGATGATGGATCAACCGAAAATTTGGAATTGGTTGATGTCATTTATTTGACAACATCGGATGGAATGAATTTGGTCAAACCAACATCACGAATTGAAACGTTGAAATTTCCATTGTCAAACATCCGCGCACAATATAACAAACGAAATGTGTTGTTGGAAAACATTGGTTCAATCGGAATTTTAACCGCAAAAAATTCGGACATTGGCGGTGCAATTCCAATGACATCCGAAGATAAAAAACAAATTCAACGCGATTGGTTCAATCGATCAAAAGATGAAATAATCATCACCGAATCGGAAATCGATTGGAAACCGATGTCATTTCCAACAAAGGATTTGATGTTGTTTGAAGAATTAAACGCGGACAAAATCGCGATCATTGATGCGTTTGGATTGTCCATCAATTTGTTTTCATCGGAAAAGGGATCAACGTTCACAAACGTTCGTGATTCGATCCGAATGGTATATCAAGACACGATCATTCCGGAAACACAACAAATTTACGATTCAATTGGACAACAAATTGGTTTGGATGCGGAAGGAATTCGTTTATATGCCGAATTCGATCATTTGCCGGTGTTACAAAACGATGTTGAATCAATGGCAAACACAATGAAAATAAAAACGGAAACCATTGAAAAAATGGTTGCAATGGGAGTCAATTTTGATTCCGATGAAATCCGAACGTTGATTGGCATGTAATTATTTAGTAATTTTGTAAAAATGAAAAACACAAACAACATTTATCAAACAAAAAACGCATTGGAAATCAAAGATTTTGATTCGGAAAACCGGCGCGTTGCGATATATTTGTCCAAATTCGACACAATTGATTCGGACAATGACATGATCAAACGCGGTGCATTCACCAAATCGATCAATGAACATGGTGTGAATTCACCATCAAATCGCAAAATTCAATTTTTACGACATCATGATTGGACAAAACAAATTGGAAAATTCATTGAATTGTCGGAAGATAATGTCGGATTGTTTGCGGTTGGTGAATTAGGTCATTCAACCATTGGAAACGATGCATGGAACGATTACATGGATGGAATCATCCGCGAACATTCCATTGGTTTCAAATATGTGAACGACAAAACAAAATGGATTGATGATGTGACAATGGAATCAAAAGGCTATTGGCAAATTTCCGAAGTTATGTTGTGGGAAGGATCGGCGGTGACATTTGGTGCAAACGAATTCACCAATGTTGTCGATGTGATCAAATCCGGCAACGCATCGGATCACGTTTTCAAAATATCAACCGAAATTGACACATTGGTCAAATCGTTGATGCATGGAAATCGATCGGATGAACGATGTCACGAAATCGAAATGAGAATAAAATTTTTAAACGCGCAATTGTCAACACTTGCAACATCAAATGAACCGATCATCAATGATCATTCATCGATTGTTTCAATGCCGGAAATCAATGAAAACGCGTTTGATTGGCAATCAATACATGATAAAATAAAATTTTAGTATTAATTTAAAAAAACAAAAAATTGGAAAACCAAATCACACCGGATCAAATTGTGGAAAAAATAAACACAATGATCACCGAAAAAATGGCAACACAACCAACAATGGATGATGTGAATCACATCAAATCCGAATTGGAAACGTTGAAATCATTTGAAACAAAATCAGTTGAAATTGAAAAATCAATCGCGCGAATGGAAGGTCGCATTGAATCAATGAATGAAAAATCAATCACATCAAAACCGGAACCGGTTGGATCAATTGGTCACCAAATCACAAAACATTTGAATGGTGATAAATTGGAACAATTAAAAAACGGAAAAGGTTTTGATTTAGACATCAAAGCGGACACAACAATTGCCGGTGATTACACCGGAACACGCGCATTGACCGAATTGGATTCCGATGTGAATCGAATTGCGCGACAAGCGGTGTTAATTTCAAACGTTGTGAATCGTGGATTGACAAATTCAATGTATGTCACCTACATCCAACAAACCGCACAACCATCATCGGCTTGGATTGCGGAAGCCGGAACAAAAACCGAATACGAAGAAAAATATACCGAAGTTTCGAAACAAGTCAAAAAAGTAGCCGGATTGGTTAAGGTTTCCAAAGAAATGTTGTCGGATTTGTCATTTGTACAAAACGAAATCAACACCGATTTGGTGCAAGGTGTATTGACCGGAATGGACAATTCATTGTTGAATGGTGCCGGCGGTAACGATTTAGAAGGAATTTTATCATTTGCACCGACATTTTCCGCCGGTGTTGGAACACCATTTTCATTAGCGATTTTTCAAGCCAACATTTTGGATGTGATTCGCGTTGCAATGTCACAAATCCAATCCGCAAAATTTGAACCATCACATGTGATTTTGAATCCGGTTGATGTGGCAAAAATGCAATTGACAAAAACATCAACCGGTGAATATAGCACACCATTTTGGTATCCGCTTTCTACCGGTGAAATGCGTGTGACAACGTTGACAATCATTTCAACAACGTTCATGACCGCCGGCAATTTCTTGGTTGGTGACATGTCACGTTCGAATTTGAGAATGCGTGAAAACGTGAACATTCAAGTTGGTTATGTGAACGATGATTTCGCGAGAAACATGGTGACAATTTTAGCGGAAGCACGCGCGGTTCATTACATTAAATTGAACGATGTGAATGCATTCGTAAAAGGCACAATTTCAACCGCAATCGCATTGATTAACAAACCATAATTTTTATTTAAAATTTAACACATGGACAACGCAGAAAAACCAAAACGCAAAAGAAAACGATTGAACATTGACATCGACACCAAAAATGTCGACATCAAAATCGTTCGTGATGAAAATGGAACAACAAATGTTGACATTGACACTCCGCGAATTGATGTTCATGCAACAAAAACGGATGATTCATTCGAATTGGACATCGAAATCGATGATAAAAAAGAATATGAATTTGAATCCAACGGATCATCACCATCGTTGCCAAAAGGCTCGATTTGGCGCATAACCGGTGAAATGTTGCGTGTTTTTTTGAAAATGAAATTTGGAAAATTGATTCACAAAAAAAAATAATAAATTGTTAACATGCTATTTTTAACATATCAAGATTTTACCGGTCGATTTGAATTGCACACCGGCATGTTTGATCAACCAAAATTGGATGATTACATCAACCGCTATGAACCGCGATATTTGATCCATTTATTTGGACAAAAAATGTACGATGAAATTCAATCCGATTTTGATCCAACAACGCAAACATTCAAATCACCAAATGTCGTTTTCATCACAAATGAATTTTATTTGGATGTGAATCAATTTGGCGGTGATGTTTTGATTTCGGATGGTGTGAAAAATATGTTGTTGGGTTTTGTTTATTGGGAATATATGAAAGACACGATCAATCAAATGACACCGATCGGAAATGTAATTCCACAAAATCAAAATTCGACAATAAATTCGACAATTTATTCATCAATGTGGTCGCGTTACAATGAATCGATCAAAACATATCGCGCAATTCAAAGATATTTGGTTTTGAATCGACCATTGGACATTGGACAAGTCATTTCGATTTCCGGTTTCACAAATGGAACCGGTTATTTGACACAAAACACCGCAACCGCAATTCAAACCGCCGGATCAATTGGTTCCGGTTTGGTTTTGGGAGTGAACGCGCGCGGAATTAATGGTGTAAACGCAACAACATTGTTGACCGGCGGAACCGGTTATTCAACCGCAACAAACCGCACAACAACCGGCGGAACCGGAAATGGATGTGTTGTGAATATCGTTGCAACCGCCGGTGTGATCACATCGATCACAATTGCGAACAATGGCGGTCAAAGTTACACGTTAAACGATGTTTTGACAATTGTTCAAATTGGCGGTGCCGGTGCAACATTTCGTGTTGATTCGTTGTGGAATGGTCAAATCATGTCATTGTCAATTTTAACCGGAACAAATGCCGGTTTGAATTACAAAATCAATGATGTTGTTTTGATTTTAGGCGGTTCAAATACCGCAACCGCTACGATCAACTATGTTGGTGTTTTGGATGCAAAAAATTGGAATGGTCGCGACAAACAAACAAGTTATTGGTTATGAAGAACGACATTTCAAACATCGTGGATCAAATCATTCAATCAATGGACACAACCATCAATTTGGTGTTTGATCCGGTGACATTGAAATGGAACACATGTGACACGAAATGGTCGCGATTGGGAAAATTGATCACAAATTCGGTTGGAACAACGTTCAAAATTGTTGCGTTTGAACAAAACGCATGGATTCAAACAACCAAAATTGGCAATGGTGCCGGCGCAATGGAAAACACCATGTATTTGGCTAATCCATACGCATTGACCGGAACCAAAATGGTCGCAAATATCGAATGGACAAAAAAATCGAACAATTTGTTGTCAAAAACACCATTGATTTGGTTGTTGGAAACAATTCGATTTGTTGAATTTGGTCGCGATCAACCATTGGAATTTGAATCCGATTTGCGATTGTTTTTTTTGGATGAAACAAATGTTGCACAATACATGACAAAAGACCATCGAAACAACGTTGTGCAACCAATGAATCAATTGATCGATGAATTCGTTCGTACAATCAACGAAAACCGCAAATTTAAGCGGATTTTGGAAACCGAACGGATCACGTTTTCACGATTTGGAAATGAACGTGACAATGGTGTGTTTCAAAATGTATTGGATGCGAATTTGTCCGGTGTTGAATTACGAATAAAAATGGAAAAATATAAAGAAAATTGTAGTATTAATTGTTAAAAACAAAAATTAAAAAAAAATAAAATGAGTATAGGATGTAATTGCGAATTAGGTTTGTCGAATACCGGCAGACCAAATTGTGTGCCGATTCAATCGGTGACAAGTAGATTGATCATGGTTCCAAAATATGCGAACGATGGAACAATAAATTCAATTGATTTGACCGCGACATTACCGGTTTGGTCAACATTAATCAACCAAACTGATGCGTCAAAACGTTGGTTTCCGTTACCATATTTCGAAAATGTGGAATTGGCAAAGGCGGACACAACGTTTGAAGAAGCGAATTCCGGTCGAATGGTTTTCATCCGACAAGGAAAACGTTCATTTGCCGGTGAATTGTGGGCAGATGATTCATCACCGCAATTTTTAGGTCATTTGCAAGCAAATCGTTGTGTTGAATTTGGTGTTTACATCGTGGATGTTAATGGAAATTTAATCGGATCAAAAGTTGGAACAAAATTGTTTCCAATATCGGTTGACAATCCATCATTCGATCCAAAAATCATGTTTGCAACGGACAAAACAATCCAAAAAATCATGGTTGCATTTGATTTCGATCGTTTATTCGATGAATCAACAATGTGGATGATCACACCAACGGAAGCGGCTATTGATTTTAATGATTTGAATGGTTTAATGGATGTAAACATGACAAACGTGTCAAACACATCAACAACGCGTGTTTTCAAAGCATTTTTAGATTACGGAACCGCATTGAATCCAATCAAATTCAAAGGCGGTGTAGTTGCGGATTTCACGTTGCGAAATGATACAACAAATGCGGTCGTTGTGATCACATCGGTTGTTGAAAACGTTGGAATTGCCGGTCAATACTTATTGACTGCACCGGCATTTGTTGTTGGTAACATTTACACGATCAAAGTTGTGAAAACCGGTTACACCGGAACATATACATTCACCGCGTAATTGGAAACAATTGGTGATGTTTGATTGACAAATTGAATGTTGAAAATTAGGTGATGTTGAATGACATCACCTTTTTTTTTAGTAATTTTACAATAATGAATTTAATGAACACCGAAATTGGATTGGTTTTGAATCGCGCATCGTACATGTTGACCATGCGATCGATTTGGTTTTCCGTATTTCGTGACACGCAATTCAAAAAATTGATATTGGATTGGATTCGTTACGATCAATTGTTCAAACATGGTGTTGATGAAGATGGTGACATTATTGGAACCTATTCGGAATGGACTGAAATGATGAATCCGGAAAAGGTTGCCGGCACACCATACACGTTGTTTGACACCGGTGATTTTTATGAATCAATGATTGTTGTTGTGAACACAAATGCATCGATTTTGATTGATGGTGATCCAATAAAAACGGATGAAAATGGTGAAAAAACGGATTTATTTCAAAAATTTGGTGATGGTATTGTCGGACTTACGGAAGAAAATAGGCGCAAATTGGCGCAAGAATGCATTGAACGATTCAACAAACATGCAATCCAAATACTACGCAACAATGGATGAATTGTCGTTGTTTAATTGGATCAAAATCAATGATGGAAACATTCATTTTGTCCGAAAAAACATTGATGATGGAACACCGGCATTGGATGAATTTTGGTTTTCAAAAATTTACGATGAGTATTTGGCGGATTTTGGTTTGTCGGACATGCACATGAAATTGTTGAAAACGATGAAAAAACGCGCATTGTTGGAATGTGAATTTGCAATCACGCGTGATCGGTTCAAATTAACGGAAATTGATTTGGAAATCGCAAAATTGGATTCCATGATGAAAAACAATGGAACCGGAATGACAATTGAACAATCATTGATTCACATGTCCAAATGGATGAACACATGGATCAATTCAAAAAACATAAGTATTCGCGATTATTTTAATTTATTAAACGAATTTAAAAGATCGCATTAACATAAAATAAAAAAAAAACAAATGGCAAAATTGATCAAATCAACGGACATTTTCGAAACGGATGATATTTTTCGCGGAATTCGTGATTCGGCATCCAAAACGATTGATGAATTAAACAAATTGAATGGTGAAATCACCGACACCGCAAACGCATTGAAAAAATCAATTGGCGGTGCAAATTTCGATTCATCAAAATCAATTAAGGAATTCACCGATGCGACATCCAAATCCAACAAATTGGCTATGGAAACCATCAAAATCGAAGAATTAAAACAAAAAATGATGCAACAATCCGAACGCGCATCACAAGAATTGTTGAAAACCGAACAACAACGATCAAAAACGCAACAACAATCACAAAAAATCAATCAAGAATCCGAAAAAACGGATCAACAACGCATCAAAACCAAACGCGAACAAGCCAAATTGGAACGTGAATTGGCGCGTGAAACGGAACGACAAAACAAATTAACGGAACGCGCTAAAAAATTGGCGGATGATGAATCTTCGGCATATAAAAAACTCGTAAAAGAAACACGCGATTTGAAAAATGCATCCAAAGAATTGGCATCGCAATTGTTGATTTTGGAACGCGATGGAAAAAAAAACACCGCCGAATTCCGCGAAATGTCGCGACAATACAACGCAACGACACAATCAGCAAAAAACGCGGATGCAACGTTGAAACAAATCGATTCGCGTGTTGGTGACAATTTCCGAAACGTTGGAAATTACACCGGCGCAATTTCAAAATTGTCCAATGGTTTGGGAATGTTGGGTTTGTCATTTGGCATCGGATCGATTGTTCAAACCGCCGGAAAAGCAATCATTGAATTTGATCAAAAAATTGCGGATTTATCCGCGATAACCGGTGCATCCGGAGCCGATTTGGAATTTTACAAAGAACAAGCCAATGAATTGGGAATTGGTGTGACCGGCGGTGCATCGGCGGTTGTTGAAGCCTACAAATTAATTGGTTCCGCAAAACCGGAATTGTTGCAAAACGCGGATGCATTGAATGAAGTCACAAAAGCCGCAATTACGTTGTCACAAGCATCCGGAATGGATTTGCCGGAATCCGCAACCGCGTTAACCGATGCAATGAATCAATTTGGCGCGCCGGCGGAAGAAGCAAGCCGGTTCATCAATGTTTTAGCAAATGGTGCCAAATTCGGTTCCGCCGAAATTCCACAAGTTACGGAAGCCTTATTGCGATTTGGTGCGGTTGCAAAAACATCAAATGTGTCGATTGAAGAATCAACCGCATTGATCGAATTATTGGCGGAAAAAGGATTGAAAGGTGCGGATGCCGGCACCGCCTTACGAAATGTCATGTTGAAATTGTCAGCACCGGATGCATTGCCAAAAAAGGCAAAAGATGAATTAGAAGCATTGGGAATTTCATTCGATGTTTTGACAAATGAATCGATTCCATTTTCGGAACGATTGGAAGAATTGAAACCATTATTGGACAACAACACCGCATTGGTTCGAACATTTGGTGTTGAAAATGCCGTAGCAGCCACATCAATTTTGGGCAACATTGATCGATTGAAAGAATTGGATGCGCAAATGTACACATCCGGAACCGCAACGGAACAAGCCAATCAAAGAACCAACACATTGTCACATGCATTGATGGAATTAAAAAATTCATTTTTGGAAATGTTCACATCGATGGGTTCCGGTTCCGGATCACAACAAATTTTCATTGATGGTTTGAAATTTATTGCATCGAATTTGTCGACAATTTTTGGAATCATCACACGCGTTGTCACCGCATACATCGGTTATCGTGTTGTGTTGGCATCGATAAAAGCATATCAATTTATCATGTCCGGCGGTTTAAAAGAATTAGGTCAACAATTTTTGGCAAATCTAAATTTGACCAAACAAGCCACAAAGGCACAAAAAACGTTTGGTGATGAATCGTTGGTTGCCGGTGACAAAGTATCGCGTGCCGGTCGAGCAATGCAAGCAATTCCTTGGATGTTGATCATCGGTTTGTTGGTTGAATTGGCAACGAAATGGTATGACATCGCATCCGGTAGCGCGGAAGCGCGCCGACAAGCCGATTTGTACAATAACGCAAAAAACAATTTCGATGATTCGAATTTAGGAACCGGATTGGACAATGAAACAAAGGCAATTGCGGAAAAAATGCGTTTGTTGGATTTGGAAATCCGAAAACGAAAAGCGAATGGTGAAGATGAAAAAAAATTGGATGTCGAAAAGGCGCGAAGAATGGCGGAATTAACCGCACAATCAAAACAATCGATGCAAAACACATTGAACCAAACCAAAACCAAACGATTGGAACAAGAAAAAGAATTGGCATTGTTAAAAAAAGAAGGTGTTTCGTGGGAAACAATTGACAAATACGCGCGAAAATACAACATCGAAAACACCGATTTTATGGGAAATCACATGCGCGGAATGGAAAAAATTCGAACGGAAGATGTTTTGACAAATTCCATCAACAATGCAAAAATTGGTGAACAAAAATATGCGGAAGCCATCAACAATTCATCATTGGCATTGGATGAATTAAACGTGCAACATTTGGAAGCATCCGCACAATCCGAAGATTATTCGGTGCATGTGGAAAACAATTCCGGAAAAATAAAAAACAACATTAACGTTCAAAAAGAATTTGTCACGCAATTGAAAGTTGTTGATGATTATTTGGAAAAAACAATCGATTTGATGCAACAATTGAATGTGATTGGACAAGATCGCGAATTGTTAAACATGGACAAACAAATTGAATCCGCGATCAACAATGCGGTGAAATTGGTCAATGAAACCGGTCAAATCAATGTTGGTGTTGAAGCCAACACAACAACCGGTGCGTTTGGTGATCAATTTGATCCGATCGAAAAAATGTTGATTGAACGTGCGGAAATGGAAAAAAAATTCACGCAACAACGTTCACAATTTGCAATTGATGAAATGGTGAAACAATTTGAACGTGAAAAAGAATTGGCAAAACAAAAATTGATTTCCGAACGTGATGATTTGTTGGCACAAGATGGAATCGGTGCAAAAGATAAAGAAAAAATCAATAAAAGTTACAATTTGCGGTTGATTGAATTAAAAATCGAACAAACGCAACAAGACATCGACATGGAATTGCAAAAAAAATTGAATGTTGAAAAAACCGCAAATGACATCGTAAAAATCGAAGAAAAAAAATTCGATGAAATTGACAAATACAACGAAAAATTGTTGTCAAATCAAATAAAATATGCCAAAGATCAAAAAATCGATGTAAAAGAAGAAGCCGACATTGAAATCAAAACCGCAAAAGACAAATACAAAACAATTTCGGAATTTGTCACCGCATCCGCCAATTTATTCATCAAACAATCGGAAAAAAAGGTTGCGCAAATTGACAAAGAATTGGAACACGCGGAAAAACAATTTGATTCATTGAAATCATTGGCGGAATCCGGAAACATCAATGCACAAGATTCATTGGCGGAACAACAACGGATCATCACCGAAAAGGAAAAACAAAAAGCCAAAGAATTAAAACGACAAG
>Ga0114967_10000482_pt1 | contig 34070 bp, 21 predicted proteins | sample M_130628_MF_Meta_FD_92639 | JGI IMG/M metagenome (GOLD analysis project Ga0114967, IMG submission 92639) | Freshwater microbial communities from Lake Montjoie, Canada to study carbon cycling - M_130628_MF_MetaG | ecosystem: Environmental > Aquatic > Freshwater > Lake | place: Lake Montjoie...
AACCATCGCGAGACACGTTTTGGGCACCTTCACTAAAGCCGCTGCTCGATCCACCACCTTGCGCACTGGCGTCCACTTGTTGCCTATGATCATTGGGTTGGTCACCACCGCGCCCAACCAATGAAAGAAGTTCAGAATTTCAGGCCCGCTCACGCCTGGAAAAAGATACTTATTCCCTCCAGAAAATCCGACGACCTCGTGCGGGAATACCGGACCGCAAATGATGATGCGATCGTATTCCAACACGCTGGCGTTAATGTCCACCGGAACATCCATCGCAAAGAGACCACCGCTGAGCGCACTGATCTCATCACTGCCGATAACGCCTATCCGCTTGAGTGCAGCGGGATTATCCCACTGATGATTACGGAATCCCACTGCGGCGTACTTGCCTCTGCGAGCTTCAAGCGAAATCTCCAACCGCTCACAAATCGCCTCCTCGCTCATCGGTTGATGCGTCCCCAAAGCAATCATCACATCAAGCTCGCGAACCACTTCGCCGAGGTGTGCATGGAGCACTTGAAACAACTGCCCCACCGGACAAGTCCGCGTGGAGTCTGGGATAATCAACACGACGCGTTTCCCACGGTAGTCCTCTTGCGGACACGATTCACCGACCAAACGAATGACGTCTGAAGGCGAAACAGACGCTCCAACAGGCGCGACACAAGAGAGGGGGGTAGGATATTGCATGGGCTTTATTCAGTATCTAACGCTTGGCTGTACGAGTAGCAGATCCGGAGGGGTCGCGCATCACATCAGGCGGTGAGGCAGGCGTCCAAGGCAGACAGCAACTCGCCGACCGACGCCTCAGTCTCATCTCCCATGTTTGAGAGCCGGAACGTTTTACCCTTTAGCTTACCGTATCCGCCATCAATCACGAAACCGTGGGAACGCTTCACTCCCGCTACTAAAGCCGCGACGTCAATTCCACGGTTATTGGAAACGCACGTCAACGACTTGGAGCGATAACCTTCCGGCGCGAAGAATTCAAATCCATGACGGCGCACCCAATCATGAACCAGCGCATTTGTAGCAGAATGCCGAGCGTGCCGAGCCTCAATCCCTTCGGCAAAAATATCCTCCAACTTGGATTCCAACGCGTAGATGTGTGAGATCGAGGGAGTGGAAGGAGTCATGTCCTCGAGTTGATTTTTTTGGAACTCGATAAAATCAAAATAATAGCCGCGCCCCGAAATGGTCGCAGCGCGGCGCATGGCCTTTTCACTGGCTGAAAAAAGGGCTAGGCCCGGTGGCATTGCGAGAGCCTTCTGGGAACCCGTTAGCAGCACGTCGATTCCAAGAGCGTCCATCGCGATGGGCACAACAGAAAAGGATGAAACGCTGTCTACGATCAGGCAAACTTCAGGAAATTCCCGCATCACCTCTGCGATCTCAGCCAGCGGTGACATGACCCCAGCCGACGTTTCGTTATGAATGACAGTCACCGCATCGAAGCCTCCCTGCTTGAGATGTTCGCGGATTTGTTCACCTCGAATCGGTTGCCCCCATTCCACTTGCAACGCGACAGCCTCCTTGCCGCAGCGCTTCGAGACGTCGAGCCACTTATCTGAAAACGCACCGCACATGCAGTTCAGAACCTTCCCCGAACCGACCAAATTGCGAACAGCCCCCTCCATCACACCCCAAGCAGAGGACGTAGAAAGAAAGACAGGTTGCGTCGTCTCAAATAGCGTCTGCAGGCGAGACTGAATGCCACCGTAAAGTGATTTAAAGTCGCCGCTGCGATGCCCAATCAGAGGCTTACAAAATGCGGCGAAGGTTTTCTCGGAGACTTGAACCGGACCGGGGATAAAGAGTTTCATTGAGATACGAAGTGGTAGTGAGGCTGTGTGAAATAGCCCCGGATTTACAAAAGAAATTACGGAGAGCCAACCACTCCGGAAATGCGAAGTGGTGCTCGGAGATTGTTGCTAAAAACCGAGTCCTGGAGGAAGCCCCATTCCACCGGTGAGCTTGCCCATCTCTGAACTCGCCAGAGCTCGGCCTTCTTCAATGGCCTTGCGGACCGCCGTAAGAACCACTTCCTCCAACATTTCAACATCTTGCGGATCAACAACCTCAGGAGATATTTTGATGGAAAGCACATCTCCACCGCCGTTTGCAACAACGGTCACCTTTCCTCCTCCAGCCGTTGCTGTGACTGTCTTCTTCCCAAGATCTTCCTGCGCTTTCAGCATTTGCTCCTGCATCTTCTGCGCCTGCTGCATCATTTTTTTTATATTCATAAATCAGCTTACACCGCTTCTAAACGGGCTTTAAAAATCTCTAGGGCTTTCCGAATCAGTGGATCGTTTTTAAATTCTTCCATCGGATCCTTGGGTAAAATTTTCTCAGGCGCAGGAGGCTGAGCCACCGGACGCAATTGAATACCCGCGCGCATTCCCACACTCAGCTTTAACGGAAAGCCCGCGACTTTCTGAAGGACTCCCTCCAGAAATCCACGGTTATTTTCTTGGGCAACATACTCCACTGCAAGTGTTTGGTCTGCAGGGAAAAGAATATGGGCAATGCCCCCTACCACCTCAGCTAGCACCCCCGCCTCCACCCACATCGAGATTAAAGGCCGCTCTTTACGAACCATCTCCACCATTGCCGGCCAAAGCTCTTCTACCTTCCAAACGCGATCAGACGATGAATCTACGACCTGCGGGACGGCCTTCTCCTGAACCGGTGAACGCTCGACAACCGGCGCATGCTCTACGCTGGGCTTCGTCGCTTCAGGGGCTTGGAGATTGCTAATTTCCTGCGACTTAGCGGCTGAGGTTTTCGAAGTCACCGAAGGTTGGTGGACAACAGTGGCGGCTGGCTTAGCCGCAGGAACAGTCAACGCGACCGGCCTTGGCGACTGCTGCTTGGGGCGACTTGGAGCGGCCACGGTGCTTTTCTCACTGAGAGGACGCCCCTCGCGAATCGCGCCCAAGGCATCGAGGACTTCGCCTAGCGTGACCTGAGAAATAGCTTGGATAGCACGCAGCAAGGCTACCTCCAGATACATCTGTTTGTTTGAGGCCCACTTCATACGCTGCTCAGCCGAGGCGCACAAATCGATCAACTCTAACAAACGCTCCCGATTCACATCCGCACACTGCTCTTGAAGTGCCTCCACTACAGCACGTCCCAACTCTTCTTCAAGTCCACGAGGATCCGCTTGGGCGAGCAAAAGGTTGCGCAGGTGGCCGATTAAATCTCCCATCAACTGAGTCAGGTCACGGCCAGCCTCCGCCTGTTCGTGTACCAAGCGCATCGCGTGGGGAGCGTCCTGCGCCAACAGTGCACCGCAGAGCTCGCTTACCGTTTGCCGCGAAGTGAAGCCGAAAACAGAAAGCACATCCTTTTCTTCCACGGTCTCTCCGCAAAACGCAACCAACTGGTCGAGCATGGATTCGGCGTCGCGCATCCCACCGTCAGCACCAACGGCAACAGCTAGCGCCGCCTCGTCGCTAAGAGCCACACCTTCTTGCGCTGCGATGTGCTTGAGGTGCCCGGCGATGACGGGAGCGCCGATTCGTTTCAGATCAAACCGCTGACACCGAGAAAGAATGGTCGCAGGAAGCTTCTGGACGTCTGTGGTGGCGAAGAGAAATTTGACGTGTTGAGGAGGCTCTTCCAACGTCTTTAGCAGCGCATTAAAGGAGCCGGCCGAAAGCATGTGCACCTCGTCGACGAGATACACTTTGTACCGGCCACGGGCAGGCATGTACTTCACGTTATCGATGATGATCTCGCGCACCTTATCCACTTGTGTGTTGGAGGCCGCGTCGAATTCCAGAACATCCAGCGAGTTACCACCCGCAATCTCTCGACAGGAATCACACCGACCGCACGGCGAAATCGTCGGCTTGTCGCTGGATAGACAATTGAGTGCCATCGCAAGAATCCGAGCGGAGGAGGTCTTCCCTGTACCGCGCGGGCCGACAAACAAATACGCGTGCGCCAAGCGGTTCTGCTGAATGGCATTCTTCAGCGTACGCGTGATGTGTTCCTGGCCCACCACGTCGTCAAACGTCTGGGGGCGGTATTTTCGGGCAAAAACCGTATAGCTCACAATCGAAGTATGGCGGGATTCCACTCCATTTGCCAATGGTCTTCACACGCCCGTTTTTGCCTAAACACTCGGGGCGTGTTCAACCTCATCTTTCAAAACGAAGACAGTGCGGGCACTCGCGTTGAAGTCCATAATGCCGGCATAACGTCCCCATGCGACCATGGTTTGTAATATTTTCTCGGGATTGTCGTAGGGAAGCGCACTGGCGATATCTCTCAAAATCTGATCCGCTTCCACCTCGTCTTGCAGGCGTAAGTACTCAATGATGATGTGAAAAATCCGCAGATTATGAATCTGATCGGAAAAAATCAGCCTTCTCCCAATGCGGTCGGCCGAGAGAAAACTCTGCCCGAGTTCGGTGAGGCGCACATCATTTTTGGGAGTGTCAACGAGCTCCAGAATTTCAGCCGCCTTCACAATTCCAATGGTCTCGCCGAATTCTTTGCCAATCTCATTGGAGATGTCGTAGATATTTGTGAGATCTGGGGTGTCCCTCAGAATACTCAGCAGTCCAAGAATTTGACCTACTGGAACATAAGGAATTGATTCCATCCGATTGCGAGCTCTTGAAATGGGAGCTCCAGAGACAATGGTCGGTTCTGGAGGATGATCGGGAAGTGTGAGCGTGGTAATCGTCTCGTGGATCGTACGCACAAGACTTTGGAATTCAGGACTTTTAGAGTCCCTCGGATAAGGGAGATTATTTTCCAGAACCAACCCCAAGCGGCCTGGGCGCGGGAATAAAATACAAATTCGGGTGGCCATCTCCACTGCCTCCTCGATGTTGTGAGTGACCATGAAGACGCTCTTCAGAGTAGCATCTTTGCGATGCCAGAGCGTGATCATTTCATGCCTCAAATTCTCCGCTGTAAGCACGTCCAGCGCACTGAAGGCCTCGTCTAAACACAAGATGGCCGGCTCGGATACAAGAGCCCGCGCAATACCAACCCGCTGCCGCATCCCACCGGAAATCTCTCGCGGATAAGCAGCGTGATAGTTTGAAAGCCCGATAAGCTCAATGGCCTTTTCCACTGCCGCATCTCGCTCCGCACGCGGCAAATTTTTCGCCATCAATCCCACCTCAACATTCTGTTCTACGGTCAGCCAAGGATAGAGTGCAAAGGTCTGAAACACCACTGATGCGTGTGGATTAATCCCCTCCATGGGTTGACCATAACAAAGAACCCGCCCGCTGGTAGGCATCGCGAGGCCGGTGAGACAGCGCAAAATCGTCGACTTGCCTGACCCGGACTGGCCCAACAACGCGAGCAATTCGCCCTCGTGCACTGCGAGATCAATCTGATCGAGCACCTTCATTTCGCTGCCGCCAGCCACGGTAAAAGTTTTCGTAACATTGCGCAGTTCGACAATGACCGGTGACTTCTCGAATGCGGATTGCTTCAGTGAAGAGGAAGTTTGGATCATGGCTAATCAAGACGGAAACGGCGCTCGGCCAACGCATAAAGCCTTCGCCAAATAAGTTGATTTGTAACAATTACAAAAATGGACATCGTGGCGATGGAGCAAAGAATTAAAGGTGTATTTCCGCTCTGCGTCACCTCGGCGATGAGAGCACCAAGCCCATCAGCCTTCAACGTCGTGTCCCCCCAAGTCGCTAGTTCCGCCACGATGCTGGCATTCCAAGCACCACCCGCAGCCGTACACGCACCCGTGACCCAAAACGGAAAGATTGCCGGTAAAATAAGAGTCCGCCACAACGCCCACCCTCGTAACCCATAAGTGCGTGCTGCGTCCTTTAGGTCGTTGGGAATGGCCATGGCGCCGGCAATTACATTAAAAAGCAGGTACCATTGCGTTCCCATCGCGATGAGCAGAATACTGCCCCAATTCATCGGAATTCGCCACGCCACAAAAAGTCCTACAACAATGGGGAAGGTCATGTTGACTGGGAATGACGCGGCGATCTGCGCTAGGGGTTGGGCCACGCGAGCCGCCTTGGGATGAAACCCGATCCACACTCCAACGGGCGTCCACAACAGCGTCGCGAGAAGCGTCATGGTGAACACCCGCAGCATCGTCAACACCCCCAGCCACGCAATGTGCCCCGCCATTTCCAATGAAACCCCCGCATGTACCGCCTTGGCCGCATTCACCAAACCTCGAACCGCATAAAACGCGACGAATAAAGCGAGTGCGGAAAAAACGCATACGTAAAAAATGTCCTGCACGTTACCGCGTCTCTTTGTGACGACACGCCGCAAACCGTTTCGACGAACGCCAAGCTGAGCCAGCCATTCGACGAGCGGCTCGAAAACTCGGCGAGAAAACCACTCCAGAACGACGCTCCCCCGTAGCATGTCGTAAAACCAAGACCCTGGGGCTTCCGTGGATTCCGTGAGTTCCATTTTAAAGCGATCGGCCCACGCGATAAGAGGTCGCCACACCAACTGATCACTCGCGACAATGACAACCAACATAGCCACCACGGCCCAGAAGGCTGCCGCATTATCGCCTCGCTCGACTGCAGCAGCCATGTAGGAGCCTATGCCTGGGAGCTTTATATTTTTACCCATGACACTAATTGCTTCGCTCTGGGCCACAAAAAACCACCCACCACCAAAGGACATCATCGAATTCCAAAGAAGGCTGTGCATTGAGGCGGGCACCTCCAAAGTTCGAAACCGCTGCCAACGCGTCAGGCCGAAAGTTGCCGCAGCATCCTGCAGATCTCCCGGAATTGTGACCAACGAATGGTAAAAACCAAACGTCATATTCCACACCTGCCCTGTGAAAATAGCGAAGATACTGGCGCACTCAACGCCGAATAAGCTGCCCGGAAAAAGGGCCATGAATCCCGTCACTGTGGCGGATAGAAAACCCAGCACTGGAACAGATTGCAGCACGTCGATTGCAGGCAAAATGAGGGCGCGGGCAATGCGACTTTTAGCTGCGGCATAGCCAATGCCAAAGGTAAACAGCAACGAGCAGGCGAAAGCCATCCACATACGAAGGAGTGTGCGCCCCGCGTAATAAGGAATACTCCAAACGCTCTCATCAAGAGAGGGCACCGCCTGCTCGTCAAAACCCACAAGCATACCACTCGCAAAATGAATGACACTCCAAGCCAACCCTATAATTCCCAAAATAATAAAAACATCCATCAACCCGAACCCACCCCGGTGTTCGGATGCTTTAAGTTGAGGGAGTTCGGGATTCATGGAGCAGTGGATGGAACAACCTTCTAAAAATAATTAGAAACGGGTGCCACGAAACCTTGTTTAAATGCAGCGCGTTTCACAGATTGAATTTTAACCACGAGCTTCTAAACTCCTCAAAAGTTCGCTGCTACGTTTAGTGATTTTCTGTTATACACGATTCTGATTTTTAGTCGCAGTTTTCTATTTCACAGCGAACCTCGCTCTTCTCGCCATGTCCCAACCACCCCAACTGACTCCACACCAGCTTCAGTCTCTCAACCTGTTTTGCCGCGCGGTTTCTTCTAGCAAGAACCTGCGCAAATGGTTCACTTCGCTGGGCACACTCTCGCCCAACTTGCGGATGAACGCGATTATGCAAATCACCACAGAAATGCGACGCGAGCAGGAGGATCTTGGGCTTATCGGAGCAATTTGCAGTCTGTCAGATCATGACGTTTACGCGGCTGCAAAACACGCAGTCGACGATCTCTAAACGCCGCACTCGGCGTTACTCATTGAAGTCCATTGGCTTCAATATTCCCTTTTATGGCCACCATCGCGGTGTTGGGTGCCCTAGACACCAAGGGCGTGGAACATCAGTTCGTGGCGGACTGTATCAGCCGTCACGGCCATCAGGCGCTGCTCATAGACGTCGGCACTCAGGGCGCGCCTCAAGTCAATCCGCACATTTCGAGAGAGGCGGTTGCCAAAGTCGCGGAACTGGATCTCGCATCCATGGGCGATGATCCGGCGAGGGCACAAGACGCAATGAGGACTGCCGCCCCAATCATTCTTTCAACGCTATTTCGCCAAGGAAAGATACAAGGCGTCATTTCCTTGGGCGAGGGTGGTGACACTGCCATTGCAACATCCGGAATGTGCGCGTTGCCCTTGGGCTTTCCAAAGCTCATCGTCTCCACACTGGCCAACGGAAACACCGCGCAATACGCCGGAGCCAAAGATATCGTCATGATGCCGAGTATTGTTGATGTCGCCGGACTCAATCGTATCTCACGCCCGATGCTCACCCGTGCCGCTGGTGCGATATGCGGAGTGGTTGAGACTGCTCAAGTTGAAAACGGGGCTCAGGACCAGCCTTTAATTTTCGCAACCGTGTTCGGCAACACCACCAGTGGAGTGAGCCACGCGCGCAGCATTTTGGAGGGAGCCGGCTACGAGATCATCGTGTTCCATGCTACCGGAGTTGGCGGTCGCGCTATGGAGGCGCTCCTCGAAACCGGCGTCGCAGCTGGTGTCCTCGATTTCACCACGACCGAGTGCGCGGATGAAATCGTGGGCGGAGTACTTTCCGCAGGCCCCACCCGTTTAGAGGCCGCAGCCAAATCCGGAACCCCTGCAATCGTGACACTGGGATGTCTGGATATGGTCAACTTTTTCGCCAAGGAATCCATTCCCGCAAAATTCCGTGACCGCACACTGTATGAGCACAATCCCCAAGTCACGCTCATGCGCACCAACGAGCAAGAGGCGGCGGCTATCGGCGCGTCGATGGCGCAGCGCATTAACCAATCCATCGGACCCGTTAGCGTTTTATTGCCACTCAAAGGAGTCAGTGCCATCAGCGGTCCCGGCTATATATTTCATGACCCAAAAGCTGACGAGGCACTCTTCTCTGCTTTGCGCAGCACCTTACGCAGCGACATCCCAGTAATCTCGCGCCAAGAAACAATAAACGAACCCGCTTTCGCAGAAGCCTGCGCGCGAGAACTTCTCAAAAATATCGAGCAAAAAGTCCTGACCGACCGCGAGTCGCGCCGTCGGAGAGACTAACCATCCGGCTCTCAACGCCGGATATGAAGCAACAACGGCGGCCCCACTTGACCTCCGTCGCCTTTCGCCCGCAAAAAAAACGTGCGGTCGCAGTCCTGTACCCACTTGGCAGCAGTTAAGAAAAATTCACGCTCGGTTTCTCCCTCGGGGATGAGCAACCCGTTGAGCCCTACGTTATCCACATACACACCATGTGGTAGATTGCGCGCAGAGTCGTTTCCTCCCAATTCGATGCGCTCCTTAAAGTTCAATCGCTCGGCTTTGACTCGCGCACTAATTGTTTCACCAGGACGCAGAGTAAATTCAACGGGCTTACCCGCAGATGTGGAATTACCGCTGGGCGCCAGAACTTTCACAGTAACCTTTGGAGCAAGACCAACTTGTATTTCACCCAATCCAGCAAAAGAGTGCCTGACAACCTGTCCGTTAATTGAGCCGCTAGCAACCAACCGAGTCCGGGCTCCCACTTCAGGAGTGGGCTTGGTGATGCCAGGCTCAGCATAAATCGCTCCCCACGCGAAGGTCTGCTCGGGTTCTATCATCAACGGTGTCGTCGCACTGAAGCCCGGAGGCAGATCGGTCACATCCACGCGAATCTCACCGTTAAAGCCGTCTTTGCGTTTGGCTGTTATTTGAAACTCTCTGCCGCTTCCAGGGCTCACCACGGGCTTAACACCGCTTGAAACGCTGACGGTAAAATCGGGCTGCGAACGGCGGCATAGCAAACGGTAAGCTGCATGGGCATCTCCGAAACCGCGCGCGTCGGTGATGCGCAATTGAAAATCAGCCTCCTCGGGAGCGGTGAAATGAAGCACCGAGTCACGACCTCCTTCACGAGAAGAATCGTCATCGTTTTCGTATGGCAATCGGAAAACCGGCAAGCCGTTGGACGGCGGTTGGGCTCCGGGGGGAAGCGGACGAACCGTGTAGACCGGCTGTCCAAGAGGGTGCGCAAGAGCAGTCGTGTCGTAATAATTCTGACGATTGCCGAGGCCGGGATAAACAGTGAACCCCGAATCAGGGCCGCTCGGGTACATCCACAATTTAAAAACCTCCCCGTTGCAGTATACTAATTCGTTCAACTCCATCTCGGAGTAGTGCTGGATTCGGAAGTCATTGGATGCCTCGGAATTTTTGCCTCTAAAGCTCAACCACGAGGAACGGATCGCCTGCAAAGTAACCCGCTCAATCGGCTCACCGACGGCGCTCCTAACTTCTAAGCGAGAATCCAATGTCGATTTTTCACGCTCCGCAACCACCTCGAAAACCCAATTTTCTCCCTTTTTCGAATGGAAAAGAAAAATGTCTATATCCCCTGAGTGCCCGATTTCCCCACGGATTTCCGCCGGTATCTTCACTACTTGGGCAAGCTCGGTAACGCCGTTAGGCTCGATCTCCGTGAGCACCGGGAGCGCTGCAGACTCCGAGGGTATCTCGCTAACAATTGCGGTCTGTTGAGACACGGCTGCAACTTCTGCGCGGGGCTGGGTCGACAACGCCAAGATGTCCAGAGAGCCGTCCATTCGGGCCACCAGCAGGCGCTCTCTGTCGAGTATCTGCAGGGCGGTTACGTTATCAGCTTGTGCAGGGTAATCCTCCAACAGTTCAAGCGCAGGCAAACTCCAAACCTTCAAAGAGCGATCCCACGCCGTGGTGACGAGGCGGTCTCCCGCGGTAGAAATACTCATTCGGTTGATTGCGGCTTCATGCGCAAACCTCGCCTCCAAGAGCGGGTTGATTTCTGATCGCTCCCTGCTTTTGAGTGCCCAAAGACGGATCCTCCGATCTGCAGCCACCGCCAGTAACTGGTTGCCATCCGGGGTGAAACAAACATCAAACACCTCACCCTGCGGCTCCTTCAGCGTATCAAGGCGTTCTCCATCACGCACCCTCCACACCTTAACGGTTTGATCACCACTGGCACTCGCGAGCAAAGATCCATCAGAGTTAAACGCGACTCCAAAAACGGCTCCATTGTGTCCACTCAGCGTACGAAGAGGGTGTCCCGATTGCACGTCCCACAGCACAACCTTGGCATCGTAACCAGCCGTGGCAAGCAGACGCTCATCTGGCGAAAAGCGCACGGTGTAAAGTAAATCAGTGTGGCTGCCTTCAAATTTTACTGGTGAATCCTGAGAATCCAAATACCACACCCAAGCCGAGCCAGATCGACCCGCAACGCCCGATCCCACGGCAAGCCGCCTTCCGTCCTTGGAAAACTCGAGGGACGTAACTTTACCGGACAGACCACTCAACTCTCTGACCACTTTGCGAGTAGCTAACTCCATTAGCTCGACTTTGTGATACCGCCCCACCGCAAGAAAGCGACCGTCAGCAGAGGCAACAGCTGCAGTAACGGCACGTGAGGGTGCCACGGGTAACGCCAAGTCTGGCACCGTAACAAGAGAGAGAATCGAAACATCGGGCGCACTCGGTCCAGGAGCACCAGCCTTCAACCAAGCCTCCAAAACACCGAGCTCTGCCTCCGTTGGCTGCGGCTCTTTCTTGGGCGGCATCGCGGGCTTGCCATTCCGAATCACCTTCTGCAGCAAACTTTGGTTTTTAGAACCGTCCGGTAAAGGAGAGCTGTGTTCACCCCCGGCCTTCAAAGATGCGTAGGTCTCCAAATTCAGTTCACCTTCCTTCTCTTTTCCTCCGTGGCAGCCGCAACAATAGTCGCGCAGAATCGGAGCCACATCGGCGTGAAAATCAGGGACCACGCCCAACAACTGCTGTGAGATCGAAAGCAGGAAACCTAGGACGCTCCTCAAGGGAAACTTTTTCATGAACAATAGTGTTAGCCCTTCCTCATTTCCTTAGTGCTGGAAAAGAAACTCGCGGCTTGTCAGAAGAGACCAAAATAGATCCTCCACCGATGCTCGGCGATCCGCCTCCGGAACCCCGGAAAGCAATTCCAAATAAACGTCTTTCTCATGTGCGGTGGGCGCTCTGCCAAGGCACCGTAAAAAAGCGGTATTCACCAAAGCCGCATCGTCTCTTGGTTCAAGCAAGAGCCCACTCACAAAACTCGTTGGTGCGGCGAGCTTACCATTTAATGTGGTTCCATTAGCAAGATGGAGCGCCTGAATCACGCTCGGCTGGCTGGATCGCTCACACTCGCAGGTAATCTCGCGCTGGTTACGTCCAAACGCTTTTAGGAAATAAGATTTCACCGAGGAATCGAATAATTGAAGTGCACGTGAGCCCTTTGGATAGAACTCAGTTTTTTCGCTAGAGCCGTCACCAAGCAAAATTTCCGTGAAGGCCTCGGGCACCGCGGTGACACTGCAAATCGCGTCGTTGAGGACCTCGGCACCTAGACGTCGCGGATAATATCGTGAGAAATAGCGCGTATCCTCTCGGTTACGGGGCAGCGGCTCACTGGAGCGTTGGTAAGCGGCGCTTTGAAGAATCAAGCGCATCAGAGCTTTCAGGTCGTAATGTTCTGCGACGAGAAACTTGGTGAGTGCCGCAAGGAGAGGTTCGTTGGTAGCCGGGTTGGACGCACGCAAATCATCCACTGGATTGACTATCCCAATTCCAAAGAACCCCGCCCAGACTCTGTTGACAATCGCCCTAGTAAAATAAGGGTTTTGCGGCGCAGTCAACCACGCAGCCAACGCCTCTCGACGATCGACTCCCTCAACATCTTTTACCGGCACGGCATCCAGCGGCGCAGCCGGTTGCGCGCGGCCGGTGCGCGGCTGAAGGAGATCCCCAGAGGGAGCAGAATACAATGTGCGAGCCCCATCACCGGAGCGCGCATCCCCGCCCCAACCTTTAGCACGAACCCGTGCGAACAGATTCGCGAAGGCGTAGTACTGATCGTTCGTCCATTTTTCCAGTGGGTGATTATGACACTTCGCGCAGTTAATCGAAAGCCCCATAAACGCCTGACTGACGTTCTCTGCCATCGTTTCAGGATCCTGATGTACCGCGTAAAAATTCGTCGCTCCCATCTCCATACTTCCTCCACGAGCCGTGACGACCTCACGAACCAAGACGTCCCAAGGGACGTTTTTTTCCACTTCAGCTCGCAACCATTGTGCGTAAGTCTTCACTGCCGCCGGACGCAGATGGGAGCCACTAATCAAAAAAAGGTCTGCCCAACGATAAGACCAATAGTCCGTATACTCATTGCTATAAAGCAATTGCTCGATTAAGCCGTCACGCTTCTTTGGATTGGGATCCGCGAGAAAAGCGCTCACCTTCTCTGGAGAAGGCAGAGCACCGGTCGTATCCAAGTAGGCCCGCCGTAAAAACGTGGCGTCATCGGCTGGCCTCGATGGGACCAAGTTAAGCTGGCGCAACTGAGTGTTAATCGCCACGTCGATCACGTTTCGGTTCTCCCATTCCAGAGGAAACGGCAACGACTCGGCCTCCGCACTCTTTTCCACGGGAAACGGAGAAGTAACGCGCGCTAAGATTATTCTACTGGAAAACCACGCGGAAACAGCCCCTTCGCCATACCCAGTCACCTCCAGTCCCCCATTAGGGTCACTCACGCGAAGAAGCGTTTCGTCTGTCGCCGTAAATCTGGTCCAGCGAGTCACATCCTCAACCAAACCGTCAGCGTAATGCGCTAGAACTTTAAGCTGCGCCCTGTCGCCCTTCTTAAGGAACAACTTTTCTGGGATCACCTCAAGTCGCGCCAACTGCGCCTCCTCCGCTCTTGGCCCCTCTGCCCCAGCCGCTATCCACTCTGCTAAAATACGATAATCGTCGGAGCGCGGATCCAACCGACGGCCACCTTTGTGCGGCATCGCTGCGGTGGGTTTGGTTAAAAGCAAACTGTGCAGAGGATCGCCCGTTTCAATGCGACGTCCAAGGGCATCCCGAGTTATACTTAAATAATCTGCGGCGGAATCGTAGGCACTCAAGCTGAGGCGGAAACCTCCCTTTCCTGCCAATGCTCCATGGCAACCTCCAGTGTTACAGCCTGCCTTGGTGAGAATAGGAATGACGTGACGCTGAAAACTCCAGCCCTCGGCGGGTGCGACCCGAGGGGTGGCCGACGGAGCAACTAGGGCGCTTGAGTCTGAAGTGACTGCCGCATTTCCCTCTACCAAAGCATTTAATGCCCCAAACGAAAAACACAAAGCCAGAAGTAGAAAGCGACGCATCAGAAATTAGGTAAAGAGTTCACGAATCGGCGCACGCCCGAGATCCACCAAAGGAAAGGGTCTACCTGCGGGCCCAGGCAGGAAACTTTCGTAATCCAAGCCAAGGCTATGAAAGACCGTTGCCACCAAATCGCCCGGCAATACGGGCCGTTCAGCTGGGAAACCACCCACGGGATCGCTCTTCCCGATGACACGCCCTCCCTTCACCCCGCCGCCCGCGAAGGATACCGTAAAGCATTGCGGCCAGTGATCACGTCCACCGGCAGGATTCACCTTTGGAGTGCGCCCAAATTCACTGAGAGCAGCGACCATTGTGTTCTGTAGTAAACCGCGCTGCTGCAAGTCTTCGATTAGCGCGGAGTACGCCTGGTCGTACATTGGACAAACGACGTTCTTCATACCATCGATGGAAGTGAAGGGCTTAGAACCGTGAATGTCCCAAGTCGTCTCGCCGAATACAGTCAGGAAAGTGTTAATCGTGATAAATCGAACTCCACTTTCCACGAGGCGCCTTGCAAGCAAACAACACTGACCAAACCGGTTGCGACCGTAACGATCACGGACCGCGTCGGGCTCCTTGGAAAGGTCAAAAGCCGAACGGGCTTGCGCGCTGGTCATGAGCTGAAACGCCGCGTGGAAATTCTCATCCATCAAACGCGCATCCTCACTCGCCTCAAACTGCGCAACGGATGATTCCACCACCTCGCGCATCCGCTGACGACGTTCCAGACGGACGGCTCCCATCAAGTCAGGCGGCAATAAATCCGGCACCTTAAAGTTCGGCATCGAGGGATCCGCCATCAATGCAAACGGATCGTGAGCCTTCCCTAAAAAGCCACCCGCCTGACCGTTGGGAAGATTTCCGCCGCCTCTGCCCATCAACTCTGGAAGTACGACGAAGGGGGGCAAGTCGCCCTTCCTCCCAAGCAGATGACTGGCGACCGCCCCCATGTGAGGCGTCTGCACCCCGCCCGTAAACCTGCGCCCAGTTTGCATAATCTGCCACCCAGCGTCATGAACGGCGGCTCCGTCGTGGTGACAAGAGCGGACCAATGAGAATTGATCTGCGATCTTCGCGTGAAGCGGCAGGACCTCCGAAATCTGTATCTCTGGGGACTTTGTCGAAATGGGACGAAACGGACCGCGCACCTCGGAGGGCGCATCGGGCTTCATATCCCAAAGATCCAACTGACTGGGACCGCCCAAATTAAACAAAAGAATACAAGCCCGCTCGTCGTGGCCCGCTTTCACAGCGCCTCGCTCTTTAGCGGCTAGGTACTGGGGAAGAGACAAACCCAACGCCGAAAGAGCACCCACTTGCAGAAACTCACGGCGCTTGAGATGGCTTGTCCCACAAAGCCCAGCCTTGGATTCTGAGAGGAAATCGAACATAGCCCTATTATGCTCACAATGTCTGCGGATGATTGCAGAGATACGCCATATTTTTGTATAAACGCCGCATGAGCAAAGACTGGTGGAGTACCGTTTGCAATCCGCACCAATGGCTGGATCTGTTTGATTCGCTGCCAAACGTGGTGTTCTACACCAAGGATCTCAAAAGCCGTTTCATGCGGGTGAACCAAGCCAGTGCAGAATTTCACGGATGCGAAACTCCTGCGCAGATGGTGGGCAGAAGCGACACGGACTTTCATACTGCGCCCCTTGCGAGCCAATACATAGAAGAAGACCGACTTGTTTTTACATCCGGCGAGCCGTTGAAAGGACGAATCTGGCTAGTGCCTGATTCGCAGGGATTTCCTAGATGGTTTCTCTCCAGTAAATTTCCTTTGCGCAACGCCTCTGGAGCGGTTGTGGGACTCGCCGGGGTCATGTATGAGCACGATGGCAGCGCGGGTTCAGCCCACGAGCGACTAAACCCTGCGCTAAGTCACGTGCTAAAAAACTACGGTGAGGTCGTCCAAGTGAAAAATCTTGCAGCCATGTGCAATCTCTCCACGAGCCAGTTTCAAAGGGAATTCCAGCGCTGCTTTGGTATCACTCCCTCCGCATACGTGCAGGGTGTTCGTATGGTACAGGCGCGCTGGCGATTGGAACACACCAGAGACCCCGTAGGTACAATTGCTTTAGAGTCTGGCTTTTATGATCAGAGCCATTTTACGCGTACTTTCACAAAAGTACACGAAATGAGCCCACTCGCCTTTCGGAAACGAGTGGAGTCCCGAGTTACGCCGAAAAGAGGCTTCTCATAAAAGCCTACGGAAGAGAAAGCTCTGGTCAAACAGGCACGATGACCGATCAGTCCTTCTTGCGGGCCCCCGAAGAACTCGCCTCGGAGCAGGCTTCTGCCACACGCTCCAATAGCATTAAAAACGTCTCCGCCTCCGCTTCGCTGAGACACTCGAGCACGCGCCCTTGTAGCGCCAACGCGAGCAAATGAGCTTCGCTAAACACTTCTCGACCAATGGGAAGCACCAGCACTCGCTTAGATCTTCCATCGGATTCGTGAGGAACCCGCTCCAGAAGCCTTGCGAGTTCCATCCGCCGAACCGTCGCGGTAATGGTGTTCGGATCGCTTGCCATGCGTTCCGTAATTTCAGTTTGCGTTAATCCCTGGCACCCCGCCTCGGAGAGCCAGCGCAAAACCGTGAATTGATCTGGAGTAATCCCCAAGGGGGCAAGGCGCTGGCGAAAAGCTTGGTTTAATGAAAACCAAGCCCTCCGCAAAAGTGGAGGCAAACGGCGAGTCGTCACACAGAAAATCCCCTGATTTTAAGGCTTGGGCAGTGGAATATCAAAATAGCTCAAGGCCCACTCACGCATGAAACGGATGCGCGTCGGACGAACCTTGTATATGATAAGCGCAGGATTATCTGGCTGACCTAAATACCTCCTCAACAGCGGGTTCTCTTTCCAGATAACTTCCAGAAGAACAGGGTCAGCAAGAATCTCGGCTACCCCAGTGATCCGCACCTGATCATGGGCATCGTCCAGATAACACAGTTCCACGTTTGGGTTTACCGCTATCTGATTAGTCTTCCCGTAGGCCCGCAAATTCGCGATGTACACGACAAATCCTTCAGTGCGCACTGGAGAAACCGGTCGGAGATGCGGTTGAAGGCCGTCGACGGTCGCTAGCATCGGAAACTTGGCCTTCTGCATCACCGCGAGGGCAAGTTGCGGAGCATCCTCCGCCGAGGCCGGGATTGGGCTGGGTGGGTTAGACATGGCGTATTGCTAGTTTGTTTTGAGTACCTCAATAAAGGCTTCCTGCGGAATATTCACCCGCCCAATCGCCTTCATTCGTTTTTTACCTTCTTTTTGCTTCTCCAAAAGCTTGCGTTTGCGCGAGATATCGCCGCCATAACATTTCGCAATCACGTTTTTCCTCTGTGCCGTAACGGTCTCCCTCGCAACAATTTTGCCGCCGATAGCCGCTTGAATCGGAACCGTAAACATCTGCGAAGGAATGACCTCCTTTAACTTAGCGGCCAAAGCACGACCTCGACTCTCTGCTTTATCCCGATGCACAATGCTTGAAAAGGCGTCGACAGGCTCGCCATTCACCAGAATGTCCAACTTCACCAACTTCGATACTCGATGATCGGCGTGCTCGTAATCCATCGAACCGTAGCCTCTAGTGATGGATTTAATCCTGTCCACAAAATCGACAAGAATCTCGTTCAAAGGAAGTTCCGTGGTAAGCATCACGCGCCGAGTGTCGAGTGATTCAGTGTGTTTGACCTCTCCGCGCTTCTCCAAAATTAGCTGCATAATCGGAGAAATATTTTCATTCGGAATCATAAGAAAGCAGCGCACCATAGGCTCTCTAATCTCTGCAATCACACTCCCATCAGGAAGATGCTCTGGGTTGTCTACCAGCACCATCTCCCCGTTAGTCTTATAAACCTCGTAGATCACGGAGGGGTACGTCGCAATAATGTCCATGTCGAACTCGCGCCGCAGACGCTCCTGAATAATTTCCATGTGGAGCAACCCGAGGAAGCCGCACCTGAAACCAAAACCAAGCGCCACAGAGCTTTCCGCCTGAAAGACAAAGGCCGCATCGTTGAGCTGGAGCTTACCCATCGCGAGTTTAAGATGCTCAAAATCCGCGGTGTTAATCGGATAAATTCCGCTAAATACCATCGGCTGAACCTCCTGGAAACCATCCAACGGCAACTCAGCGGGCAGCTTGGAACTAGTCAGCGTATCGCCCACCTTCACCTCCGAGCTCGTTTTCATGTTGGCAATCACGTAGCCAACGCTCCCAGCAGCCAGTTCCGGTTGAGGAACAAATTTTGGATGCGTGGCGCTGAAAATACCCACCTCCTTCACGTCGTAAGGTCGGTTGGTGGCCATCAGCTTGATTGTGTCGCCCTGTTTTACGGCGCCATCCATCACCCGAACATACACAACAACACCACGGTAAGTATCGAATGTGGAATCAAATACGAGCGCACGCAGACGATCTTCGCGCTTGCCAGTAGGTGCAGGGATTCTCGCCACGACGGCTTCCAGCACGTCGATAATGCCGATGCCAGCCTTGGCGCTAGCGAGAACAGCCTCCTCGGCGGGGATGGCAAGAATCTCCTCCAATTGTTTGCGCACGGTCGGCAAATCTGAGTTGGGCAGATCGATTTTGTTAATAACAGGAACGATGGTCAGGCCCTGCTTAATGGCCAAATTTACATTTGCAACAGTCTGTGCTTCAACCCCCTGCGCTGCGTCAACCACTAGAATCGCGCCTTCGCACGCGGCCAGGGAGCGAGAAACTTCGTACGCAAAATCAACATGCCCAGGCGTATCCATCAAATTAAGCTTATACACCAGACCATCCTTGGCCGTGTAGCTCATGGCCACCGGGTGGGACTTGATGGTGATGCCACGTTCCCGCTCCAAGTCCATCGCATCCAAGAGTTGTTCCTGCGACTCACGCTTTTCCACAGTCCCAGTAAACTCCAGCAAACGATCCGAGAGGGTCGTTTTCCCGTGATCGATATGAGCAATGATGCAGAAGTTGCGAGTGCGAGAGTTGGGCATAGAAAAATCTTTGAAACAGCGACGCCTAAAGTAACGCCGTACGAACACAGCCACACTATGGATGAGGCTGCGCAGAGGGTCAACCGGATCAGTATCGGGCGGCGCGGTGGACGCCATCTGCATTTCGGGCTAATGATTGAGCTCTTATGAGCACAGCTACGATTCCTGAAGCGGAGTTGATTGACAAGGTGATCGCAGGCGCACGTGTGTCGGACGCCGAAGCGATGGCGCTTTACGACCTGCCGCTTAACGAACTTGGCGCGCTGGCCGACCACCGGCGCAATCTTGCCAAAGGCGCCTCCTATGGAGGGAGCGGTGAGCGCGTGGTGACATACATCGTCGACCGCAACGTCAACTACACCAACGTGTGCAACGTGTACTGCAAGTTTTGCGCATTCTACCGCACAGAGCGTGACGAGGACCATTACGTGCTCACCCACGAGCAGCTGGCTGAAAAGCTAAGCGAGCTGAGCGCCATCGGCGGCGTCCAAGTTTTGCTACAAGGTGGGCATCACCCAAAGCTGGGGATCTCTCATTACCTCGAAATGCTGACGTTCATTCGGGAAAATTTTCCCCATATCAACATCCACGGGTTTTCACCTCCGGAGTTCCACCACTTCTCGCAGGTTTTCGAGATGCCGGTCTTAGAGGTGCTGCGACGCTTTAAAGATGCTGGACTGGGTTCGATTCCAGGCGGCGGCGGCGAGATTCTTGTGGACCGAGTGCGAAACCGGATTTCGCCTTTGAAGGCGAATAGCGATCAGTGGCTTGGAGTGATGGAAGCGGCGCACGGACTGGGACTGCATTCGAGTGCGACGATGATGTTCGGCCATGTCGAGACTCTGGAAGAGCGCGTTGAACATTTGCGCCGTCTGCGCGAACTGCAGGATCGCACACACGGATTCACCGCTTTTATCTGTTGGACGTTCCAGCCTGAAAACACAGTGCTCAAAGCGGAGCCCGTGGGTTCCTCGGAATACCTTAGGATGCAGGCTCTTTCGCGGATATACCTCGACAACATCGATAATCTCCAAAGCAGTTGGGTCACGCAAGGCCCGAAGATCGGGCAGCTCGCACTTCGCTACGGAGCCAACGATTTTGGCTCGGTGATGATGGAAGAAAATGTGGTCTCAAAAGCTGGAACGAGCTTCCGGTTACAGGCTCAAGAAATAGAACGCCTGATCACAGAAGCCGGCTACGAGGCACGACGCCGCAACACTTGGTACGAGCTTGAGCCCGAGGCTTGCGTCGTTTAGTGCCGTTCCGAAAATCAAGCATGACGACTGTTAATCTTGCATTCGGAGAAGTCGGCCACGAACTGAAGTATTGTGAAGAACGTATCGACGCCACAGTCCTCCTGCCCGCTGACCTGCCGCCACTGAGCGACCAGCACGGAGCCTTTATCACGGCAGTTCGCAATCCAATTGGCTGCGCGCCGCTCGCCGAGATGGCTCGCAGCTCGCTGGCTAAGGCGCGTCAGGAAAGCCGCACGCCGAAGATCGTCATAGTCACCGCAGATCACACTCGGCCCGTGCCGGATCATCTACTGGTGCCATGGCTGGTCGAAGAGTTGGGTGTCTCGGACGATGCCGTCACCATTCTTATTGGAACGGGGACTCACCGTGGCTCTACACCGCACGAATTACGCAAGATGCTTGGCGTTGCGGCAGAGCGCTTTAACGTCGTGAACCATCACTGCGAAGCTCCGGATCTTGTGTTCCTCGGCCGCTCTTCATGCGGCGGGGAATGCTGGCTTAACCGACTCTGGGTTGAAGCGGATCTGCGGATCGCCACTGGTTTTATCGAGCCGCATTTCTATGCAGGATTTTCGGGTGGATCCAAGGCCGTCGTCCCCGGGATCAGCGGTTTGCGGACGGTCCAACATTTCCACAGGTCGTCTCTCATCGCGGATCCGCATGCGACTTGGGGGGAAGTAGAGGACAACCCGCTGCAACGATTGAGTCGCGAAATGGTCGCGTTGTGTCCTCCGGATTTCATCGTCAATGTGACGCTCAATCGCGCCAAGGAAATCACCGGGATTTTCGCCGGTGGGAGTGTTCCCGCCCACGACGCTGGATGTGCAGCGGTACTGCACGAAGCGAGCATTCCCGTGCTGGAAACATTCCCAGTGGTGGTGACCACCAATTCAGGGTACCCGCTGGATCAGAATTTTTATCAGACAGTAAAAGGCATCTCGGCCGCTGCCCGAATCGTCGCCCCCGGAGGCACCATACTTTGCATAAGCCGCTGTAATGCGGGACTTCCTGATGAAGGTGAATTCAAAGACCTTCTTTCTGATCCTCGCCCGAGCAATGAATTGCACGACGCGATCAAAGCCAGCGAAGTAACGCGTCATGACCAGTGGCAGGTTCAGACCTTGCTCCAGTGTTTGGAAAAAGCGCGCATCATTCTTCACTCGGAGCTACCGGAAGCAAAACGCCAAATTACGCGAACCGAACACACCGACGATCCTTCGGCAACCTTGCATGAACTCGCCAACGCCGCGCCCGAAAGCAAACTGCGCGTGGCGATCATGCCGCTGGGGCCACTGACAATTCCGACTCTGCAAGAATGAGCCAGGTGCTCGAGATCATATTTAACTGCGCGCCGGCCGCTTAACGGTGAGCACTCCCCTCATCCACCCCTCCGATCCACTGCTCGCCAAAACACGAGCAGCACAACGTCGTCTTGCCGGACTCAACTTTCCATCGCTTTGAGCTTCTGCGCGGAAACGCTCTCCAATGTGCCAAGTTCTTGCGCAAATAACGAAACCCGAAACTCTTCCAGAAGCCACCGGAATGCCTCGCGAGACTCCGGAGGGACGCGTTTGCGCCAACCGTCAAAGGGCAGAAGTTGCGCAGCCTTCTCCGCGTCCTTGGCCGGCTTATGTAGCGCACGCTCCGCTCGAACTTGAATCGCCTTTAGGTAGCGAGGCAAATGCGCCAACCGCGCAAAAGGCGTTTGAGCTGGAAAATCTGGAGGCACCAACCGCGCAATGTCCGCATCCATGCCCGGATAACGTTTAGGCAAGGCTAAGAGTGTTTCCTTCAGCTCGAGAATTTTTCGCGCAGACTCGCCCATTTGGTACACCAGTCCTGGGAGCGCTCTGCGGCCGGTTTCTAAGAACAACTCGAAGCGCTCCTTTTGCAATGGATGCGCGGGTTCCCACACAAACGCATGATCCAGTAAACGTTCCATTGCAGCCTCCTGAAAGCTTTCAGGCGACTGTTCCATCTCCATCTTTTGTAACTGCGCTCCAATCTGTTGCAGACTACCATGAAAACTTGCCGCTCCTCGTTTGGGAGCATGCAAGCGACGCGCGACTTGAACCAACTCCTTACGCAAACCCACCAAGTCCCGCGCCAATCCGAGCTCCACCAGTTTGCGAATCCCGCTACGTGTCGCAGCATTTGCCTCCGTTGCTTTACGATACAGACGCACATTCACCGACTCCCCAGCCGCTTCAACTCCTGGATAAGCCACAAGCGGCGCTCCCCCAACTTCTTCCACGAACACCGATTCCGGCAAATCGCAAAACGTCCACTCCGTTAACCCAGAGCGCTCCCATTGCCGAGCAGCCTTGTGCCAACCGCCAGTGCGATGATCCTGCTTTTCAATTTGCTGTTGAATCACTTCCAAATCGCGTCCCACTGCGAGCGAACGCGCGGAGCGGTCCACCACCTCCACCCGGGGACACAAGTGCGCAGGAAGCGTCTGTTCCGGCCAATCTGAACGTCGAATGTGTATTCGGTACCGCCTCGTCAGGTATTCCGCGAGTGCTGTCAAAAACTCACCACGGCCGGGATCAAACTCCCTAGCAACCTCTGCAGCGCGCTCCGCTAACGGCATGAGCGGACGGCGAATCGCCTTGGGTAGGGCGCGCAAAAGCAGATTGATCTGCTCCTCGCGAAGCCCCGGAACAAGCCACTGAATTTGTCCGGTAGTCAACTGGGCGGCCACCGGAAGCGGCACTTGAACAGTCACACCATCGGACTCTTCCCCGGGATTAAAGGCGTAACTAAGCGGCAACGCCGTATTACCCAATAGGACTTTGTCCGGAAAAAGCAGCGGATCGAAAGTCGTATCCGCCTCGCCGAGAATATCCTCCTCTCGCATGACGCAGAAGTCCGGGTCGCGTCTGGTTTTTTCATCTACGAACTTGTGCAGATCGTGCACCGACGAAATCCCGTGGAGCCGCGCCTCATAAAACCGAAACACTGCCTCGTCCAAATCCTGCGCCTGATGATGACGGACCCGCGTCAGTGCCGTTTCCACCTTCTCGCGCGTCTTCCTGTTTTCGTCAAAAAAGCGCAGAGGAATGCGAGCCTCCTCGGCCACCAGAGCGCCTCGAATGAAAATTTCGGTAGCATGGGGCGCGTCAATTTTTCCGTAATCGACACTGCGGCGACAAATCTCCAACCCGTGAAGTAGGATGCGTTCTTTAACGAGAACCCGTTCCGCTTTCTCGCTCCAAGCGGGTTCCGCGTGACGAGTCTCGCAAAGGTGCGCGCCAAGATCTACCGCCCAGTTGGGATCAATACCGGCGGCTGTTCGGGCGAAAAGCTGGGACGTCTCCACAATTTCGGCCGCCATAATCCACTCCGGCTGCCTCGGCTTTTGAGCGACTTTTGCGCCGTCAGGTCCGGTTTGTGCGGGCTGTAGACGTCCCTTTCTGCCTCGCTCCATTCGAGCAAACAAATGCGATCCAGGAAAAAGCGTCACCAACCGATTGCCCGCTGCCTTGTATCGATTACGCTCTTGAACTTGAGCAATCTGGCCCAGCAGCCCGCTCAAGATCGAGCGATGAATGCCTCGATAAGAAGTCGCGAAAGGGTCCTCGACCTCGTCTCTTTGGCGTTTGGCACCACGACGATTCGGGGGGATCGGAAGTGGAACATCTGCTTGAAGTCGGGCGCGCTTTTTTTCGGGAAAGACTTCGGCGAGCTGTCTGTGAATATCCCGCCATTCGCGCATCCTTGTGAAGGAAAGAAAGTTCGATTTGCAATAGCGGCGTAGCGCATTGCTGCTGCCACGCCCCTCGCCCTCCGGACATTGCTGCCACATTTTGAGGAACGCCAGAAAGTCTGAATCTACATCGGCAAACTTCTGATGCGCCGTTTGAGCCGCTTCCCTCTGCTCCTCAGGCCGCTCTCTGGGATCAGGAATACTGAGTCCGGCGGCGATCACGAGGACCTCTGGAAGAACGTTTTCCTCGCAAGCTTGAAGAAGCATGCGCCCGAGAGTCGGATCTAACGGGAGTCGCGCGAGTTCTGCCCCGAGCCCTGTGAGCACGTTAAGCTCGCTGACAGCGCCGAGTTCGTGCAGCAAGCGATAGCCCGCGCGGATCGCAGCGGCGGGCGGTGGATTGATAAATGGAAAGTTCTCTATCTCCCCGATCGCAAAAGCTTTCATGCGCAAAATCACCTCCGCTAAATTCGCTCGCTGAATCTCGGGCTGAGTGAATCGCGGACGCTTTTCGAAATCCTCCTCGTCGTACAACCGGATGGCAACGCCCTCACGCAACCGCCCCGCTCGTCCAGCGCGCTGATTAGCACTACTTTGCGAAATATCTTCTACCGGCAACCGCTTGGTTCGGGTGCGCGGATTGTAGCGACTCATGCGCGCAAGACCCGCATCCACCACATAACGGATCCGGGGCAGCGTGAGCGAGGTCTCCGCCACATTCGTCGCCAACACCACGCGCCGACGCGGCCCCGGGCTAAAAATTCGCGCCTGTTCTGCAGCGGGCATACGACCGTATAGGGCCAGAACTTCGGTGCCGCGTCCAAGCATCTCCTCCATCATCTCGCGCACTTCACGAATGTCGCGTTCCGTCGGGAGAAAAACGAGGACATCGCCGTCGCCCGATTCCAACAAAGCGTCCTCGGTTGCGCGCACTGCGGCATCCAAGTAATTGATCGGTTCGTAGGCGTCCGCCGTGGGGAACGATTCAAGCGGGCGGTAGCGAATTTCCACGGGCCAAAGGCGCCCGGATACCTCGATAATAGGCGCACCTCCAAAGGCTTGAGAAAACGCCTCGGTATCGATAGTTGCAGAAGTGATGATGAGCTTGAGCTCTGGCCGACGCGCGAGCAGGCCTTGTAAGTACCCCAATAGGAAGTCGATATTCAGAGAACGTTCGTGTGCCTCATCGATTATGATCGCCGAATACGCGCGCAGTTCCGCGTCCGACTGAATCTCGGCGAGCAGAATACCGTCCGTCATGAACTTAATGCGCGTCTCGGGGCCGGTGTCGTCGTTGAAACGCATTTTACAGCCGACTTCCCGCCCCCAAGAAACACCGAGTTCTTCGGCCACCCTTTGTGAAATACTAAGAGCCGCCACACGACGGGGTTGCGTACACCCGATTCGCAACCCAGCCTCCGCAAGCCCAGCCTCAAGACACATCTTGGGCAACTGCGTCGTCTTGCCCGAGCCCGTTTCCCCCGCAATCACGACGACTTGATGGCGCCGGATCGTCTCCACGATCTCTTCCCGCCTCGCCGTGATAGGTAGATCTTCGGGATAACGGATCTTAAACATGAAAGAACGGGAACCGCGTCGGAGGACGAAGAGAGGGACGAATGAACCCACCTCGCCCGCCAAGCAATTCCTCCACTAGAGCACTTCGCTAACCTCGGCTTTCAGCAAATCTTCAAGCGTTTCGCGACGGGAAATAAGCTCCATCCGTCCATCCGGCTCCAGCCAGACTTGGGGAGCCTTGCCTATGGAGTTGTAATTCGAACTCATGGCGTAACCGTAGGCTCCGGCATCGCGCAGCACTAATAAATCGCCCGAAATTGGCATCGGAAGATGTCTTGGGTTAAGCAGTTCCGCATCATCGCGAGTGAACACATCGCCACTCTCGCACAGCGGCCCAGCCACCACAACCCAGCCAGACTCGCGAACGCCACCGTCCTGAGGCACCACCTCTATGCCGTGATAGGAGCCGTACATCGCTGGGCGCACGAGATCGACGAAACCCGCATCCACCATCGCAAAAGTCGCCCCCTGCCCCTTCTCGTTAGTTTGCGTCGCCTTGACCTCCGCCACCCGAGTTACCAGTACGCAGGAGGAAGCTACAAAATAACGACCGGGCTCAATTTCCACACGCAAGGGCCGCCCAGCTGCATTACACAATTTCTCGCGGCACCGCGCAAAAAGAGCTCGGAGCGGTTCCAGCGGGATCTGGTCCGCAGGATCACGGTAATTATGCGGAATGCCGCCACCTAAACTGACGGCTTGGAGTTCCGGAAAAAGGGGCAACAGCGCGGCGAATTCGTCGGCAAGACGCTCTAAGTTGTCGTGCAGTTCCTGAAACCGCGGACCGCTGCCGATGTGGGAGTGCAACATGACGGTGCGCATGCCGGCGTCGGTGATCTTCTTGGCTGTCTCGGCGAGGTCACCAAACCAAACCCCGTGCTTAGAACTGGGACCGCCTGTGTCGCAGGAGTTGACGTGCCCGTGACCAAATCCTGGATTTACACGGATAGATACATCTCCCTTGTAACCAGCAGCCTCCAGTTGCGCAATCATCCCAGGAGATCCGATATTTGGGAGGATTCCCTGTTGGAGAACCACTTCTAGGGCGTTGTCTCGGAAGACGTCACTGGTGTAAAGGATCACGGGAGGGTTATGCCCAGAGGAGTGCCCTGCATGAAGCGCCCGCAACATTTCGTTGCCCGAAACCGCGTCAATCCAAACGCCAGCCTGGTGCATCTCGGAAAGCACCTTGGTGGCCGGGCAGCTCTTCATGGCAAAGCGCGCCTGCAAACCGTCGGAAGTGATGCGTTGGATTTCCGAAATCCTTTGGCGCACGGTTGCGGCGTCATAAAGCCAGAAGGGGGTTCCAACTTTTTCAGCTAAAGACTGTAGCAAGGCGGGATCTAATTGCATGGGGTGGTGGGTATGATTTGGAGAATAAAGTCGCGAGTGGGCGCGAATGACAATCTCGAGCTCCATCCAAACTTCACCCGCGCATGTTAAGAGCCGGGATCACTCTGGAATTTAGGATTTCGCGACGCCGAAACTAATCCAGCGTGCGGATCTGGCTAGCGGCCTCGCGGGCGCGGCGACGGTCCATGGCCCAGACAATCCAGATGCAAAGCTCGTAAATCGCCACGACCGGCACAGCCAATGCGATAAAAGTGAACGGATCCGGGGTCGGCGAAATCACCGCGACCAACACGAGAATCGCCGTAATCGCGTAGGGGCGCGTCTTGGCGAGCATAGGATAGGTAACCATCTGCAAGGCAGCGAGTCCCAACACGCCTACGGGCAATTCACACAAAAGGCCACAAGCGATAGTGAGGTGCGTCACAAACCCAAAGTAGTCGCGCGCCTGCCAGCGCGGATCCATTCCCATGGATTTGGCGTAGTCGCTAAACCAGGAGAGTGTCGCGGGAAGCACGTAGGAATAACTGACGAAGGCACCAGCGCCAAAGAGCAAAAAACCAGCAGTAATAGAGGGAACCAGAATTCGGCGCTCCTTGGTGGTCAAAGCGGGGAGCACAAATTCCGCGAGGAAATAGAGAAGGAAAGGGAAACTCAGAATAATGCCCGCGTAAAACGCCAACTGGAGGGAGATCATGAAAGCGTCCGTTACGCCCAGCGTGATAAGAGGTTGGTTTCCTTGAATTTGTTCCAAAGGCTGGCGTACGATTCGGGAGATATCGTTCACAAAAAGGAAGGCAAGCCCCATCCCTGAAGCCAGAGAAACCGCCATTTTAATCGCGGTCCAGCGCAGATCCTCGAGGTGATCGAGAAAGGGCTTAACGACGTCGCCTTGGGTTTGCTCGCGAAATTGAAACAGCTTACGGAGCCAATTCATGGAGGAATGTATGCACGGGTGGAGTCGGCGAGAATAGTACAGGACTCGGAGTAGGGCAACCCTCACGAAGGAGTGTTCAATTACTTCCACCTGGGGGCGGCCGCGATTCAAAAGAGAGGGCCTTGGTGAGTTGGCTCGGCGCAATAGTGCCGGGCGGCAGATGGCAAATATGCTACATTTACTGGGATCTCACGACAATCCACCAGAAGCCCACATTTAGCGTTGCCCGCCCCCCATTCCCCCACTAATAGTGTCTACGACGCCGGAGAGTGCCACCTATTGTGGCATAGGCGACATTTGCAGTTCTTGGCCACAATGTCTTTTTCACCCCAACAGCCCCATAGAGTTGCGCCAGCGTCCTGCACCAAATCCCCTCTCCACACCCAATTGCCCCTCGTTCAGAGCCCAAATTAGTCCCTCCTACGCACTTCCAAAGCCCCGCCCTGAGCCTCTCCTCTTCGCCCAGACCGAACGCACTTCTTTCTCATCTTCCAAAATCCAACGCTTCCTGCAGCCATCCCAATCAGACGCTACCGTATCCAGACCCAACTAACACCATGAGCTCCGCACTATTAGCCAATTTTGAACCCGACGCCACGCCGGACGATCCGCTCAATTTCACCAGCGCCCAAGGAGACGTTTCCGCGCGTGAGGTGGGAGATGTGGTCGTTTACCAGTTTCGTAACAAGACGTTCCGTTTGGACAAAACCAAGGCGCGGGAACGGTTAGCTGGAAAAAAAGTGATCAACGGGCACCGTTCCGCCGAGCTCAACGTGCTGCCATTAAAGTATCACGAGGCTTATCGCATCTATAAGCAAATGAAGGCCAACCACTGGGAGCCGGATGTTATCGATATGTCCAAGGACGCCCATCAATGGAACACCAACGCGCTCTCAGCAAAAGAGCGCTGGATCATTGAAATGAGTATCGGCTATTTCTCTGCTGCGGAGGGAATTGTAGGCGACTCTGTGCTCCACGTCATCGAGGACAATCTCACTGCGGCCGAACTGAAACACGCCTCGCTGCGACACATTGCGGAAGAATCCATCCACATGGATTCCTTGCTGCACATCATTGGGAGCTTAAACATCGACTTGGACGAAGTCACCGCCAAGTTCCAGGACATCCCCTCCATCTTCAAGAAGAACGCATTTATCACCAAGCACATGCCCGTTCTAAAGATGGGCATCGACTTGACGCAGACGGTCAACAAGCAAGCCTTCGCCAAGGCGCTTTTCGCCATCACCCAAGTCATGGAGGGCACCCAGTTCTACGCGCTTTTCGCCATGGTGCTTTCACTGCACCGCCAAAATAAGATGACGGGCATCGGGCAGATGTTCCAGTACACGCTGCGCGACGAATCCAACCACATCGCTTTGGGCCGCTACATTTTAACAGAGCTCATCAATGAAAATCCCGACATTTGGACCAATGAGTTCCGACAGGAGCTTTGCGAATTCATGCGTGAGGGCGTAGAGCTGGAAAAGGAGTTCGTGAGCGACTGCTTGCCCGAAGATATCGTGGGAATGCGCCAGCAGGAGTTCCTCGATTTCGTTGAATTCAACGCCGATCGTCGTCTTCAAGGGGTCGGATTACCAACACTTTACAAGGTGCGCACCAACCCCTTCCAGTGGCTCGACGAAGTCATTTTCCTCAAAAAGGAAAAGAATTTCTTCGAAACCCGCGTCACGGAATACCAGACGAGCGGCAGCGTCCAAAACGCAAACGAAGACGACCTGATCTGATTCCCGCGAGAGGGCGTGTCGCCATTAAAACCGCTCCTAGGCGAGTTCGTTCACCTCGCCTAGGGCTGCTCCATGCGACGCCCCTCCTCCCCCCAACCTGCCTGTTTAGCCTTCCAAGTCCGTTTTCCCTGCTTCGCCTCGTTTCGCCCTAGCCTCAACCGCACCACCCCGCATGTCTTCCAGCTTCGTGCTTCAATCAGACCAAATGACTGCCGATATTCCGGCTATTCCGACGGAGTCAGCCGATTTCCCTAGGGTGATCCGACGAGATACTCCGCAGTCGCTTCAGCAAAAGCCGCACATTGTCCCATGGTTGGGCCACAAAATTGAGCGTGCAGTCGCGGCTGCTTGTGCCTCCGTGCAAGCAGACGAGTCCATCGGTCGACAGGTGCGGGCTGAAATTGAATTCAAGGTTCGCAGAGAAAATCCCTCTTTTGTTCACATCGAACAACTGCAGGACTTGGTGGAAGACACCCTGATGGATCTGGGCCACAACCGCGTGGCCTTGGCGTACGGCAAATACCGGGCCAAACGTGCGGCACTACGTGAGCTGGCGCACGAGCAGTCCTACGAGGTCGAAACCGGGCAATTAGAACTCGCGACGCACGAGCAGTTAACCGATATCCGTGCGCGCGTTTCCTTTGCGCTGATTGGGTTGCAACTGGAACTCTCCGAGACCGAGATCATCACCCGCCTGCTACGTTCCACCTCGATGTCTCTTTCCCCTTCCGAACGCAGGGAGACCATCATTCTTAACGCCAAAGGGTTACTCGAAACAGAGGCCGACTCCCGCTTCCTTGCCGGACGAATCCTTCTCACTTACATTTACGAAGAAACCCTCGCTTGGAGCATTACTGATGGCCCTCAGGCGCTCAAAGAGGCCCACCGCAGGGCGTTTCTAGCCTACATTCCCCTTGGCATCGAACTCGGCCGCCTCGACCCTCGCCTCGACCAATTCGATCTTCGCGCCCTCGCAGATGCCGTGGATCCCTTCGCCGATCTCCAATTCGATTTCCTTGGAATCCAGACCCTTTACGATCGCTATCTCATTAACCGGCGCGATACCACCACTGGAGAAAAGCTGCGCCTCGAAGCGCCCCAAATTTTCTGGATGCGCGTGGCAATGGGACTTTCTTTGCTTGAAAAGGAGAAAGAGGCGCGTGCTATCGATTTTTACACTCTCTACAAAACTCGTCGCGCCTGTTCTTCCACGCCGACTTTGTTCAATTCCGGCACACTCAAAAGCCAGTTATCCAGCTGCTATCTGTTGTACTGTGGTGATTCCATCGAGGAAATCACCGAAACGTGGAACCGCTTCGCTCATCTCTCCAAGTGGGCTGGCGGTTTGGGTTGTTCTTGGACGGCCGTGCGCGGCACAGGTGCGCATATTCAAGGTACTAATGGCGAATCCAGTGGGGTAGTTCCTTTTCTCAAGGTATCCAACGATATCGCCATTGCAGTGAATCAGGGAGGCAAACGCCCCGGTGCACTTTGCAGTTACCTTGAGCTTTGGCACATGGATATCGAGGACTTCCTCGATCTGCGCAAGGAAACCGGCGACGACCGCCGACGCACCCACAACATGAACACCGCGCACTGGATTCCAGACCTGTTCATGAAGCGGCTCAAAGCTATCTCTGAAGGGCAGCTTCCCAAAGAAGCGACCTGGACGCTGTTCCGCACCAACGAAGTTGCCGACTTGCCCGAATTGCACGGAAGCGCCTTTGAGCGCCGGTACTTGGAGTACGAGGCCCTTATGGAAGAAGGGAAAATCTTCGGACGTAAGGTCCGTATTCTTCAGCTGTGGAAGCGCATGATTGAGATGCTCTTCGAAACGGGGCACCCTTGGATTACGTTCAAAGATCCGTGTAATGTGCGCTCTCCCCAAGATCACGTCGGTGTGATCCACAACTCCAATTTGTGCACGGAGATCACACTCAACACCTCTACGGAAGAAGTAGCCGTGTGTAATCTGGCTTCGGTCAACCTGCCGGCCCATCTCACGCCCGACGGTGCCATCGACCATCCCAAATTGAAAGGCACCGTCGAGATGCTCATGCGGATGCTGGACAACGTGATTGATCTGAATTTCTACCCAGTACCGGCGGCTGAGCGGGCAAATATGCGGCATCGCCCCGTTGGACTGGGCGTCATGGGCTTGCAGGACGCGCTTTACATGAAGCGTGTTCCGTTCGATTCGCTAGAGTCGGTGGATTTCAATGACGAGATTTTGGAGGCGATCGCCTACTACGCCTACACAGCGTCAGCGAAACTGGCCGCCGAACGCGGCGCCTACCAGACCTTCAAGGGTTCTAAGTGGGACCGCGGCATGCTACCAATGGACACCCTGAATTATCTCGAAAAAGAGCGAGGTGTAGCAATTCTCGTGGACCGCAAGGAGCGCATGCCTTGGAACGAATTGCGGGAGCTCATCAAACAGCACGGAATGCGCAATTCCAACTGCATGGCGATTGCGCCGACTGCGACTATTTCGAACATTCTGGGATGCACGCCTTGCGTGGAGCCGACCTACAAACACATCCATACCAAGTCCAACCTCTCAGGCGAGTTTGTACGCACCAACGACCTTCTCCAGCGCGATTTGCAGATTTTGGGACTCTGGGATCAGTCCATGTTAGACGACCTCAAGTACTTCGACGGTTCGGTACAATACGTTGACCGCGTACCTGATGACATAAAGCGTTTGTACAAAACGTCTTTTGAAATCGAAAACACGTGGATTCTGCAGTGCGCTGCCGTGCGGCAGAAGTGGATTGACCAGGCGCAAAGTACCAATCTCTGGCTTGAAAAGCCCGATGCACGCGTCGCGAGCTTTATGTACCGCGAGGCTTGGGAACGTGGCCTTAAGACCACCTACTATCTACGCACGCTCAACAAGAGCAACATCGACAACGCCAGTCGTGACCGTCGACCAACAGTCGCAGCCGCTCCCGTCACTGAACCTGAGATCGCCCCAAGCGCTTGTTCAGTTCAGGCAATGATGAACGGAGAAACCTGTGAGTCCTGCCAGTAAAGAGGCGCGCAACCAAACTCTGCTGTGGCGGTCTCGGGGCTTATCGCGGCCGCAGCCTTCGTTTGGGACGATTTTTCACTGCTCGATGCTGCTCACGTGCGGTTAAAGCTTCTGCGCATCCGAGCAATGCTGTCGCCAAAAATATCCAACAACTATGAGTCTGCGTGGCCGGACGAATTCTTGTCCAGTTCACTCAAACGCGTCGCCTTCTTGCCCTCAAGCGCATGGGGACCAAAAAGCGGCGTCCAAAAGTCGCTTTTCCCTCTTAAAGGCAGGCCTTAGGCCTTTGGCGAGGCGCTGTAACTACCTTCCACACGAGCGGCCACATCCATGTAGCCATAGTCCGCTTCGTAAAGATCCTTGAGGCAGTCCATATATTCCGTCCGGTTGCCCATCATTTCGTGGAGCAAAGCGAGACGGTAAAGCGTGTCTTTCTTCATGGCATCCATAGAAACCATTTCCGCTACCGCCGTTTTGTATTGCTGCACAGCGAGGTCGGTCATCCCTTTTTCAGAGTAGCACCGGCCAAGAAAGCTAACGGCCTTCAATCGCACGTTCGGATTTTGACGGGCACGCTGAAGTTCGGGAATAGCTTCCGTAAATTGCCCCGCCTCCATCATTTTCTCCGCTAACTCAAAACGCAACTGCAAGTCTGTGGGATTACGGTCCACCCGCTTGCGAGCCTCCCCGATGTGGGCGGAGTCCCGCTCACGGCGCATTTCAAGCAATTGCTGACGGTATTGTTCAGCGTCAGGATGGGCATCGCCGCCACTCGCAAACCAGTCCTCAAATGCCTTGATAGATTGGTCTAACTGTTTGAGACGCAGATCTGAATATTTGCGGGCCAAGGCTGGATCGCTTCCACCAAGCAACTGCTCACAATAGGCGTACCACTGCACCGCCCCCGCCAAGTCGTCCGGACTCCCAGTTTGCTCCAACTTCAACTCCATCAACTGCGCAATCTGGCGCACCACGTCGACGTGTTGCGGATTCGCCTCGTACTGGGCACTTAACTCCGCCAACTGCGCATCGATAGTGGCCACGTCTTTAAACGTGCGCCCCTTTTGTTCCAGCGCCGTGGCCTCGTCCTTGTCTTTAATGAGGTCACGATAACTTTTAGCCGTCTCCCACCCACCCTGTTTCATGGTGAGATTCGCGGCGGTGTCCTTGGCCCGCTTCAGTGCCGTCAAATCCCCCGGATTTATTTCCGTAATCCGGTTGAAAATCTGAAGGGCTAAGTCAGGTTGATCCGACGTGAAGTACAGTTCCCCCAACTCATGCAAAACCTTAATATCCTTGGGGTTTCCTTTGGACAAAGT
>Ga0114967_10000483_pt1 | contig 34058 bp, 30 predicted proteins | sample M_130628_MF_Meta_FD_92639 | JGI IMG/M metagenome (GOLD analysis project Ga0114967, IMG submission 92639) | Freshwater microbial communities from Lake Montjoie, Canada to study carbon cycling - M_130628_MF_MetaG | ecosystem: Environmental > Aquatic > Freshwater > Lake | place: Lake Montjoie...
ATAATGATCACGTTCGCAATGGCATAACTGGTAATTACCCATGCGATATCCTCAATGGTCGCTCCTAAAGATCCTGAAATCTGATTTAGGGCTACATTGACAATAGTCGTATCCAACAACTCCATGACGGCAGCTGTAATTGTCGTGATGACGATAATAAATTTTGCAAATCCTTGCGGGCGCTCCATGTAATTATTTCAAGGGAATGGATACTTCTAATGACATTCCTGCACGAAGCATGGACTTGTATTTTGAAATCTCTAAGATTTCAATTTTAACAGGAATCCGTTGAGTGACCTTCACGAAGTTTCCTGAAGCGTTATCTGGAGGCAATAAGGATGTTTTCGCTCCTGTGGATTCGGCAATGGATAAAACTTTTCCTTTGATTTTTTCATTTGGAAAAGCATCTATGGTAATATCTGCTTCCATTCCGGCAACAAGTTTCCTCACCTGAGTCTCTTTGAAATTAGCGACTACCCAAAAACTTGACGCGTCAACAATCGTCATCAGGGGTTGGGAAATTTGAATGAATTGGCCCGGTTCAATGGATTTTTTACCAATTTTCCCATCCACAGGTGCCAAAATGGTGTAATAACTTAATTTAAGTTTTTGTTGGGCTATTTTTACTTCCTTATTCTTCACTAAATTTTCTGCCCGATGAACCGCTGAAACTTGAATGGCCAATTTGGATTTTGAACTATTTAATTCGTCGATACTTCCAAAATACTTAATGTTCGATAATTCAACTTGGTCTTTCGAATCAAGCCATTGTTGGTGCGTAATGGCTTTTGCTTTTTCTAGTTCAGTATTGCGGGTATGATCTCTTTCCGATTTAGATTTTAAGTACTCAGCTGTTTTTACCTGAGCTTCTTGCGCTTGAATGCTTTTTTGTAAGCTGGTTAAATTTGCTTTAGCTGAGCTTACATCTATTTTTGACTGCTCTAAATCAACTTCCAACTCTTTAAGGCTTAAATTAGCTTCTTCCGAATCGATTTCAATTAATAAATCACCTTTTTTGATTGGTTCGTAATCACGGACATGAACACTTTTAACAAATCCTGAAACTCTGGGCAAAATAGGAATGAAATAACTTTCTATTTGTGCGTTATCCGTTTCTTCGTGAGATGTGGCAAAGCGATATTTTGTAAATCCAATATATCCACCAATAATGAGAACTAAGACTAAAATGACCTTAGGAAGGATTTTTTTAGGAGTAGGAGTTTGAGTCATTCGATTTTTTTTATGCAATTTACTCAATAAAAAAATAAAAGTCAATTTGGTTGACTATATTTATTGATTAAATTTGTGTTATGGAATTTACTGATAATCCTACTCATTTGTTTTTATCACGCTTGTTGGTGAGGTCCTACCGGATTGTCAAAACAATGAATGCTTCCTTTTTAGAATCACTAGGTTATCATCAGGTGAAGATTGGTCATATTATGTTGATGATGAATTTGTCTGAAAATGGTTCCACTTCCATGGAATTAGCTAGAAGGGTTCAGATTTCAAAGCAAGCGATGAGCAAATTAGTGAATGAGTTGGCCCAACAAGGGTTTTTAGAAGTGCATAAACATCCTGAAGATCATCGGGCAACGATCGTAAAATCTACATCAAAAGGCAATACCTTTTTAAAGGATTTAGGTAATTGTCGTAGGCATGTTGAAGCAGAATTTGCACAAGTCATAGGTCCAGAAAAATTGGAAAATTTAAAAGACATTCTTTATATCATGGTGAGCCATTTTGAGAACCAACCCATCATGGACTTCATGAATGAGTCCATTGCCCAAACAAAGATTTAGTTAAAAAAACGCTCATGGAAGTTGACCAAAAACAATTCATGGGTGGATCGAGTAATCGCCGTATAAAGCCAACGAATATATTCCGCGTCGATTTGTTCCTCTTTTAAATATCCTTGATCTACAAAAACAGCACCCCATTGCCCGCCTTGGGACTTGTGACACGTTAATGCATAGGCGAATTTTACTTGTAATGCATTCAAATAGGGGTCATTTTTGATGGCCTCAGTTCGCTCTTTCTTTTTGGTTATATGGGCGTAATCATTGCAAACAGAATCATATAATTTCTTATTTCCATCTTTTCCTAAGGCTGATTCGGAAGAATGTAAGGTGTCTAATAAAATTTTGGCCTCAACTTCGGGATGTTCCTCATAATCACAAAGCCTTAAGGACACTTGTAAAAATCGGAAACCATGCATTTCTTCTTCCTTTTTGATTTTCATCAATTCTACAAAATCACCATTAGCCAAAAATCCTGCAGGAGAATCCTCGTCTAACCAATGGTAATTATTACGCACAATCATGAGTAAATCGCCACTTGAAATTTCATCTTCTTGATATAAAATGGTGCGCCTGACAAATTGATTGTACATCACGGCACTTTTGTTCGAACGCGTTAATAGAATCGTATTCTCTTTGCCAAATTTACGAAAAGCATAGTGCACACCATCTTCCATTTTTTCACCGGTCATTCGAAAGAAATCTTTGAAAGACGCGGTATTGAATTTAATTTGAGTTGATTTTTCATGCAATAATAGACGTAAAGCCGTTGCATTAAAAAGAATTCCAGATTGCGAATCTTGACGCATGACGTCCACTAATTCATGTTCCATGACTTCCATGTGAAATTCTTGGCTAATGTAATCTTTAGATAAAGCTGGGGAAAGCGATTTGCCCACGGGGGGAAGTTGGGCCGTGTCCCCCACAAAAATGAGTTTATTTCCATTATGACCATTCTCAGGATTGGTAAATACATATTCAATTAAATCGGTCAACAAGCTATTAAAACCAAACTCAGCTTCATCGGTAATCATAGAGGCCTCATCCACAATAAAAACTGTATTTGTGGCATAATTATTCATTCGTTGAAAAGTGAGAGTTCCGGAACTCGGATTACTTACTTGGCGGTAGATTTTTTTATGAATCGTACTGGCTTTTTTCTTTGAATAATTGGCCATCACCTTTGCCGCCCTACCAGTAGGAGCAATTAATTGGGTCTTATATTCAAAGGACCCTAAAATTTTAATTAATGTGGATATAACCGTTGTCTTTCCCGTTCCGGCATACCCTTTGATAATAAAAGTGAGGGGAGCCCATTCATCTTGATTCAAGATAAAGCCACCTAGTTTTTCAAAAAGTAGGACTTGGGAGGGTGTGGGCTCAAAAGGAAATTTTTGATGCAATAAAAAAGAAGGACTTTTGCTTGAGCTCATTTTGTTGGATTGAACGAATTTACAAAATAGCGGCTGAAACCGAAAGGGATTTAGCTAAACTCAATTCCCTAAAAACGTTAATCAAGCAAATATGGGAGTAGCTGGATAATTCATTTAAAAGAATATCAGTTTCCTGAATTTTATTTTCGTCAATTAATCGAGCACGTGTGGTGCCCCAATGCAAGGGATTTTTAGGCGTATACCAAATTCCATTTTTAAAGAAAGCGAGATTGGCGATCGTACAATCTTGAATTTTCCCATCTAACTCAAATATCACTTCGTCTACCTCTTTGTTTTCGGTAAGGGTTTGTTCAAAATAGGATCGGTCTGCCCACTTAAAACCATAATCGAATTCGCCGGTATTTACGATTTTTAAAGAGGCTATTTTTTTCTCTTGATAGGGAATAAATTCAATGGACTTTATTTGCTCTTCGTAAATAACGCGTATTCTATAAATGCCGCTGGAGGGAATATTTTGTTTGGATAATGCTTCACTTAATTCAAATGGAATTAGATCTGGATAAAAGGATTCAAACGTATCATTAACTCTTTTTTGGTGATACGGCAAATTTTTCAAAAGGCCATTTTCAAGACATATTGTTTCTAAAAATGAAAACATATTAAAAGGGTAGATAAACTTTTTGAATTAATTCTTGATATTCTTTTTTAGCATCAGAGAAAACTGTAATCCCTCCACCACTTTTATAGGTCAATTTGTTTTCCGATGTTTCAATATACCTAATCATCACACCAGAATCAAATAAATGCCCGTCAAACATACCCATGATTCCTGTGTAAAAACCTCTTGGATAATCCTCCACTTCGTCAATAATCTTTAAGGTTGACCTTTTGGGGGCGCCAGAGATTGATCCAGCGGGCAATAATTGTGTTAATATTTTTCCAAAATGGCCCTTAAATTCATCTAACAATTCACCCGAAATTAACGATGACATTTGCCATAAATCACCTTCATGGGTTTTTACTTGATCAATAAACTTATATTTTTCCACTTGGATAGGGAAGGCTACTTGGCTTAAGTCATTTCGAATAAGGTCTACAATGGTCGCGTGTTCTGCATTTTCTTTGACATCATTAATTAAATGTTCAGGGCTTGAATGATTCGCCACAGCCAAAGTCCCTTTCATAGGAAACGATTTTATTTTATTTGCTTCTATCTGTATGAAACATTCGGGAGAAAAAATGGTAAAATATTCTGGTACTAATAGTTTATATCGGGCTTGCGCAATGGCATAAATTTGATCAATACTCATATTGGTTTCAATTTGAGTAGGTGCGGTTAAATTGGTTAAAAAGGAATCACCACGTTGAATGGCTCTTTGGACTTGATTGAATTTTTCGAAATAGTTTGCTTCCGAAATGGGGGTTTTGTTGAATATAGGTTTACTTTCAGATTTGGCTGCAGGTTTATTTGAGCCTATTTCGTATTTTATTCCCAATGCTTGGGCTTCGTTTGGAGTACCGATCCAACCCGATTCAGCTTTGTAATCGACAAAAAAGACGAATGGCTTCTCATTAATCCCCATTTCATTCATTATAGAGCAAACCTGCTCAAATGACATCCATGGGATAGTTGAATTCATATTTATAAATAGGTTAAAGCCAGTGTTAAAGCAGCCTTAATTCCGTTCGGGTTTTGCCCCCCAGCTGTAGCTAGGAATGCTTGGCCTCCTCCACCGCCTTGAACTTCTTTGGCCAGTTCGCGGATGATGGTGCCTGCATTTAATGATTTCTTTTCTGTCAATTCTTTAGAAATGGAAAGAACTAAACTGGCTTTTCCGTCAATTTCTGCCGCTAAGAAGCAAAACATTGAATTACTTTCAGACTGTAATTCAAAGGCTAAATTTTTCAAAGCATCTGCCGTAGGAATTTCTACTTGCTGAATGATGTAATCGACACCATCTTTATGTTGAATTTGTGACTTTAATGTTTGCCTTACATCGCCAACTTCCTTATTCTGATAGGCTGAGATTGATTTTTGAAGGGCAGTATTTTGTTCGATCAATTGGCCAACGGCCTTAACTAAGTCTTTTGGAGACTTAAGTAATTGGTCTATTTCATCTAAAATTTGTTCTTGCGTACTAAGTAATTCGTATGCTTTTTTGGAAGTAATCGCTTCTATTCGGCGAACACCTGTGGCCACTGAACTTTCTGAAATAATCTTAAATAAACCAATTTCGCCAGTTGAAGGTACATGCGTACCCCCACAAAGTTCCACTGAAAAGTTTTTATCAAAGGTGATTACGCGGACAAAATCTCCATATTTCTCACCAAACAAAGCCATAGCACCCTTGTCTTTGGCTTGTGCAATGGGTACATTTCTTTCTTCTAGGAGAGGAATGTTCTGAGCAATTTTTGCATTGACAATGGACTCGATTTGCTTGATTTCCTCTTCAGTTACTTTTTGAAAATGTGAAAAATCGAATCTTAAAATTTCCTCATTCACCAAACTTCCTTTTTGGCCCACATGCTTTCCTAATATTCCCTGAAGAGCAGCTTGCAATAAGTGTGTTGAACTATGATTTTGAGTAATAACTCTTCGTCGGCTGACATCTATTTCTGCTGACAATTCTTCATTGATCAATGGCTCGATACCCGAATCAGTAACTATATGAACAATTAAATCATTCTCTTTTTTGGTGTCTAGGACTTGAATTTTCTTCCCGGAAGAAAAATGCAAATAACCTGTGTCACCTACTTGCCCTCCTGATTCTGCATAAAAAGGAGTGGTTTCCAGGACTACTTTGTATTGTACACCCGATTTATTTTGAGTTTTTTGATACTTTAATATGCGTGTATTGACTTTTGTTTCATCATAGCCAACAAACGATACTTCATCTCCATCATGTACAAATACCCAATCTTCTGCACTGGCGCCTGCATCTTTCCTGGATCTCAATTTTTGTGCTTGGAGTGCTTGGTTATATCCAGACTCATCGATGTCCATGCCATTTTCACGCGCAATTAGCGCCGTTAAATCGATCGGAAACCCATAGGTATCATTCAGTTCAAAAACTTCTTCACCACTTAAAACTTTAATTTTATTGGATTGCGCTTTTTCCATCAGGTTATCTAATCGGATAAGTCCTGAGGATAACGTTCTTAGAAAAGATAATTCTTCCTCATAAATTACTTTGGCAACAAAAGCTTCTTGGGCAATTAATTCGTCAAAAACTCCTTTAAATTGTTGGGCTAACGAAGGAATTAACAAGTGCAAAAAGGGCTCTTTGAAATTCAGATACGTGTAACCATAACGCACTGCCCGACGTAAAATACGCCTAATGACATAACCCGCCTTCGTATTGGAGGGTAGTTGGCCATCCGCAATACAAAAAGCAATCGCCCTAATGTGATCTGCAATGACGCGCATCGCAATGTCTGGCCATTTGGACTCGCCATATTTTTGACCAAATTTCTCGGCAAGTATTTGTATGGTGCCTTGGAAAACATCCGTATCGTAATTCGATTGTTTACCTTGAATCGCCATACATAAGCGTTCAAAGCCCATACCCGTGTCTACATGCTTAGATGGCAGTGGTACTAGCGAACCATCTGACATTCTTTCGAATTGCATAAATACGTTATTCCAGATTTCGACGACTTGCGGATGATCAGCATTAACTAATATTTTTCCAGAGATTGCATCCACGTCCGCTTGATCCCTTAAATCAATATGTATCTCAGAACAAGGACCACAGGGTCCAGTTTCTCCCATTTCCCAGAAATTATCTTTTTTATTTCCAAAGATAATTCGGTCTTCTCCCACGATATTTTTCCAAAGATCAAATGCTTCCTGATCGAAAGGCACGCCATCTTTCTTATCTCCCTCAAAAACGGATACGTAAATTCGATCTTTCGGTAATTTAAAAACCTCTGTTAATAGTTCCCAAGACCAAGTTAATGCTTCTTTTTTAAAATAATCACCAAAAGACCAATTTCCCAACATTTCAAACATGGTATGGTGATAGGTATCAAAACCCACATCTTCAAGGTCATTATGTTTTCCTGAAACTCTAAGGCATTTTTGCGTATCGGCAATTCTTTTGGCCGGTGGTGTTCCATTTCCAAGGAAAAAATCCTTGAATTGAGCCATTCCGGAGTTATTAAATAACAAAGTGGGATCGTTCTTTGCTATTAATGGAGCAGAAGGAACAATTAAATGTCCTTTTGAAGCAAAAAAATCTAGAAATTGTTGGCGGATCTCAGATGAGGTCATTGCTTTTATTTTGTAAATTAATGGGTATTTTAAATGTACCTGTTTACTTTTGTTTACAGGAATTGCAAAATTAGTTTTTTTTATTCGAATTAATGAATTCCCCGTTGCAAGCTTTCTTTATTTTACGCTATGGAATACGAAAAACTTTATTATTCTATTTCTGAAGTTGCAGACCGATTTAAACTTAACACGTCTAAATTAAGATATTGGGAATCTCAATTTCCACATCTTTTACCCAAACGTAAATCTACCGGCGCAAGAAAGTATACAGCTGTGGATATTCAGAAAATTGAAGTGCTGTATGATTTGATTGAGACGAAAGGAATGACGTTAGAAGGGGCTAAGCAAGCGTTAAATAGCAAAGGAAATCCAATAAATCCCAATCAAGTCGTTATTAATCAGCTTACTGATATTCGTAATTTTTTAAAGTCTTTTTCTGATCAATTAGAATAAAAAGAGTGTAGATTGAGGCATAATTTATCCCATATGCCTACCACTGAAGAAGAGAAAATTTACCAAATCGCCTTATCAATTATTCCGCAAATAGGGGTTATTAATGCTAGAAGGCTCATGTCTTATATGGGAATGGCGAAAGATATTTTCAAATCGACTCGATCGCAACTATTAAAAATTCCTCACATAGGTCCTGTTTTAGCTGCCGCCGTTCATCAGTCGGGATTAGTTGTACAGGCAGAATCTATTTGGTTAGACTGTCAGCGAGAAAACACTAAAATATTATTTTACACAGACCTCGATTTTCCCAATCGCTTAAAGCAGATTTTTGATTCTCCTATCTTATTATATTGGAAAGGAAATCAGGATTTAAATGTTGAAAAAATCTTAGCGGTTGTGGGAACTCGGAAAGCCACCGAATATGGGAAAAGAGTGACTTCTGATTTAGTGAAAGATTCGATAGGACAAGGAATTACCTTTGTGAGTGGCTTAGCTTATGGGATTGATATTGCTTTGCATAAGGCTTGCATTGAATCTAAAATTAATACAGTGGCTGTTTTGGCAGGTGGGTTTAATTGGATTTACCCTAATTCTCATCAAAAATATGTGGGTGAAATCATTGAAAATGGGGGTATTTTATCTGAATACCCTTTACGTCAAAAGCCGGATGCACGATTTTTCCCTTTACGTAACCGAATCATTGCAGGTATGTCGGATGCTACCTTGGTTGTGGAAGCCGCCGAAAAAGGGGGAGCTTTAATTACAGCAGATTATGCAAATAATTACAATAGAGAGGTCTTTGCAGTCCCTGGAAATCTGGATAAACTATTTTCGGAGGGCTGTAATCTGTTAATTCAAAAGCATAAGGCCAGTATTTATACCGATTGGAATCACTTGTGTGAACACCTGAACTGGGGAGCTATTGGGGATATCATTCATCGCAATAAAAATTTGCAATGGAATCGATATACGGCTGAAGAATCAGAAGTACTTTCGTTGATAAATAAAAAAGGCGAAATCCCATTAGATGAAATTGCTTGGCAACTGCAAAAAAATATGGGCCAATTGGCAACTATCTTGTTGAACTTAGAATTTCAGGGTATTTTGAAAGCACTTCCTGGGCATCGCTACGTAATCAAATGAATTATTTTCTCCATTCACTGGGATTCAATCTCCAGTCTTGTAAAGTAACTAATTGGGAATCTGAAATGTAGTTAAGTTTTACGGCCTCATCGATCAGGACATCGTAATTACTTAATGCGTAGAATGGGATATTGGCGTTTTTGAAATTCTGAACAGAAATATCAAAACCATAGGTAAAAATAGCAGCCATGCCTAAAACTTTTGCTCCTGCATTTACTAGGCCTTCAGCAGCTTTTAGAGAACTTCCTCCTGTGGAGATTAAATCTTCGATTAAAACGACTTTTTGACCTGGTTGAATAGATCCTTCAATTTGGTTTCCCATGCCATGTTTTTTGGGCTCTGGTCTTACATAACAAAAGGGTAGATCTAGATAATCGGCCACTAATGCGCCTTGAGCGATACCGGCAGTAGCAACTCCTGCGATGATGTCTGCATCCGAAAAGTATGCTTTAATCACGGCTGATAGGCTATTTTTAATATAGGTTCTTGCTTCTGGAAATGAAAGAGAAATACGATTATCGCAGTAAATAGGTGAATACCAGCCTGAAGCCCAAGTAAATGGCTCATCGGGTCTAAGTTGGATGGCTTTGATCTGTAATAAATGATGGGCTACTTCTTGTTGAATACTTAAATTCTCCATAAATATTTTTCTATTTTTCTTTCCTACAAAAATACTTTTTTCAGTTCATCTTTCATTATTTAATTCTAATTTTGATAAAATTAATTGAGATAATTACGCATGATAATTTTCATTGACGATCGCCCAATCCGAATAAGTAATCTTTCTAAAAAAAATGATCTGCCTTTGAAAGAAGATTATGATTTAATTATTGACGCAAGATTAAAGCCAGTTAAGATTAAAGAGTTTAAAGGACATACGTGTCTACTTAATGTTTCCTTGGATCAAATGGGAAAGATTATCGAAGATTTACACCAATTAAAACTGGATTTCCACTCATTGTACATTTTAGTAGACAATAAAAAAGCGTTCAAACAAAAAGTTATCAGCCTATATTCCTTGATTGAAGCCTCTGGAGGAGTTGTGCGCAATGAGGAAAGCAAAATGCTTTGGATTTACAGATTGGGAAAATGGGATCTTCCCAAAGGGAAATTAGAGAAAAATGAATCCTTTAAAGTAGCAGCCGTAAGAGAAGTGGAGGAAGAATGTAATGTGCAGGCGAAGTTGGAATTCAAATTATGCACAACTTATCATACCTATACACATAAGAACCAACGTGTTTTGAAAAGAACTAAATGGTATATGATGCACACGAATCAGCAACACAAATTGATTCCTCAAAAAGAAGAAAATATAGAAAAAGTGGAATGGCTAAGTCAATCTGAAATGAATAAAATAGCTCTTTCTGATACATATAGCTCAATTAGGTACGTGATTCAGCGTTTTTCGATTCTTCAAATACCATTTAAATCATAAGGTAAATAATCATCAATCTTACTTCCATACCGATGTAAATCCCGAATGATCGTGGACGAAATTGGAGCTAAATGGGGAGATGTAATTAAAAAAACAGTTTCTAATTCGGGATTAATATGTCGATTTACTTGTGAAATTGAGTTTTCGTATTCGAAATCAGTCGTATTCCTTAAGCCTCTAATGATAAATTTGGCACCCACTTCCTTTGCTATGTTAGCGGTAAGATCTTGATAAGTAACGACTCTTACAGGTTTTCCTTTAAAAGTTTGTTCTATATACCCCTTCATTTTATCTAATGAGAAGTAACGTGCCTTGTTCGAATTTTGACCAATTCCAATGACTATCTCGTCAAATAAAGGTAGCGCACGCAAAACAATATCCTGATGTCCTTTGGTAAAAGGATCAAAAGAGCCTGGAAAAAAAGCAATTTTATTATTTGCCATAATTAAATGAGAATGTTGTATTGTGCTAATGATTGAATCGTGGCATCACTTTCTGCCCCGCTACTATGAATATTAACTGTTTCGTGAGTTAATAAAATGTCAAATGAATCTCGGATGGAATGTAAGTAAAAGGCTAATTCTAGCGTTGATTGATGTAAAAATACATTGGCCAACTGTAATTTTCCTTGGTAAAACAGCGATATAAATGCAAATTTTCCTTGTAGATACAGATGTAATTGGGTGGATTTTTTGCTTTTCGCTTGATTTTTTTCTGATAACAGCTCACCTAAAATATGTCGGTAATGTATCTTGGCTAGGGGAAAAAGAGATGAGGCAAAATCTTTCCATTCACTTGGAATTAAAAAGGTAAGGTTTGATTCAATCCAATGCACTGGCTGTTCATGTAGCTCTTTTCCATGCAGCGCATCTTCTCCCAAAGCTTTCTCTAAAAAACCAATTCGATATAAATGAGTGTCATATTCCTGAGGGATCAATAGGAAATCTGAATGGAGGATTTCAATGGTCAAATGGTCCACTTGATGTCTTTCTATTTTTAATTTAGACAATAGGGCTAATTCCTTTTTTTTAATCTTATCCCATGAGATTACTTCGATTTCTTGACTGGCTTCGCTTTGCACATGGACCCCGAGCTCACTAAACTGTAAAAATACATGCGAATTGTCAACGTTCATTAAGTGTTCTTTTGAATTTCCATGTAATGGAATTGTCCATAAGGTCGAAATAACAAAAAAAATATGGGAAAGGAATAAAAATTAAGATTTTTTTCTAGGTTCAAAATGAGTAATTTTGCGCCTTATTTAATTCAATGTTATGTTACAAGCATCAAATGTATCCCTTAGGTTTGGGAAGAGAGTTTTGTTCGAAGAGGTAAATATAAAATTTACCGAAGGAAATTGTTATGGCCTAATTGGCGCAAATGGAGCTGGTAAATCTACGTTCTTGAAAATTCTTTCAGGAGAAATTGATTCTCAAACGGGCAGTATTTCAATGAATCCTGGGGAGCGAATGTCAATTTTAAAGCAAAATCATTTTGAATATGAGGAAACGCCTGTTCTTCAGACGGTAGTTATGGGTAATAAGCGATTATATGATATCATGCTTGAGAAAGATGCCATCTATTTAAAAGAGGATTTTTCTGAAGCGGATGGAAATAAAGCAGCTGACTTAGAAGCTGAATTTGCTGAACTAAACGGCTGGGAAGCGGAATCAGAGGCTGCAACGCTTTTGAGTGGCTTAGGAATCAAAGAAGATATTCATAATTTGCTTTTAAAAGATGTGAATGGTTCAGATAAGGTAAAGGTACTTTTAGCCCAAGCCTTATTTGGGAATCCAGATATTTTGCTTTTGGATGAGCCGACTAACAACCTTGATATTGATTCAATTTTATGGTTGGAAGGTTATTTGATGAATTTTAAGAATACGGTTATTGTTGTATCCCACGATCGACATTTTTTAGATAATGTGTGTACGCACATTGCAGATTTAGATTTCGGGAAAATTCAATTATTTGGAGGAACCTATACGTTTTGGTATGAGTCATCTCAATTAGCTTTACGCCAAAGAACGGATCAAAACAAAAAAACGGACGAGAAACGTAAAGAACTAGAAGAATTTATTCGCCGTTTTTCAGCGAATGTGGCTAAATCGAAGCAGGCAACTTCCAGGCAAAAAATGTTGGATAAACTTCAAGTTGACGACATAAAGCCATCTTCTCGTAAATATCCTTTCATTAATTTTAAGCCTGAGCGTGAGGCGGGCGACCAATTATTAAGTGTTGAAAAATTATCTGCTACGACGGATGACGGAACTCCGCTATTCACGAATCTTTCTTTTACGATCAATAAAGGAGATAAGGTAGCTTTTTTAGCGAAAGATTCATTAGCGATGACCGCCTTATTTGACATATTATCAGGTCAATCAAAACCGAAATCAGGCGAATTTAAATGGGGGGTAACAACTACCCAAACGTATTTGCCAAATGACAATGCCTCTTTTTTTGAAGATGCATCGATGAATTTAGTGGATTGGCTTCGACAATATTCGGTTGAAAAGGACGAAAGTTTTATTCGGGGATTTTTAGGCCGAATGCTTTTTTCAGGAGATGAAGCTTTGAAGAAATCAAATGTAATTTCTGGAGGTGAAAAGCAACGTTGTATGTTTTCAAGAATGATGTTATCGGGAGCCAATGTGTTAATCTTTGATGAACCAACGAATCACTTAGATTTGGAATCAATTACTGCATTGAACAATGGTATGATCGAATTTACAGGAACTATTTTGTTTACATGTCATGACCATGAATTGACAAATACGGTAGCTAATCGAATCATCGAAATAGGCGCTAAATCCCATTTAGATAAGTTGATGACCTACGATGAATTTATTATGGATGGGTCAACAAAAACCCATAGAGCTAATTTGTAATTTCTTGCGCTAACATATCGCATAAAAAAAGCCTATAAAATTAATTATAGGCTTTTTGGTTTTTAATCATGCTCGGCTTATAAAATAAATCGAGTAGACAAGAAATTAGATTGTTGGTTTTCAACAATTTGATTCACTATATCTTTATTCAATTGGTTTGCTTTTGTAGCCACAACGGTTCTAATCGAAAATGATCTAAGCGCTGCTGTTACTGACAATGTACCCTCAGCTGAATCTTTTCTTCCTGTGAAAGGGAATGAATCGGGTCCTCTTTGGCATTGTGCATTAATGTTTACTCTAGAAACTTGATTAACTGTTTCGTCAATCAATTCTGAAATTTGATTTACATCCGTTCCAAAAATGGCAACTTGTTGACCGTGAGATGACTCATGAATGTAATCAATTGGCGTACTTAAATCATCAAATGGAACCACTGGAACTACGGGTCCAAATTGCTCCTCATGCCAAACTTTCATCTTTGAATTCACTGGATAAAGTAGCGCTGGGAAAAATATGGATTTAGAGTTTTCGCCTCCGTGCGGATTTAATACTGCCGCTCCATGCATTTTTGCATCTTCAATTAATTCTTTCAGATAAGCAGGTTTGTTGGGCTCAGGCAAAGGAGTAATTTGAACGCCAGGATCCCACATCATGCCAACTTTCATGCTTTCAATTTTTTCTGCTAATCCTTTGTTAAATGCTTCTGCTAATGATTTGTGTACAAAAATAATTTTTATGGCTGTACATCTTTGTCCATTAAAGGAAAGTGAGCCTAATAAACATTCATTAATCGCTACGTCCAATTGGGCACTTTCGGTAACAATAGCAGCATTTTTGGCATCTAAGCCAAGAATCGCACGCAGCCTGTTCACTTTTGGATGCATTTTCTTTAATTTATCGGCTACTTTTGAAGAACCAATTAAGGTTAACACATCAATTTTTCCTGACTCCATTAATTGTGGAATAATGGCATTTCCTCTACCATAAAGTGTATTGATTACACCAGGAGGGAATGAGTCTTTAAATGCTTCTAATAAAGGATAATGCAATAAAGTACCATGCTTAGGTGGTTTGAATAACACGATATTTCCCATGATTAAAGCTGGGATTAATGTGGTAAATGTTTCATTTAATGGATAATTAAATGGTCCCATACACAAAACAACCCCTAATGGCGATCTTCTTACTTGGCCTATAATGCCTTCTTCAATTAAAAACGTAGATGACGTTCTATCGATATCTTTTAAAGCACCAATCGTGTCATACATGTATTGAACTGTTCTGTCAAATTCTTTTTGAGAATCAGTTAGTGATTTACCAATTTCCCACATCAAAAGCTTGACCACCTCGCTACGCTTTTGTATCATTTTTTGTGTAAATTTTTCTACACATTCAATTCGTTTTGAAACAGACATGGAAGGCCATTCTCCTCGGCCATTTCCATATGCTTTTACTCCAGCATATAAAACTTCCATGGCATCAGACGCATCTGTAATAGGGTAGGAGCCAATTCTTTTTTGCTCAAAACCTTTATCTGTTTTGATATAAATAGGAGACCATACATCTTGCGTTTTTCCAGCCCAAGCCCGCATTTCGCCATTGACTAAATATTCTTTTTGCTCTAATGGTTCAGTTAAATCAAATTCTGCTGGGATTTGACCCTGATTTGGGAATAATTGTTCTAATTCAATTGCCTTCATTATCTGTTTTAAAATTTATGGATACAAATGTCTATGTTTTCTTTAATGGATGGGAATTACTTTGTAAAATATTGGTTTATTTTTATTTTTTATTTACATTATTATATTATAATTAATTGTAATTAAGGTTTTCAATCTACTTTAATGGGGTATTTACGTCTTATTTTATTGATGATAAATTTATTTTGTTCGGTAAAGCTTAATGGATGGATTTGACTGAATGTATTTTCCCAGGAATAAAATAAGTCTGAATCTAAATTTTGAAATAGATTCCGGTCGATTTTTTTTGAAATTAAATATTCTTCAAAGGTCATTTTTGAGCCAATTATGTCGGTAATATACTAAAAGTAAAGATGAAATGAGGGCAAATATACCAGAAAGCAAAAACGGTATTTGTATTTGAGAGGCTAATCCATTGTAAAAGGCTCCTGCTAATAATGCACCCATTCCTATTCCTGCTTCTAAAGCGATGTACATGGTCGCCATAGCTCTGCCAATATGTGTGGGCGATGCCAGGTCAGTGGTCCATGCGGTTAACGTAGGGGAATTAAATCCCCATGAAATGCCGAAGAATATCCCCGATAAAATGACGGTCATTGAACTTAAAGGGAGCACCATCAAAAACATTGAAGCAATTAAAAAGAAGGATGAAATTAACAATACAGGAATTCGACCATATTGGTCAGATGATTTAGCAAAAAATACACGCACACCGATGGAAGATATTGTGAATATGGAAAAATATAGGCCTTTATTGTGCCATCCGATCATCTTGGAAATATCTGGAACTAATGTTACAATGACGCCATATGAAAATGAAATTAATATCATGATCCAAAACACGGGAATTATTTTGGGTTCAAAAACATCTTTCCAACCTATTTTGAGGAGAGAAATGGACATTGGTTTTTTCCTTGAATGAGGCAATGTTTCCTTCATCCGTGTTAAAATTAAAATGGACAACAAAGCAAAAAGGGAGGATATCCAAAACATTTCACGCAGACCTAATTCTTTGGCTAAAAAACTGCCTATTACGGGACCTATGGACATGCCCGTGGCAGTAAATATACCTAAGCCACCCTGTGCTTCTCCTCTTTTAGATTCTGGAATGATATCGGCTACATAAGCTGCTGTGGCGGTTGGCTTTGTTCCTGTCGACATCCCATGAAAAAATCTTAGTAATAAAAAACCTTGTACTGAATGGATTAAAGGGTACAAACCCCCACAAATAAAGCATACAATGGAGCCAAAAGCCATGATGGGAATTCGACCGATGTGATCGGTTAGTTTGCCAGAAAATGGTCTGCTTAATCCTGCGGTCAACGTGAATAGTGCTATGATATAACCGATGTATTCTCTTCCACCTAGACTAGCTAAATAATCAGGTAATTCAGGGATAATCATGGAAAAACTAGCACAGAACAGGAAATTACTTAAACATAGTAGCCAAAATGCTAGCGTATAAATACTTTCTTCCTTCTGCATCGATTTAATCTTCTAATAATTCAGATACCTCTTTTTTGTTCAGACTCATCAAAAAAGCCGGAAGCAATATTAAATTACAAATCATAGCCATCAGAAGCGTTATTGAAACTAAGACCCCTAAAGCCTGCGTTCCTTTAAATGTAGAGGCGGTAAATATAAAAAATCCAAAAAATAGAATCATGGCTGTATAAAACATGGAAACTCCTGTTTTTTGTATCGTGATTTGAATGGATTTTTTTATGTCAAAAGCGTTTTTAGCAAACTCTTCTTTATATCGTGTTAGGAAATAAATGGTCCCATCACTTGATATTCCAAAGGCAATGGAAAAAATTAAAATGGTACTTGGTTTCAGTGCAATGCCAAAATGTCCCATTAATCCGGCTGTTATAAGTAGGGGAATTAGGCTTGGTAATGTGGAGATGATGACCATTTTCCAACTCCTAAATAACAAGGCCATTAAAACGCAAATCAGAAAGATGGCTGATAGCGTACTCTCAATTAAATTGACCTGTAAATATTCCGTTTGAAAGGCATAAATGACTGAATTTCCAGTGATTTTAGCGATGAATGTGTTGGGGTCTCCTTCTTTTTTTAGCTCGCCTGTTTCTGAATCTGTTAAATAAATGCTGTCAATTCTAGGTTTTATTTCATCAAATAATACTCTTGTTCTTGTCGTACCCACATCTTGCATTTGAAAACTTATCCGAGTAAATCTTTTCTTTGCATCGATAAATCCATTGAATAAATTATCTTTTCCATTTAAACTGGTTTGAAAAGAAGCTAATTTGTTTAGTTCATTGATACTAGGAAGTACAAAGTATTTTGGATCTCCTCCGCGGTATACTTGGTATAAGTATTTTGTGGCCGTTAAAATGGAAAGTCCTTGCGTAAATTCCGGGTATTCGGCAATCACTTTTTCAGTCCGTTTTATTTTAGTTAAAATTTCGGGGCTTAAAGCGCGGCCATCTTCACGTGCGTCGATGGATATTTCAAATGGCATAACTCCTTTAAAATGCTTTTCAATAAACTTTAAATCCGTGTAAATGGCGTTATCTTGAGGCAAATCGTCCACAATATATCCTACCGCTTTTATTTTTGTTAATCCGTAAATAGAAAATGCTAGGATTACCCCAACAAATAGATAAATGGATTTTCTGTGGTTAAATACCCAAGCTTCGACGCGTAATAAAAATTTACTCACTTGGGGAGATTCAAAATGTGCCAAATCTTTGGTCTCTGGAGGAGATAAAAAACTAAAGAATATTGGAATAAGTAGCACTGAAATGGCAAATGTGAACATGACATTGATCGCGGCCACGATTCCAAATTCAACCAATAAGCCAGATCCCGTAAATGCGAAAACTCCAAAACCAATGGATGTGGTTAAATTCGCTAAAAATAATGTTCTTCCTATTTTAGACGTACTTTCTATTAATGATTTCTCTTTATTTTGAGTGCGTAAAAATGTTTCATGATACTTATTCAATAAAAATATGACATTGGGAACTCCTATGACAACAATCAAGGGAGGAATGAGGCCAGAAAGTAGTGTGATTTTAAAGTCAAATAATACAATAGTAGCTAATGACGCAATGATGCCCACTAGAATGACAATTAAAGCAAAGAAAACAACCTTAATGGATCTGAAAAAATAAAATAAGATTGCCGAGGTGACTAAAATGGCTAAAATTAAAAATATGGCCAATTCGTTGGTTACTTGGGATGTATATTCCGTTCGAATGAAAGGCATGCCTGAATAATGAACGGAATGGCCCATTTTAGTCGAATACTGATCACCTAAGCTTTTAATATGCTTGACCAGCTGAATTCTATTTTTATTATTGATTGTTTTCTGATCTAAAGTGATCAGCATCAGGTGCACTTTGAAATCTTTTGTAAAAATAAAATCAGTAAACAAGGGTAAGCGAGATAACTTATATTGTAAACTGTCTAATCTAGTTTTTGTGGCGGGTGAACTAGCGTTCCATAAAGGCCTCGTAGAAAATTTATTTGACGAAGAATCAATATACACTTCTGGTAAATTGCTAATGGAAAGCACATTTTTAATACCAGGTTGGCCTTTGATTTCTTTCGTTAACGTACTCCATGCATTAAATTCATTGGGTGAAAATAGCTGATCATTTTCGAGTCCAATAACCATGACATTTCCATCTTCCCCATATTTGCTTTTGAAGTTCTCGTAGAGTTGGAATCGCTCGTCTGATTTGGGAAGTATTTTTGCTAGTTCGTAGCTAAGTTGTATTTGGCTGGCTTTAAATCCTAGTGCGCAGGTCAGCACAACTAATATTCCTAAAATCTGATACTTAAATTTTAAAATGTTTTCAGCAATTCGTAACCAAAAGTTTTTCATAGATTTAAAAGGCAGATTTACTTAGGCTTTCCGCGAGGAATAAGTCCTCTGGGGTGGTAATTTTTAAATTGGCATAATCTCCGTCCACTAAATGAATGGTTTCACCCGTTGACTCTAACACACTGGCATCATCCGTAAATTCTGTACTATAGGTTTGATTGAATGCTTTTCTCAAAGACTTTAAGCTAAATATTTGAGGCGTTTGAATGATTCTTATTTCATCTCTTTTGACCGACACATATTTCTGCGAAACGCTATTCCATTTTCTAATGGAGTCTTTGGTGGGGACGGATAATATGGCATTCCCATGCAATTTGGCATACTCAAAAGCAGAAGAAATCAACTCAGGCTTAATTAATGGGCGAACTCCATCATGAATGGCTATTAAACAATCTTCCGTTTCTGTGATAGCTGCTAGGCCATTTTGGCTTGAATGAAATCGGGTTTCACCACCCTCAACTAAAATATGGGGAGTTAATGCTATTATTTCCGGAAACTCAGTACATAATTTTGCCCAAAAATCCATTTGACTCTTGGGCAAAACAACATATAATAAAATGCTGGAATCTGCTTTTTTGAATTGATTTAATGTGTGAAATAATACAGGTTTCCCTTGTAGTATTAAAAATTGTTTAGGTATAGTACTATTCATACGAAGACCAGTCCCACCAGCAACAATGATTGCGATTTTTTTCACAGAGTAAAAATTAGATGATTAACATCACATCTCCATAACTAAAGAATCGATATTTTTCTTTAATAGCTTGCTTATAAGCCTCCTGAACTAATTCATAGCTTCCAAATGCCGATGCCATCATATATAAAATGGATTCAGGTAAATGAAAATTAGTTAACAAGGCAGTAGGTATTTTAAATTCGTAAGGAGGAAAAATAAATTTATCAGTCCAGCTATTGATGGGTTTTAAATGTCCGCTAGCAGAAACAGAAGATTCTAACGCTTTCATCACGGTAGTTCCGATTGCTAAGACATGTTTTTTATTATCCAACGCCTCGTTGACAAATCCGCATGTTGCTTCATTAATAATGAAATGCTCAGAATCTGTTTTATGCTTGGTTAAATCCTCAACATCCACTTGCCTGAAGGTACCTAAACCCACATGAAGTGTGATAGGGGAGAATTGAACCCCATTTAACTCCATTTTTTTCATGACAATTTTGGAGAAATGAAGTCCGGCTGTGGGTGCAGCAACTGCGCCTACATGCTCTGCGTAAATCGTTTGAAAACGCTCTCTGTCATCTTCCTTGGCCGCTCTTTTTAATCGAATTTCATCAGGCAGTGGAGTTTCGCCCAACTCATGAATCGCTTGCATTAATGCTTCATGATCTCCATCATATAGAAATCTAATCGTACGACCTCTGGATGTGGTGTTGTCTATTACTTCGGCAACTAAATCAGAATCACCAAAATATAGTTTATTTCCTACTCTAATTTTTCTAGCTGGATCTACTAAAACATCCCAAAGCCGATGCTCGCGATTTAATTCCCTTAAAAGAAATACTTCAATTTGCGCTCCTGTTTTTTCCTTATTTCCGTATAAACGCGCTGGGAATACTTTGGTATTATTAGTTACTAACACATCACCATCTCCAAAATAGTCAATGATGTCTGTGAATTTTTTATGTTCAATGGTTTTTTCTTTTCGGTTAATCACCATCATACGCGAATCTTCTCGATTTTCTGTAGGATTTAAGGCAATTAAACTTTGGGGTAAATCAAATCTGAATTCAGATAATTTCATTCGGATGGGTTTTGAATTAAAGTTTTGTAAATATTAAACTCAAAATAGAGTTTAAACGACATTAAATTAATGATTATTTTCGCTGAGAAAATTATCAATTTGCAAATATACACTTTTCAAGGGGGCCTTGTCAAGGTAAATTTTTCAAAACCTTTATATAATCCTTTTGTTCTTCTTTAAATGAACTATATGTTATGAAAAAAGTTTCCATATTTTGGTTTAGAAGGGATTTGCGGATAGAAGATAATCATGGATTATTTCAAGCTTTGTCGGGCCCTTATCCCGTTTTGCCCATTTTTATTTTTGATAAAGCAATTTTATCTCGTTTGCCTTCTAAAATGGATGGCAGGGTTGAGTTTATTCATCATGCTTTGGCAACGCTTAAATCATTGATTTGTCAACAATCCGGAGATATTTCAATTTTCCACGATCATCCATTACATGTTTTCGAGAAATTGACCAGTGAATATGATGTGCAAGCCATTTATTTGAATCATGATCATGAGAAATATGCGATTCAACGGGATGAGGAAATTAAGCAGTTGGCGAATTCAAAAAAGATTGGTTTTCATACTTTTAAGGACCATGTAATTTTTGAGAAGAAAGAAGTATTGAGTGGACAAGGTACACCTTACACCGTTTTTACACCTTATGCTAATAAATGGAAGGATCGTTTGAAAAATGAACCCTTGATTGTTTATCCATCAAAAAGCTTGACAAATTATGTGGATGAAAAAGCTGATTTTCCTAGTTTAGAATCGATTGGTTTTGCTCCTTCTGGATTAACCTTTCCAGCAAAAATCGTTTCAGATCAATTAATACAAGATTATCAAGCCTCTCGTGACTTTCCTGCTATAAACGGTACATCAAAGCTTTCCGTTCATTTACGTTTTGGCACTATTTCGATTCGCGCTTTAGTATTACAGGCCAATGGAACATCTGAAACTTGGTTAAATGAATTAATCTGGCGTGATTTTTATTGTAATATCTTATTTAATTTTCCGCACATAAGTAATGGATTTGCCTTTCGAAAGGAATATGATCATATCCAATGGCGAAATAATGAAGAGGAGTTTGAGGCTTGGAAACAAGGGAAAACAGGATATCCTATGGTCGATGCCGGCATGCGAGAATTAAACCAGACAGGTTTTATGCACAATAGGGTTCGAATGGTGGTAGCCAGTTTTTTAGTCAAACATTTATTAATTGACTGGCGTTGGGGAGAAACATATTTTGCTGAAAAATTGCTTGATTTTGATTTTTCGGCCAATAATGGCGGTTGGCAATGGGCATCTGGATCTGGCTGTGATGCCGCACCTTATTTTAGGGTATTTAATCCTAGCTTGCAAGCGCAAAAATTTGACCCTAAATTGAGTTATATAAAAAAATGGGTTCCTGAATTACAGGAACTTACTTATGTAACTCCTATTGTTAATCATGAGTTTGCCAGAAAACGTGTGCTTGAGGTATATAAGAAGGCTTTGGGTAAATAAACTGTTAATAAACGGACTTTCCTTGGATCATATAGTTTTCTAAGTCGATACTTAGGAATCCTATTTTTAGATTGACTTCCATTTTGAAGGGTATTTGATATTTATCTTGGCTAATCCACAATCTAATGGCATCTTCATCCTTGAACATATTGTTTTTGGGTAATACCAATGAAGTTCGAATGCATTTCTTAGGGCCAAATTTCCCGTCTATGCTCTCAAAGCCTTTGACGATAAATAATATGTCATAAATTATCCCGTCAAATAATATTTTAGCACTTAATGACTGACCCACTTTCATTTGGGTTAAATTTTTATCTCTTAAATAGAAATATCCTCCAATGATGTCCATCATGCCTTTTGAAATAGGAAGGGTTTTGTTTACTGGCGTGTTTTGGGGAGAATAAATTTTTGCTAATCCTAGGCTATGGTCGAAAGTAACGATTTCATTTTTTTTATATCGGCCTTCCATTTTTCTCATTTCCGTTTTTAATGGCAACCGTGTTTCTATGGCTAAGTTGGCTGACCAATAATCAACGACAGGACTAAATATATTTAAAATACCAATCGTTTTTCCTTCAATTTCTATTTTTCTAGTGGGCGTTGATTGCAAAATTATCACATTAGGAGAACTTTTTACGGTGGCGCTTGCGGCATTAATGAATCCAAGGTGAATCCGATAGTCTAATGTTTCAGTTTGATCCAAAAACGATAAATCTTGCGCAAAAGTACCTTTGGCAATGATCAGCAAACTGATGAAAATGAAGTTAAATTTTGCCGAAATAATGGTTTTTAACACGTTAAAAGGGTATTTGAAAATTGAATAATTTTATCCAATTAGTTTATCTTAAAAATTGATTAATTATTAATGCGTATTTCCTATTTTTGTTAAAGAGAATTGAAAGATACAATTTCAAAAAAGAACATTCAAAATTATCAATAAATAAACATGGCAAAACAATCAGGCGATGCACAAGGCCTAGCTTCTGAAAAATTAAAAGCACTTCAAACGACATTAGAAAAATTAGACAAGGCTTATGGCAAAGGTACTGTCATGCGATTATCTGATAGCAAGGTGATGGATGTTCCCGTTATTTCAACAGGTTCTTTGGGTTTAGACTTAGCATTGGGGATTGGTGGTATTCCTCGTGGTCGTGTTGTGGAGGTATATGGACCTGAATCTTCAGGAAAAACTACATTGACGTTACATTGTATCGCTGAAGCTCAAAAAGCGGGTGGTCTTGCGGCTTTTATTGATGCGGAGCATGCGTTTGATCGTGCCTATGCTGAAAAACTGGGTATTGATACAGAAAATTTATTGATTTCACAGCCTGATAATGGCGAACAGGCTTTGGAAATTGCGGAACATTTAATCAGTTCTGGTGCTATTGATATTATTGTGATCGATTCTGTGGCTGCATTAGTTCCAAAAGCAGAGATTGAAGGTGAAATGGGTGATTCTAAAATGGGACTCCAAGCCCGATTGATGTCACAAGCATTACGTAAGTTGACCGGAACCATTAATAAAACAGGTTGTTGCTGCATCTTTATCAATCAGTTGCGTGATAAGATCGGTGTGATGTTTGGTAGTCCGGAAACAACCACGGGAGGAAATGCCCTTAAGTTTTATGCTTCTGTACGATTAGACATTCGTAGAGCAGGACAAATTAAAGAAAGTGCAGATTCCATTACAGGTAACCGGACTAGAGTGAAAGTTGTGAAGAACAAATTAGCGCCTCCATTTAAAGTGGTTGAGTTCGATATCATGTACGGGGAAGGTATTTCTAAAGCCGGTGAAGTATTGGATTTAGGTGTTGACCTCAATGTAATCGACAAATCAGGTTCTTGGTTCTCGTATAATGGAAATAGATTAGGGCAAGGAAGGGATGCTGTGAAGGATTTGATTAAGGACAATCCTGAATTAATGGATGAACTAGAAATGAAAATTAAAGAAAAAATCAAGGGCAATGATAATGCCTTGTTGGACAAAGAGCCAGTAATCGAGGTTGAATAAAAAACACGGTAATTTTATTATTAAAAAAGGGAGTCAATTTTTTGACTCCCTTTTTGTTTTAATTAGAACTTAAGTTAAATCGATTAAACAACTTTCTAACTGTTTTTTCTACTGATTTATCCGTTTCGATAGCTTCAGAGATGGATTGAACTGCGTGAATGACAGTGCTATGATCCCTGCCGCCAAAATGATATCCAATCGATTTCAAAGGTAGGTTAGTTAATTCTTTAAGCATGTACATGGCCACTTGCCTAGGAAATACATTTTCTTTTTTTCGACATTTTCCTTGCAATGTTTGTAGGTCCACATCAAAATGAAGGGTCACTACGTCTAGTATGTTGTCAACGCTTAATTCTTTTTCCTGATCATTTACGATACTCTTTAGTGTTGTTTTGGCTAATTCAATATCAATTTCTTTTCGAGTTAATGAAGCCTGCGCCATTAACGAAATGATAACTCCTTCTAATTCCCTTACGTTCGTCTGAATGGAGTTAGCTAAATACTCTAAAACATCAATATTGATTTGAATTCCATCATCTTGAAGTTTTTTCTGAATAATGGCTATACGTGTTTCAAAATCCGGTTGCTGTAAATCAGCTGTTAAACCCCATTTAAATCGACTAAGTAGACGATCTTCCATTCCAGCTAAATCTCTAGGTGCTCGGTCAGAAGAAAGTATGATTTGTTTTCCTGATTGATGTAAATGATTGAAAATATTGAAAAAAGTTTCCTGGGTTTTTTCTTTTCCTGAAAGAAATTGAACGTCGTCTATGATTAATACGTCTACTTGCAAGTAAAAATTGGTAAAGGTTTCAATCGAATTGTTTCTAATCGCATTAACAAATTGATTGGTAAACTTTTCCGTTGACACATACAGAACAAATTTTTCAGGGTATTGGTCTTTAATTTGATTGCCAATGGCTTGGATTAAATGTGTTTTACCTAAACCCACTCCGCCATAAATCATTAATGGATTAAAAGAAGTTAAACCAGGCTTGTTCGACACAGCCATTCCTGCTGCTCTACCTAGTCGATTACAGTCACCTTCAATAAATTTATCAAATGTATATTTAGGTATTAAATACGAATCAAGTTCTAAAGAATCCAAATCCTTAAATTGGAAAGGGTTTTTAGCGCTTGAAGGTTGATTATTTGAATACTTATCAGAATAAGAATGATAGGAATTTTGGCTTGAATGGTTGGTCGGTAAATTAAAGGTAATAGGAGGGTTCTTTCGATCCCCTTTGTCAATTACAACGGAATACTCTAGCATTCCATTTTTGCCTATTACTAGGTCAATCGCTTTTCTGAAAATAGAAACATAATTTTCCTCTAGCCATTCATAAAAAAATTGTGATGGAACTTCTAGTGTTAGTGTATTATTAGAGAATTTCAAAGGAACTATAGGAGTGAACCATGTATTGAAATTATGCTCTGATATATCTTCTTTGATTATCATTAAGCACTTATTCCACAATTCGTTAACTCCTATTTGCATTTTTATTCTAATATATTGATAATATTGGTCACTAAAGTTTTAAATGAAAAATCCCATTGAGGCATTATTTCATGTAAATTTTTATAAAATGATTTTAAGGCATTTACTAAAAAAATGTAAAACTTATTTTTAGCGGGGTGACAAAAATAGTAAAATTCGGGGTTCTTACAAATTTGAAAAACAAATAAATCTGTCTTTTTTTTATAAAAAAAATGGATAAAAATTTGGAACTAAAAATTGTTCAATTTTTATAGTGCTTATTCGTGTTTTGACTTGAAAAAGTTAAATAAAAAAATAATTATTTTTTTTGAATAAAAAACGTATTTATTTTTTAGTTTTTTATTTAAATGAACTTTAAATGATTGAATATCAATATATTATAAAAAAAATGCGAATTTGGTACATTAATTTACGACGACTAAACTTTTTGGAATAATATTTATTTTGACTAAAGATTCGTCTGAAATTAATGATTCTCCATCTATGTGATAACATATTCCCTTTTTGATGGAAAACTCAAATATTTCGAGTGATTTTATGGCTACTTTGGGGTGCGTTTGTATGGTTTTTAAAAATAGTCTGATTCCAAGTTGAGCTTTTTCAATAATATGCAATGGACTTACCTTAACAACTTCAAATAGAGCATCTTGAATATTAGATAACGGTGATATATATGCGTTATTGCCAAATTGATTTGCATTTGCGATGCTTAGTGAAAATACATTTTCTATTTGATTGTTTATTTCAATTTGAATGGGAACATAAGTTAAGGATGACCTTAAGGTAGATTTTATATAATTCCAAAAACCTCGGTGTTGGGTCTTTGAAAATTCTTCTGCCACATAAGCGTCAAAACCTATTCCTGCCGTGCAAAAAAAAGGTTTTGAATTCCATGTTAAACTATCAATTACCTTATTTTCACCGTGTAAAGCTATGTTTAAAGCGGAATTGAAATCCATAGGGATTTTCAAGTGCCTAGCAAGCCCATTTCCTGATCCAATGGGGATTATTCCTATGGGTATTTTTGTATGAATTAATTCTGATGCCACTTCATTAATGGTACCATCTCCCCCTACAACGATTATTTTTGAAGCTTGTTGGCTGATCGCTAGTTTGGCTAATTCTCCACCATGACCAGAGTATTCTGTAAAATGTAGACTTGAATTTTCAATTTTATTCAATTTTTGAATCAATTGAGCTTTGCTTGACGTACTTTTACTACCTGATTTTATATTTATAATAAAAAATATCATACCTTATTTTTCAGGCCGTAAAGTTAACATTAAATAATTCGATATGTATCAAATAGGAGATGCTCATGAAATTGATTTTTCTTTTACTCAGGAGGAAGTAAATGAATTTTGTAAAATATCGGGTGATTTTAATCCTTTGCATTGGGATGAGGTCTATGCGTCAACAACCCAATTTAAGCAACCTATTATTCATGGGGCTTTAATTGCTAGTATCTTTTCTAGAGTTATGGGGATGGAATTCCCTGGAGAGGGAAGTGTTTATTTAAAACAAATGACTGAGTTTAAAAGACCTTTGTTTGTAGGTGTGACCTATACAGCAAAGTTTAAAATAGAATCCATTAATTCAGAAAAGCATATTGCTGAAGTTAAAACGCAAGTTTTTGATCGTGAACGTGGTAAATTGATGGTTGACGGTATGGCAACAGCCTTGCATTTGGAAAAATTTTAATAAAAAAAAGCCTGAAATTTCTTTCAGGCTTTTTTCCAATTTGATAAATTACTTAGAAGCGTTCTTTTGGTTTTGAACCTCAGTACGAATTTCTTGTGATAAAGTTTTTAATTGTTGAAGACCACCTCTAACGCGTGTTCCTGCTGCTTGATTTCCTTTATCATAGAATTTTTCGAAATCCGATTCTAATGATAATACTAGATCCTTCACTTGTGCAAATCTGCTCATAATAATAATTTTTAGGTTGTAAAATATTTAGATTGTCTTTATAGCCTGTTTAAAGGCCTTTATAATACGAAATTTAGACAAATTTTTAATTCTCGCAAATTTTTCCAACTAAAAATCACAAAAAAAAGTGAAAAAAGTCAAAAAACTTCGATTTTAGTCTCTATTTCTTATTTATTTGGAATAAAAGCCCTCTTTAAGTTGCTTTTGAACTTTAGCAAAACACTCTGTCGTGTAACGTATATCCTCTAGCGTATGTGAGGATGTTGGTATGATTCTTAACATAATTTGTCCCTTCGGAACTACTGGATAAACAACTATGCTACAAAAAATTCCCATGTTTTCTCTAAGGTCACGAACGAGTTTAGTTACGGCTTCAATGTCATAATCACCATGTAAAAATACGGGTGTTACTGGAGATTGAGTTTCGCCAATATCGAACCCCTTTTCTCTTAAGCCTTCCTGAAGCGCTTTTACATTCGCCCATAATTTCTCTCTTAATTCCGGATGCTTTTTAATTAACTCAAGTCGCTTCATACCTCCAATAACAAAAGGCATTGGCAATGCTTTTGCATAGGTTTGAGACCTCATATTATATTTTAAATACATAATGATATCTTTTGGCGCTGCTACAAACGCTCCAATGGCTGCCATGGATTTCGCGAAAGTTGAGAAATATAGGTCAATTCCCTCCGTACAATTTAAAAATTCACCTACCCCGCGTCCATTTTCTCCCATTGTACCAAATCCATGCGCATCATCGACTAGCAATCTGAAATTATAATCTTTTTTCATTTCGACAATTTTGTCTAGCGCGCCCACTTTCCCTGACATCCCGAAAACTCCTTCCGTTATAACAAGTATTCCACCACCTGTTTCCTCTGTTCGCTTTTTTGCACGCTCTAAATTCGTTCTTAAGGAATCCATGTCGTTATGATTAAACTTATAATAGGCACCCATTTTTGCTTTATGCAAACGGATACCATCGATCAAGCAAGCATGCGATTCTGCATCATATACAATGATATCACGATGATCTACCATACATTCTACTAACGACATCACTCCTTGATATCCATAATTCAGTAAGAAGCAGTCTTCCTTGCCTACAAACTCAGCTAATTGCCTCTCAAATTCCTCGTGTTCATTCGTATTTCCTGACATCATTCTAGCTCCCATCGGGTAGGCTAGGCCATATTTAGCTGCGGCGTCTGCATCTGCTTTTCTTACTTCAGGGTGATTGGCAAGTCCTAAATAATTATTTAAGGACCAATTTAACATCTCCTTCCCCATGAAAGTCATTCTTGGACCTAATTCGCCTGTTAATTTTGGGAAAGAAAAATAATGATGTGAATAATGGGCATGAGCGCCTATTGGCCCCATATTTTTTACTACTTTTTCGAAAATATCCACTTTATTAATTCGTTTTAATTAAATAATCTTTTATTAATTACAAAGTTAAATTTATTTTTTAAACGCGCTTATATTTAATACGTTCATTCAGTATTTTTCTATTAATTTCGTCAAGTTATACACACCTTTTTGATATGAAATTCAAATTTTTACTCCTTTTTTCTGTTCTTATTTTGTCCAATGTACTTTACAGTCAAAGTACGATAAAACCCTTAGTTGAATCTAAAAAAGGAATGGTGGTTACGACACATCCTTTAGCCACAGAAATCGGCCTGTCCATTTTAAAAAAGGGAGGAAATGCCATTGACGCTGCTATAGCTGTAAATTTCGCATTAGCGGTTTGCCATCCATCTGCTGGTAATATTGGTGGAGGTGGTTTTTTGGTTTATCGCAATGCTAAAGGAAAAGTCTTTGCATTAGATTATAGGGAAAAAGCTCCTTTGGCAAGCTCAAAAGATATGTATCTAGATGCATCTGGCAATGTAATTCCTGAAAAAAGTATGGTTGGAATTTTTTCTGTAGGGGTTCCAGGAACTGTTGCAGGAATGGAAGAAATGCACCGTAAATTTGGTTTATTGCCCTGGAGAGACCTGATTCAGCCTTCCATTGACATAGCAAGGAATGGCCATGCCCTTACGTCAAGAGAAGCTCGAGGGTTAAATACAAATAAGTCTGATTTTGTAAAAGAAAATAATGGGAATTCTTATTTAATTCATCCGAATCACTTGGATTGGAAAAAGGATGACATCTTACTGCAAGAAGACTTAGCAAATACTTTAGAAAGAATTTTACGCGATAAATCAAAAGGATTTTACCAAGGGAAAACAGCGGAACTAATAATTAGTGAAATGAAACGCCTAAATGGAATCATTACACAGAAAGATTTGATTAGCTACAAGCCTGTTTGGCGTAAACCTATCGTCCAATCCTATAAAAATTTCCAAGTAATAGGAATGCCGCCGCCATCCAGTGGAGGAATAGCTTTGGCCCAATTAATGGGAATGGTGCAGAAATACCCATTGAGCAAATGGGGGGCAATCTCCGATTCTACGGTCCAATTAATGATAGAGTCTGAAAGACGCGTATTTGCAGACCGAGCAAAATGGCTAGGTGATCCTGATTTTGTTCATGTACCCATTGGGCCCCTATTAGATTCTACTTACATCAAAAATAGAATTAGTTCGATTAATTTCGCAAAGGCTTCTTTAAGTTCAGATATTTCCGCAGGTCAATTTCCTGGCTATGAAAGCCCGGAAACAACTCATTATTCTATTGTAGACGCTGCAGGTAATGCGGTATCAATAACAACAACCTTGAATAATTCTTTTGGTAGCAAAGTGTTTGTAGGTGGTGCTGGATTCCTTTTAAACGATGAAATGGATGATTTTTCTGCAAAAGCTGGAGATCCCAACTTATATGGTTTGATAGGATCCAAGGCAAATGAAATTCAGCCTAAGAAAAGAATGCTTTCAAGCATGACGCCAACCATCATTACCGAAAATGGCCAATTGAAAATGGTTGTTGGCACCCCAGGAGGCTCCACCATCATCACGAGTGTATTTCAAGTGGTATTGAACGCATTGGAATTTGGAATGAATATGCAGCAGGCGGTAGAATATCCTCGCTTTCACCAACAATGGAAACCTGAGCAAACCCGAATTGAACCCAATCGCATGTCAAACATTCAAATGGAAAGATTGAAGCAGAAGGGTTATGAGTTTTCTAATTCCACATCTATTGGTCTAGTGGATGGAATATTAGTGCTTCCATCCGGTAAGCTACAAGGCGGTGCTGATTCACGTGGAGATGACACTGCTTTGGGTTATGATTGATTTATTGAAATAAAGTAGCTACAAAATAGGCCGCCGCCGCCGCCGCCGCGCCAATGGAGGCAACTTTCAAGGATCCAATCCATGGATTTTGATCTGTTACTTTACTCTTGAAATATCCGAAAACCAACAAGGCTAACAAAGTTATTTCTGCCGAATATAAAAGACCAGATTTGGGCTCACTCACATAAAAATAGGGTATCAGTGGAACAAATCCCCCCACAATGTATGAAATACCTATGGTTAGTGCTGAGTTTCTAGCTCTATTGGGATTAGGTTTTTCCAATCCTAATTCAAAGCGCATCATAAAATCGACCCATTTGTCTTTATCTTTTGAAATTGCTTCTACGACAATTTCCTGAGCCTCACGTGTCAAGCCATACCCTTCAAATACTTCCCTAATTTCTTCTTTTTCCCTCTCAGGAACACGTTCCACTTCTTCATATTCACGCTTTAATTCAGCTTCATAATGCTCTTGCTCTGTCTGACCAGCTAGGTATCCGCCTAATCCCATTGCGATCGAACCAGCGACAATCTCTGCAATTCCAGCGGTCGTCACAATGGCCGATGAAGCTACCGCACCGGAAAGTCCAGCGGCTAATGCGAAAGGAACTGTTAAACCATCTGACATACCAATAACAATATCAGTGATAAAATCAGAGCTCTTTAAATGCTTTTCGTGTAAATGGTGATCAGGTTCGTTCATGTGAATTAATTATCTGATGCCATGCATCATTTTTTTCAGTGGTCCAGATGCTAATATATACAATAATACAGATGCTATTCCTGCCATCAATACAAATAGCATAAAGAAATCATACAGGTTTTTTATTTCCATGCCTAAAAAACTTGGAAACTGACCTGATGCGATCGCATTTACTGGTGGCAATAAAGCCCCTAATGTTCCCGCTAATGCATATCCGGCTGCATTTGCTAAAAACCAAACCCCCATTAATAAAGATGAAAATCGTTTAGGCGCAAGCTTTGCAACTAAAGATAATCCGATAGGCGAAAGACACAATTCACCCATCGTATGAAATAGGTACATAATGAATAACCACACTACTCCAAGTTTTTGAGAACCTAAATCTTTTACTTGAAATGCAATAATTAGGTATCCTAATGCCAATAACATAAGTCCAATGGCCTGCTTTGTAGGAGAATTAGGCTCAATACCTCTTTTTTGCATCCATATCCAAAACCAACTAAACGGGAAGGCTAACAAAATAATAAAAAAAGAATTAGCGTTTTGAACGGAGCTAGGTGGCAATTCAATCCCGAAGAAATTCAAATCAGTTTGTTGGTCCGCAATAAATGTTAAAGACGATCCCGCTTGCTCATAAGCTGACCAAAAGAAAATGACAAAAAACGAAATGATATACATAACATAAATTCTCTGACGTTCAATACTCGTTAAGGTTTTGTCTGTCATAATTAAAAAAGCTAGACTGATTCCCGCCGAATAAATGACCGGATAAACCCAGTCTTTGATTGGATTTGCAATTTCTGATAGAAACAAAATATGAAATAAATACACTAATGATGTGAATATTAAAAGAGTAATGCCAATCGATTTATTGGTAAAATCTGCTTTGTCCGCCTCTTCCTCAGATTCTTGTGTTTTATTGAAATTAGGTGCTAGACCAACAGGATTTCCATCCGGCTTTAATAAATATTTGTTTTTCAAAAAATAAAAAGTGATGGTTCCAATCATCATCGCGCAGCCAGCAGCTAAAAACCCCCATTTAAACGCATCTAGATTTCTTATTCCATCTACCTTAACGTCTCCTAACCAAGGGCAGATCATCATACCCAATAATGCTCCCGTATTGATCCCCATATAAAAAATTGTAAATGCAGCATCTAGGCGGCTATCGCCTTTTGCATATAATTGACCTACCATAGAAGAAATGTTAGGCTTGAAAAATCCATTTCCTAAGATTAAAAATAATAGGCCTGACCACATGAATATATTAGCGGTGTCCACTCCCTCCATAAATGTACTCGCTGATCCAAATAGTAACAGTTGGCCTATGGCCATCGTAATCCCACCTAAAATAATGCAATTTCGATTTCCAAAATATCGATCTGACATATATCCACCCAGCATCGTAGTCAGGTAACTTAGCCCTAAAAATCCACCATAAATGATGGAAGCTTCATTCTGTTTATAAGCTAAGGCATTGACTAAAAATAGAGAAAGTAAAGCACGCATTCCATAAAAATTGAAGCGTTCCCACATTTCCGTACTATATAAAACATAAAGCCCTTTAGGATGCGAAGAAGTATTTTGATTCATTGTTGACTGGTCGATTTTGCTTACAATATAGGTAGATAATTTAGTTTTTATATTTTTTAAACCTCAAATTTAATTTTAAATATTGATTTTATTGGGCTAGAAATTAATCAAAGATGTGAAACCTTTTTTGTAATATTGTCGCTTAGATTAGTCAAAAGAAAAATTTAGATTTTTATGGGTAAAATCATAGCAATAGCGAATCAAAAGGGTGGGGTAGGGAAAACAACTACTGCGATTAATTTAGCAGCTAGTCTAGCCGCTTTAGATTTAAAAACATTGCTTATTGACGCTGATCCCCAAGCAAACTCAACTTCTGGTTTGGGTTTTAATCCTAAAGAAATTTCACAAAGTATTTATGAATGCATGGTTGGGATTTCGTTGGTAAAAGATAGTATAATGCCTACTGAAGTACCTTTTTTAGATATCATTCCTTCTCACATTGACTTAGTAGGTGCTGAAATTGAAATGATTAATCTGACAAATCGGGAGGGTAAAATGAAAGAAGCCCTGAAGGAAATTAAAGACGACTATGATTTTATCATCATGGATTGCTCTCCTTCCTTGGGATTAATTACCATTAATAGCTTAACGGCTGCTGATTCGGTGATTATTCCCGTTCAATGTGAGTATTATGCATTAGAAGGCTTGGGAAAATTATTAAATACGATTAAGATTATACAAAGTCGATTAAATACGGAATTACTTATTGAGGGAATTTTATTAACCATGTACGATTTGAGGCTACGTTTATCAAACCAAGTGGTTAATGAAGTTAATTCTCATTTTAAAAATATGGTTTTTGATACGATAATACCTAGAAATATTCGTTTATCTGAGTCTCCAAGTTATGGGATTCCGGCCATTTTGCATGATGCAGAAAGTAAAGGA
>Ga0114967_10000485_pt1 | contig 34051 bp, 49 predicted proteins | sample M_130628_MF_Meta_FD_92639 | JGI IMG/M metagenome (GOLD analysis project Ga0114967, IMG submission 92639) | Freshwater microbial communities from Lake Montjoie, Canada to study carbon cycling - M_130628_MF_MetaG | ecosystem: Environmental > Aquatic > Freshwater > Lake | place: Lake Montjoie...
AAATATTTAAAAAATCCAAATATAAACAAAGAGCAGAAGCAAGAAGTTAAAACGCAAATTTCGACACTAAAAAAAGATAGAGCCGCTTCTGTTAACACAATTGAAGTCCGTCAAGAACAAGACAGAATAACACAAATAACCGAATTACGTGCACAATTTCACGTGGTAAAGGAGAAAGAAGTTGAAAAAGAAATCAATCTGATCAATAAAAAATACACGGATTTAAAAGCCAAAGCCAAAGGCAATGCGAAGGCTATCGCATTGCTTGAAGGGTATCAAGCTACCGATTTGGCGAATGTAAAAATTCGCGAAGAACAACGCTTTCAGCACGAGAAAAAAGAACTACAAGCTTCTGGATTGACGAGCATGTTGTCAAAAGAAGAGCAAGAAATGACTCAGATCAAACAGAAATATGATGCTAAAATTGAAGCCCTCAAAGAAAATTATAGTGAAGAATTGCAGTTAACACATGAATTTCAAGATCAACTAGCGGCCATCATAGCGGCAAAAAACAAGGAAGTAGCTGATAAAAAGAAAGAAGAATCGAAGAAAGTAAACGATTTTTTGATTAATGCCACGCAGGAAGCAGCAAACGCGGTATTTTCCATTGCTTCTACCAACAGACAAGCGGAAACGCAAGAGCATATCGGCGAAATAAATAGGCAACGAGAGGCCGAATTAGCGAATAAAGATTTAACCGAAGAACAGAAGAAGGTAATCAACGCCAAATACGACAAACAAATAGCCTCCGAAAAACTACGTGCATGGCAGGCTGATAAACACGCAAGCTTAGGGCAAGCAATTATAAATGGTGCTTTAGCCATCACGAAGTATTTGTCAATGGCGCAACCTTGGATGGCAGCGATAGCAGCAGTAACGACAACTGCACAAATAGCGGTAATAGATTCACAAAAGCCACCCAAATTTGCCAAAGGTGGGCAGCTTCCACAAGGCCCCACACATGCGAATGGCGGTATTTCCTTGATGGCGCCTAACGGACAAAAAGTAGGCGAGATAGAAGGCGGTGAGCCTATTTTAAGCAGAGAAACGTACACAAACAACCGCCAACTGATCGATGCTTTGTTATACAGCTCGCAACGACTCAATGGCGCAGCCATAGGCATCAATACCCGTGAAGCCATCAAAGCCGATCGCATGTTTAGAAATGGGGGAATCGCTCCTACTACCGTCAACAATAACACGCATCAGGTAACTAATCAGGCCACTGATTTGTCCATTTTGGTTCACGAAATACGTGATTTAAAAGCTGTTGTCAAAGAAGAAAAAGCCCGCCCAGTGGAGTTTAATTATCGGGTGCTTGAGGCCTTTGGCGATAAGATTGATAGGATACGGGCGGGGGTGGATGCGTAGTAAAACACATTATATATACATGCAAAATTACATTATTTTATAATGTATATATAATGTTTTATTACATTAAAAAATAATTTATAAATAATATTTTTTTATTTGTAAAAATAATACATATTTGAATGTTATTTAAATATGTATTTATATGATTTATGTTTTTGGTGGAATTAAGGGAGGGGTTGGAAAAACAACTATAAGCCTTAATTTTTTGAATTACCTAACTAGAGAAAAACAGAGCGATGTTTTACTAGTAGATGCCGACGATCAAGAGACTGCAACAGACTATACCGCTTGGCGCGATGCTACCCTTCAAGGCAACATAGGTTACACAGCAATAAGGTTAGCTGGAGATTCGATTCGAACACAAATTCCTAGTCTTAGTAAAAAATACGACCATATAATTATTGATACTGGTGGTCGTGATACAAAAAGTCAACGCGCTGCTTTAGTAGTCGCGGATGTTTTTGTGGTGCCTTTTTATCCGCGAAGTTTTGATTTTTGGACAATTACAAAAGTTAAGCACCTAGTAGATGAAATAAGAACGATTAATCCGAATTTAAAAGTTTTTTCTTTTTTGAATAGAGCTGACTTAACAAGTGCTGATAATCGTGATACTGCAGACGCTTTAAAAGAGTCTGCAGATATGATTTTTATTGATAAGCCAGTCATTAATCGTAAATGCTTTTCGAATGCGTCAGGTCGAGGCTTATCCGTTTTTGAAATAACCCCAAAAGATGAAAAGGCTATATCTGAATTAAACGCTCTTTTTTCTGAACTGGTTTAAATTATCTAATATGTCGAAAATTCAATTGCCACCCCAAAGAAATAATGGGGATATAAAAGAAAAATCAATTAGCGAAAAGAAGATAATTGATGTGATAAATAAGGGAGGTAGTTCTATACAAGAACCCGACAATCCATCACCAGATGTATTGAAGGTTTTTACTATTAAAATCCCAAAAAGTGACCTAGAAATAATATCTATTCTTTGTAAAAAAAGGCCTCAACGAATTGGAAGAAAGATATCATTTGCTAAACAAGACTGGTTTTTAGACGCTGTGAAAGAGAAAATAGAGAGAGAACGGAAGAAATTTGACATTTAAATAAAATGTCAAAAACATATTTTTTATATTATAAAATAATGTAATTTATATTTTTTTTGGATAGTAAATTGATATTATTAAAATGTGTTTTAAGTCAGTGAATAAGCAGGTATTCACTAAAAGGCTATTATAGCCTAAAACTGCTGTCTAAATCTGACAAAAACCGAACTATTTATTTCTCTTCTTTCATTTCGTTCTCGTATATGCAATTTGTCCTATTTATATTACCTGAACCCAAGTACTAGGGTACTAATTTTAATAAAATAGGGGATAGGGATCAACTTGTCTCGTTAAAAAGATTAAAGAAGATGGATTTGATGCGTTTAGTTCTAGTTTTTAATCTAACTGGGACAAATTGCATAACAACCTAATTTGTGTCAATTATTTATTATATTTAAATAACTGATTATTAGCTTATTATGTCAATTTCCAGACAAAAACCGAACCAATTATTGCATTATCCATATTTCAGACGAGTAAATCCTGACAAAAACCGAACTAAAAAAATTCGTCGCAACAAAATCTTTTTTTAAGAGGATGATTCTTTTTAAAAAAGCCCATTTAAAACCTATTTTACTATTCAACCCTAAATACTTTTTATCTTTGATTATATTTGTTATAATCAATTGATATTTGTACTTGTGCATTATGCATTATAAATCAATGCTTTATAGAGGTTTTATCTGACAAAAACCGAACTAATTCCCGACAAAAACCGAACTAAGTTCTGACAAAAACCGAACTAATTCCCGACAAAAACCGAACTAAGTTCTCGCGTTCCTGACAAAAACCGAACTATTTATTGCCAAATTCATTTAGCAGGGCTGCTAAGGCAAAATGTCTAGGGCTTTTCACTTTATCGTCGGTTAACCCCTTCTTGTAGATCTGCTCTTCAATAAATAGAATTTTATGGATGATATCGCGCTGATTGATCTCTTTGTTATGAAGAACATGATTAATATCTTCAATATCCTTAGGTTGAAACTTAAAGTTAGTCCGAAGCATATTTCTTATATAATTCGCCCTTTCATCCATTTCTTTAAAAAGCTCTGGGGTTATCACTTTAAAGCATAGCATCACAGGTTTATTTCTTTTTTTCTCAACGAAACTTTTTACTGTACAATCAAACCAGCAATCACCTATTTCTTTTAACTCATTCATCACTGGGATTAAAACCCTTCTTTTAAAATCTGAGTATTCACTATACATGGAAGTAAGGCATAAATCCGCCCTGAGTTCATCTAATGATATTTTAAACTCTCCTTTCTTTTTCCAAGAACAGAGAAGCTTATAGATTGTAGGCGTGAACTTACAGGTGGCGTTTTGTGACACTTCATATGCATGTCTCGTATAATTCTTCGGCGTACCATCAGCGTCCCTGTCTATTTTTATCAGAATATCAGCCACCCTTTTTTCTATTTCAATAACCATTACAGAACTTCTTTTAGAGCTAATTTCTAGATCAGCTCTAATTAGCCCCGTGATTCGCTCCATATCTTTCCCTTCTTTCGAGATGTATGGAACAGCAACGACAATAGAAGCCAGTCGCTTAATATTTTCACGAATTTCTTGATACTGCCTCGGCTTGCCAATATCGCTCATGGGTATAGCCAGTTTAATCAAGTCTGGATTTGAAAATATTTCTAATTGATTATAGAGGTGCCCTTTCATTGCCAAATGAATAGGCTCCTGTAAGTAATACATGATTGCTGTCAGTATTTTATGCTGGATCAACGTATAACCACCTACATCGGCACCGAATCGGCTTTTGGTAACACGATTTGGCTGCACAATGTAATTTCGAATTTGTGGCAATACGATTCTTTTGGGTTTCTTAGGTAGTTTTTCCATGACTAAATTTTATTTACGCCAATTTTTGCACCTTCATACCTCAAGTATTTATACAACGTGGTGCTACTGCCAATACTTAGTGCTTTTAAAATGTCACTCACAGATTGGCCAGAATCGTATAGAACTTTTGCGGTTTTTGCGGTTTGCTTCGCTTTATCAGATAGCCCGAATTTCCTCCCTCCTTTACGCCCTCTAGCACGCGCAGAAGCAAGACCAGCGATAGTCCTTTCCCGAATAATCTCCCGTTCATTTTCTGCAAATACGGCACTCAGGGTGTACCATAGCCTACCCATTGGGGTTGTAGTATCAATCCCTTCAGTTATACTTCTAAACTCAATACCTCGCTCCCTTAGTTCAGCCATCAGCCTAACCAATGCCAGTGTCGACCGCCCTAAACGGTCTATACGCCACACGACTACTATATCACCACTTCGAAGCAACGTGAGCATACGATCAAATTCTGGGCGCTCTTTAGAAGTCCCCCCAATCTTTTCTTTAAAAATCTCTTCTACTCCTGATTTTTTCAAACTATCAAGTTGAAGATCTAAATTCTGCTCATTTCGTGAAACACGTACGTAGCCTACTAGCATTTAAACATCATTTATTTTAAAAGTAAACATAGATTAAATAAATGATATAAATGGAATATTCTAGGTGTATTTTTTTGAATCTCGATGACTCGGTTTAAAATCCATTTAAACGGTCGTTTGAATGGAACATAGCAATTGAAAATATTTGGCTAACTTTGTATTCAATGGACTTGACAAAACTATCTGACGCATCAGATCAGCTTGATGAGAAAAACAAGAAAGCGATCCTTGATGTGATCAATCTAAAAGTAGAAGACGATATGAAAGATGTACTAACTAAAATGGATAGCATGTTTGCCAGATTTGAAACCAGATTCGAGCATATGGAAGGTAAATTTGCCCAAATAGATAGCAAGTTTACACATGTAGAAGATAAAATATCTACCCTCTACTGGGTTGTTGGCCTCTCTACTGCACTAATAGCTATCTTCATAGCACTAAAATAATGTGCCTGAAATTCACCTAAAGAAGTTTAGTTATTTTAAATCATCAACAAAATCCCAAAAATCATATTCATGTATTAATGATATATGATGACCTGTCTTTCTTAATGCAATAGCAGCTTCAACCTTTCTACCATAACAAGCAAAAGCCCAGCACGGATTTTTGTTATCGGCAACTATTAAATAATCAGTGTTTTTGGACAAAATCTCTTTAAATATACCTCCTAAACACTCAATTTCTTTCTTCAATTGGCTCCTAGAAGCTCTTTCAGAAGCTCCAGTGAAACAAAATGTACTTCCATCAAAGCTGATTTGGGGTTCAATTGTACATATTCCTGATATTTTAACATCTTTTATCTCATGTTCAATTTTTTCACTCAATTTAGCATCCGCAAGGTTAACAAATTCATAAAAAAATGCTTTTAACCTTACCCGCTCTTCTTCAGTTATAACTCGATCAGAGGCAGCAGATGACACCAGTGAATATATTTCATCATATGGATAGTATGTATTTAGATGGCTATGTTCTTCTAACCATTTTTCAAATGCAAATACCTCTTCATTCTTCACTATCCCATCAGATAAAATCCCATGACAAATACCTTGTAATATTTGTAAATCAGATGTAATAGTATTGTAATAGATATTATCATCATCATATTTTTGACAAAGCCAAAATAGATCTTCTATAATTTCAACACTACTTAACCCATCTTGTCCAATCGCTTGAATTAAAAGCATAAACTCCCGAAATGGATTTTTGCTAATTAAATCATAATGAATTTTAGTCCAAGCAAACAACTCATTCACCTCGGAAGAATTTATCTCTCTGTCTAAAGAAATACCTGTTAGTATTCCTTTTAATGAATGAATAGCTTTGTCTGCTTCGGAGCGCGCAGTAAATTGCTCGTAATGCTTTTCGTCGTATTGATCTAATCTTAACTGCAATAGGTTTTCTTGTAGCTCCATAGGTGTAGTTTGTGAATCACAATGATAAAAAAAATAATCACCTTTTCACATCTGAGAAACCTACTTCATCTCAAACCCAAATTTTGCAGCCAATGCGGTCACTTGTGATACAAATGGAGCAATTTTGTTCACATCTTCGAGATTATACTTTGCTTTTAAGATGATCAATAGATCATCTGCATGAATCTTCGACCTCGACATTTTTTTTGTTAGCTCACTATTGTCTTCTTCTACCTCCGAAGAACTCAATTTAGGCTTAAAAAGCGAAAATAAATTAAAATCTAAGGCTTCCGATAGCTGCCATAACACCGATATTTTCATATCATCGTTTTTCATATGATGGTATGTATTTTCACGTGTCCAACCTATTTTTTCGGCAACATCATTGGCCGAAAAACCCTTTTGTAAACGGATAAGGCCTATCTCACGACTAATTTTTACATCCATGACTTAATTTTTAATTAATTGATTTATAGGTATATAGTGTAATACTTTATTTAATTTAGTAAGTATTGTTTTATATTTCAAAATATTGATTGTAATATTGTATCACAGTCTCCAATTATTTAGTACGGCTAGATGTCAAAAATTTGATTTTTTATGTACAAATATTAAATAACCTTCAAATATGTAATAAAAGTGCCTTAATATTTGAACATTTTTAACAACAAAAATCGAAATAAAATTTTGAATATTATACAAATACCTATAAAAATGATCAGAATTGCTAACATCAACGAAAAATTACCCGCCGGACTGGCAGACAAAAGTGTAGAGTTTTATATCCATGAAGGAGATATTTTTTGCTTACACGGCGGAAAAACATACCCATTTAGCGATATCCCAACCCATATACTCGACAAAGTAAAAGCGGATATGATGGCAAACAAAAGTGCCTTAAAGGCCATGAATACATGGGGAATTCAAAACGATAGCGACAAACTAAAACAATATATCGCTTGTCGGCATGGGGCTTTTGATCAAACGCCTGACATGACCGAAGACGGCGTAATGCTACCATCTGAATATGTAGACTGTGGCCGACGTGGACAATGCCCCAATGAAGGCAAATTGTGTTCGGCAATCGCCGTTAAAAATGGCTTTCTAAACAAAAAAGAAATCACCGTATTGAAATACATGGGTGCTGGCCTTCTGGATAAAGAAATATATATGGCGATGGGGATATCGGATAACTCGCTTCGGTATTACAAAGACAGAATCCGCCTGAAGACTGGACTGCTTTCAAAAACCTCGTTCGCCGTATTAGCCCATCAACTCAATTTGCTATGATAGACGAAGAATGGGTAAACTTCGCACTCCATGAACTCACCAAATATGAACATGGAATTCAGTTTATCAACCAGATACTCAGTCATTCCGATGACCCTGATATATGTAAAGCGTTGACACATGTTTTGCATAGAAAACAAAGCAAATGCAAAACGATTCAAACACTCCTTTGTGAGGAATATGAAAAATCCGAAAACCATTAAAACACATCTACATGGCTAAAATACAGTTGAAAGGAATTATTAAGGAAGTAAGCCCAATTAATACCATTGGTATTAATAATGCCAAGCATCAGTCAATGTTATTACTTGTGCCCGGATTTGTAGACAGCTACGGCGAAAAACGCGCAAAAGATGAATTTTGGCGCATCAATGTGGTAGGCGATAAAGTTGATCAATTCAACTTATCAGCGATGAATTTAATCGATACCAAAGCGGATGTAGTGGTATACATCAACTCTAGTTTGGCGCGAAAGGATGGGGCCGTTCGTCACTTTTTAAACGCAAATTTAGCAAGTTTAGAACTAAGAAAAAATTAGCTGTATGGACTGGACGAATCTATTCCTGTCAAAAAAAAGCAAGCTAAACAAATATCAATTAGCCTTGCTCATGGAGTATTATACCAACAACCCAGAACTAAGCACCTACGAATTAAGCAAGCTGTTTAATGTGGGCAACAAAACCGCTGATGGCTATATATCCAAACATTTGTTCGGTGTGATACAGGGCGAGCGCGTGCAAATCACGCTACCCTCAAAAATGAATCAGAACTAATTTGCTTTTAAAGATTAAAAAGGGTTTGATTAATTTAAAATTGCTATTATTGCAATCAATTTAATGTAGTTTTTAATTTATTTTTAATACCAATATGCCCACGAACAAGAATATAATGACGGAAGAAGAGCAGTCAGTAGAGCTGCAAAAACAGGAAGTCAGTGACCCTTTATACGATGCCATAAGCGAAGCACTCGCAGAAGACTCTAAAAGGCCGAATAAGCTTTCTGCAAGCGCGATAAACAAGATTGTAGAAGGACGAAAACACGAAACTGAAGACCCCCTATACGATGGGATATCAAAAGCATTGGCAGACTTTCATCTGTCAGAAAACCTGAACCCCGAAGTAATCGGATTTTCGATCAACAAAAATTAACTGAAAAATAAATTTGCAAGCATTAAGGAAATTTGTATGTTTGAACTGTGTAAACAGTTGGAGGAATCCAACGCAAATTTTCTTAATCAAAACATAACGTTCAGGCGATAGGGTGGAAGTCCCTCAAACCTCGATTCTTCGACTGTTTACACGGCGACCTGAACATTCATTTAGAAAATTTACCCGCATGAAAAACACCCTTCGAAGCCATCAAACCAGCGCAAAGAAAACGCATCAATTTAAACTTGATTTAAACGCCAATACAGACAAATACCGCGGTGAAGCTACCTTTAACGTGGCCATTAAAAACGCAAGCGATCCGTTTTTTAGAAAAATATTGAATATGCTTTTTAAGCTTAAGAGTGGCGTGGAGAATGGCCAATTGCAATTAACCGAAAAATAAATTTGCAAGCATTAAGAAAATTTGTATGTTTGAAACGCTATATAGCTGGACAAATCCAGCGAAAATTTTCTTAAAAAATATAAAGCTCAGGCGATGGGATGCAAGTGCCCATATTCCTCGATTTTTCGGCTATATAGCAGCGACCTGAGCACTCATTTTAGGCTATTATATTTTAGAAAATTTATCCGCATGAAAAACACCCTTCGAAGCCATCAAACCAGCGCAAAGAAAACGCATCAATTTAAACTTGATTTAAACGCCAATACGGACAAATACAGCGGTGAAGCTACTTTTAGCGTCGCCATTAAAAACGCGAGCGATCCGTTTTTTAGAAAAATATTGAATATGCTTTTTAAACTTAAGAGTGGCGTGGAGAATGGGAATTAAGCAAAAAAAAAGAGGACGGCAATCCTCTTCTTAAAATTTTCTTCCAAAAGAAACAATCAAATAACCGAACATTAAAATGGACGACTAAAATGATGATCAAAATATTTAAAAACGAATATTTATGACTAAACAAAACTACAAAACGTATATCTATTTTTCTAAAAAAAGTAAAAATAAATACCTGAACAGCAGCTGAACCAATCACCTACCACTTCCTTACAAGAAGCTGAATTTTAAAACATTAACGTATTAAACAACCAAAATGGCCCGTATTAAGGCCCAATGGGTAATTTTTGCCTAAAAATTTCACCGATTAATCAAATTTTAAACATAAAAACACATGGAATATATCACGTCTAAACAGGTACAGTTTTATCACCGGTCAGCCAAATTTGATCGTACCAGAATGAATATTTTCGCTCTACATGACCATATTGGCCTAAACCTATACACCTTATTATGTGACACCATATTTGACACGGAAGGTTATTACACCAACTGGACTGAAAGAGAAATAAAAATATTCGCACTGACGTACAGAACTAGTATAGAATTCGTAAATGAGTTGATAGAAACATGTTTTGTTGAAGACGTATTCAGTCGAGATATGTATGATAGTCATCGAATACTAACCTCAGTAGATGTACAAGAAAATTTTTTAAGGATTGTTAAAGCGCAGAAATGGGCAAACGTCAGAATTGACCCAAAGTTTAATCTTCTAAAAACGACAGAAGAACCAATTCCAGAATTTTCTGAGAATGATCTAGGAATTACCGCGGAAATTTCTCAGAAAATTTCGTATAGTAAAGGTAAAGGTAAAAGTAAAGAAGAAATAGTAAAACAAAGTTTTGGTAAAGAGAGTGAGTGTGCTAACGCACACACGCACACACGCGAGGAAAAAATTCCAGTTTTTGAAAATTCAGTTTTTTCAGAAAAAAAACTAAATGAGCCTGCCGAGGCTCAAAAACAAATGCTAGTCGCCGAAAAAAAGGGAAAAGAAAAAAATTGCGCGCAAAAAGAAAAGATCGAAAAAGTGCAAGTTCGAGAGCGTGTACACCTCAAACAAGCCGAAATAGAGCAGCTGAAGCGCGAATTAGGCGAGGAGGACTACAATTTCGTGGTCGACAAAGTGGATTTGTACAAAGGTGCAAAGGGGAAAAAATACCAAGATGATTTTTGTGCAATCAGGGGTTGGGGATTCGCTGCACTGACCGAGCATAAGGCGAAAACAGCCAACCTAAATGCCCAAAAAGAAAAAAAGAAAGGTGCAAAAGCATGCATAGGCGTTTTTGAACGCTTGGAAAGGAAATATTCAAATTCAACATATGCCTAAAAATTACAGGCTAATCAAAAAACAAATCTATGGAACTCGCTAGAATACACCCACAAGCAGCTAATTTTTTAGCAATACAAGAAACAAAGGAGCTGGAGCTAAAACCATTTTTGCAAGCCCTAAACTCCAAAAAAGTATCAGAAAGCACCGACGAAGAAGTGATTTTAACGCTCGCTAAAGCTGTATTAACAGCAATACATCGCCTGAAAAGAGAAGTTGAAGACGACGAGGAGTATGAGCAATTGGCGAATTCTATTTTACGAGAAGTTCGCGAAGATTTTCACATGCTTACTCTCGATGAAATTCAATTAGCTTGTATTCGAGGTTCTAAAGGGTTATTTGGCGAAGTGTTTGCAATTAGTGCCGTTCAGATTTTGCAATGGCTGGGAGCTTTTAAAGTTGATCAGAATCGCCACAGAGCAAAAAAACAATTAATACTTGCACAAGAAGTAAAAATAGAGCCTCGGGAAGTAACCGACGAAGACTCCAAAAAACTAGCCTTAAATGCATTCAATAGATATAAAAAGACTGGGAAGTATGAGGATTACGGTAATATCATTTACCATTTTCTTGAAAAAAAAGGGTTGATTAATTTTTGCAATCAACGCAAAAATGAGATTAAAGAGGCTGTTTTAAAAATGGAGCTGGCGCGATTATCAGCCCCCTTAAATTTAGATGAAAAAAGAAGATTTGAGCGCGAAAAAAACGATTTGCTAAACAAACCAGAAGACCTAAAAGGCATGTTTAAACGCCATGCGCTGAATGTATTTTTTGCTGATTTATGTACGTTGGGTGCCGAGTTGGAAATACCGCTTGAAGGTTGGGGAACAGCTGTAGCGGTCTAAGGTTTTAGTTTTTCGTACATTTGTATATATCTAATTCAAAAATCATGAAGCTGCTATTAGACATACAAGACGACAAAGTTTCTTTCTTTATGGAACTTCTGAAAAATTTCAAGTACGTAACAGCAAAGCCTTTTGTAGATAAAAATGTTGCTGAAACTGATTTTTGGGAAGAACTGCCCGAAAATGCTCAGAAAGGTATAGAGCGAGCACAAAAACAGGTTAAAAGCGGACAAACAACCCCACACGCCCAGGTAATGAAAAAATATGCCAGATATCTATGAATTTAGATATTCTATGGACATCAGAAGCAATCGAAACATTTGATGCAATTATTTTTCACCTGCAACACCATTGGAGCGAAAGCGTTGCTAAAAAGTTTGTTCAAACAGCAGAAAAAAAGCTTTCAAATATATCCAAGCATCCATATATATTCAAAGCGTCGGCACTAAAGCCATCTGTTCGCAAAGCACCTATTTCAAAAAATTGCTCCCTATTCTATGAGGTTCAATCAAACCAAATTGTCCTATTGTTTTTTTGGGATAACCGACAAGAGCAAGGCCTCTAATTTCGGTATCCCGCATAGTGTGTAAGTTACACTAATATCCTATATTCGCTCCATTTTATAAAACAATGAACATACTTATAGGGCACGGGCTTTACTTACACTGGGTTTCTCTTCTTTTCATCATTTTCGTTTTTATTGTTTCCATCCTGCAAGGATGGAACCTTTTGATCACCCCAAAAGAACAACAACGTACGTGGCAATTTATATTAGTTGTTCTAGTACTATTTCGTGATATTGTTGAGGGACTGTTTCAAACTACCAGCGCAGAAATAGCGATATCAATACCCGTTCAGCGGTTTTTAGGGTATGGCTTCGGTTACCTTGCTGCTGCATTTTTCCCAATTTATTGGTATAAAACGATTGGCCTAAAGCCGCTGAAATGGCATGCTAAATATGGGCCTTTCATACTCTCGATACCAGTAATACTGGTTTACATATTCATTTTCCCGCTAAGTGGCGACTTGCGCTTCTCTCGAAGTTGTGCGTACGTTGTTCCGCTTTGTTATGGCACCTACCTCATCGTTCACATATGGCGCACTATATTTAAAGCATTTTTCGAGACGGCTAACAAACGTGTACTGCAACAAAGGCTGCTGCTGCTATTTACCGTAGTCCCATGGTTATTATCGCCTATCATTGGGCTTAATCATCCACAATGGGTGGAAGATATTGTAATTAATACCATTTTCGTCTTAATAAACTGCTTGTTTCTATGGCAAATAGGTATTAAAACCAAAAAGAGAACCGAGGTTGATAAAAAGTTTCTGAAAGCACGAAATTTTTATTATTCGCTTGATTTTAAGCCCATAAGCACGCCAATACATCCAACGTATATCACCTCAAATAGGAATACATCAGCATTTGAATTTAATTGCGAGCGTCTCGATTTTGATAAATTAGAAATCAAAATCGCGCGACTCATGATCGACAAAATGCCACGAAAAGAGATAGCAGAAATGTTAACTATTTCTAGCAAGAAACTTGAAACAAGTATATCGAGCATATACAAAAAAACTAATATCGGCGACGAGTTTGGAATTAAGCGACAATCAAAATTAATCCAGATTTTAAATAGCCCAATCCATAAAAATGAACTATTATGGGTATTGGGGGCAAATTAAGGGAATTTTAGGGGGGATTTACGGGGACTTTGGGGGAATATATAGGGGTTTTTATTCGGTGTACGTGTTTACCTTGCGACTCAATTTTTAGCAAAAACAAACAATATACTAATGCAAACAAACCGTCTTCAATTACAACAAAAATCTAGTGGCCTTAAACCTATTATATCGTTCCCTGATGTGTTTGATTTTTTAAAATCATGTCAAGAAAAGGGTGTTCTTCCTAATGATATAGGTAACATGCTTCAGTTATATTCCCAAAAAAAAGTAACAGATAGTATGGATAAATGGATGTTCGAAGAGCTTGAGTTCCTGATGCGGTCGATGAGCATTAATTTATAGTAAATAATATAATTTTATATTATTTATTTCAATATTAAAACAATTACCATATATTAGCGTATATCAATAGTATGGATAGTATTCGAATTCCAGTATATAAACATATACGTCGTTATTTACAGGTACAGTATGGAAATTGCATTTACGCTACTGATCGAAATTATGCTAGCGCGATTATCCGCGGTATGCTCAAAAAGTTCGATAAAAAGGACCCAGCCAAAGTCCGACCATCTCAAAAACTAAATTTAGGTGCCACGTTTGACGTGGTGATTGGCCGAGAAGGTATCCAACGATTGGGCGGGTACCTAACCAATGCTGATATTCTAAAATTTTCTCAAGCGATTGACCTCCTTATCCGACAAGAAATGTATCGCTGGTGCCAGCATCCAAATGCAACCGATCACGTGATCGATTTTAATATCCGTCGTTTTATTGATCTATACGGTTTTTCTGAGGATGATCTCCCCTTTGAAAATTTAAAACGCTGGTATTTTCGCGAACGCGAACGCATCAACAAGCGTTTAAATGCGCGTATTGAACAAGACTATAAAATGATGCTTTCTTATGCATCAACAGAAGATGGACTACCAATTACCCGATGTATTCACTCGAGTGATGGTGAACCATCTAAAAACTGGTCAATTCTGAAAGAATTTCAATTACTGATCCCTTTTAATTAAAAAAATGAGTCTAATAAAGGTTTTCGAGGGTGATAATATTGGCAGCATCGCCCATATAGAAATAGCTTATCATACCGATTTTGAGAGTTGGGAGCCCGCCAAATTCAAAACAGGAAAATCATGGCAGAATATTCAAATAACTGGAGAAATGGCCGAATTAAAACGCAAGACAAAAGATGATCCCAATGGCCTTATTTTCACTTACGCTGGCTTTTTTGATATCCACATGATCAGAGATGAAGTAGAGTTAAAATTACTTCCATTCGTTGGAAAATGTGCCGTATTACGCATTACAGACAATAACAAACGAGTCCACATTATTGGTAAACCACAAAATCCCGTTTTGCTAGACGAAGAGTCAACGACAGGGAAGTTTTTTAAAAATAAAAATGGGTATCAGTTTAATTTTTTGGTGAATCAAACGAGCCCCGCAGTATCGGTTTAATTATAACGAAAATCCCAATAATTACTAAAAATTAAAAACCATGGAAACAATCATTCAACTAATTTTCGAAATTAACAAGGTCGAAAAAAGTAAATTACTGCTACTCGAACGAACAACGTTGCTAAAGCCATTGAGATCAAGACTCAATATGGAGGTAGAAAAAATAAAAACCAATCCCTCTTTAGCATTATCTAATGATGAGAAATTAAAAATCAAAGAGGCTTGTAGAAGTATTGCAGATAGATGGTGGCGGGCTCCATATCTAACTTTGCAGATAGATTTAGGGATAGATATTCATGAAGATTAAGAAAAAATGACACGAAAAATCATTGTGAAAGGCGCGCGCCTATACCCTATTCATCCATTGAAAAAGGGGGAATTAATTGGGGCTTTTTATTTTAATGGGGGTTCGATAATCGCCAAAATAATAGATACTAGCTTGTACCTAAGCAGTGTTAAAGATTTGGGGGAGTTGAGAAATGGTGATTTTCTGGAGGGGGAGCTACAAATAATTCAAAAGTTTGATAAAAAGGTCAAAGTATACGTAAATATGTCCTATCAGGTCAGTCGCGTAGATCGAATGGCTTACCACGGGGCAAAACCAAAACCCAGTTTTTTAGATCAGTTGATCCTTGAGGCTAAAAAAATCTGGAAAAATGTTACGCCTCGAAAAATAGAGTCAATCCCAACTTGCGAAAAATTTCAATTTAGTAAAAACTAAATCGTTGCTGAATCAAACTATTTCAAAGCCAGAATAGCCAATAGGATCGTTATTATTGATCCAGCAGCAATTATCACCCAACGCGTAGTGATAATACTTTCCTCCATATGGGCAAACTTTGCGTCCATCTTTCCTAAAATCTTTTCCATATCGTCCTCTATTTTTAGGTCTATTAATTGAAGAATAGCAGAACGATTCTGTTCGTCCAACCCATTCGCTATACTGTTTGAATCGTTCAACTTCATTTAAGTACAAAAATAAGCAAAAAAAATCACAGCTGTTTTGCCTGTCCTTTCGCGTCCTAAGCTTATAACTGAATTTTGGGGTATCAAAAACAACCCCGATGCGAACCCCGTTTTATTCCATACAATTAAACAAGCCCGAGCAAACCGCCGAAATACACATTTATGGCGTAATAGGTGAAGGCAACCCCAATGATGACACGTTTGCAAAATCGTTTGTTCGTGATTTTCAAGAAATAGAAGGATCGGCAAATACGATCAATATTCGAATTAATTCGCCTGGCGGTTCGGTTTGGGATGGGCTACCCATGTTTAATGCCATACGTGCATCTAAAAAAGAGGTTCATACCTATGTAGACGGCATCGCCTACAGCATGGGGGCCATGATTGCACTCGCTGGTCATACAGTCCACATGGCGAGTGGTTCTCTCCTAATGCTACATAATGTTTCTGGACTAGCATTTGGCAATGCAAAGTCTTTACGAAAATCAGCAGAGACGATGGATAAATATGATGAGCTATTTGCCGAACTAATTGCTACTCGTGCGAACAAAACCATTGATTTTGTGAAAGCTAATTGGCTGAATTATGAAGACAATTACTTTAAACCAGAACAAGCCAAAGAAGCAGGATTAATAGATATAATCGAGTCCTATCAAGCTAAAAACATCCCCCCCAACATCAAGGCACTGAACCACTATCAAGTGGCAGCATTTTATCAAAAACAGCCCGATGAGCCTAGCGCAACATTCCTCGAAAAAGTAATCCAATCCGTAAAAAATACCGTAACAAACCAACCCATGAATAAATTCAAAAAACTAATGACCATCGGCATTAGGGCCGAGGACGATGAACCCATTGAAGTTGAAAAGGCTGAATCTGAGATAGAAGCTTTGAAACAGGAAAATGAGGCACTAAAAGCCGAAATAGAGGCCTTGAAAAAGGAAAATGAAGCCTTGAAAGCTAGATCAGATGACTTAAAAGCGCAACTAAATGAGGTGTCTACTCCGCCCAGTGCGCCCGTTGCCCCAGCTGATGTAATCTATAATTCATCATCTAGGCCAAGTTATGAAACGTCTTTCGATCGTGAAAGGCGAGCAATTCTTGGCCGATAACCCATTTTTTAACTTTTAAAACAAAAAATATGAAATTTTCTGAACAAGACGCGAGTGCTGTTAAAGCATATGTAGGCACTTATGAGAAGCAATTGTTCTCGACGTTACGCAACTCGTTGACCATATTAAATGATATTGATTTGCGTATAGGTGTTAAAAATCAATTGAATTTAACCAAATTAACGGTTAAAAATGGTATTCGTGCGTATAGGCAAGCTTTTGACGCATCAGCTGATGACTTACATTTTTCTGGCCGGACGTTGTCTGTCAAACTATTAAAGCGAGATATGTTTATTTCTCCTTTAGAATTTCGCGACACGCATATGAGCGAGTATATGAAACAAGGCGTGAATGGCGATGATATTCCTTTCGCTGAATACATATCAACTGAAATTAGCAAAAAGATTGGTCAAGAAGTGAACGACAATGCCTATTTCGCAAAAGAAGGCGACGGATCATCTGCCGAGAAATGTTTCGACGGGTTTGGCACTATCATTGAAAAAGCAATTACATCTGAGACAGCAGTAAAGGGAAGTGGATTAGAACCTGTAGCTACTGGTGCTATTACAACATCCAACGCTGTTGAAAAATTTGAAATCATGTTAGAGGCGATGCCATCTGCTTACATCGATTCAGGGTTTAACCTGTACTGCAGCACGGATTTATGGAGAAAATATCAGAAAGATTATCGCGAACGATATGGCAAATATACAGGGCCAGATGATCAAGGACTTTTTTATCTAGACAGTGCCTTAGATAAGGTTCAAATAAAACCATGCTCATGGATGAAAAAATCACAGCGAATTATTGCCACCCCAAAAGAAAATTTATTGGCTGGTGTAGATGGCATGGGCGATATGGACAAAATGAGTGTTTTCTTCAAGCACGAAGTTTTTGAATGGCGTTGGATTTTCGCTTTAGGGTTCTCAATCCGCGACTTTGAAGCAATCAAAGTAAACGATCAAGCATAGCACAATGGCAAAAGAGAAAAAAGCAAACGATTTAGTGGCAAAAGGTGCCACTAAATACATGGTCAATTTCGGGGTTTACATCCCCGAAATGCAAAAAACCTACACAAAAGAAGAGCTTGAAAACGATCCAGATGCATGTGCCTACCTGGTTGAAATTGGCTCGCAAGCGGTAACCGAATTAATCACCCATTCAAAAAATGAACAATGAGCATCTATGCACAGATTCAAAATCTCTCCCTGAAATTCACTGATGGAACCGAAAATCAAAGCGGTATTCAAGAGAAGGCTTGGTTTATTCCACAGAGCTCGTTAAAAACAACGGGCAGCCCAAAGATTGGTAATACAGCTGGGTCCATCCTTGAAATCACTGAACCCCATGTGCTGGAGGCGGGTAAAAAACCGATACTCATGCAACCGCTGTATAAAAAATCAGGTTTAAAATCAACGTTGGAAGGAGAAGAGCTTTCAAAAATGTTTAAATCGGGTGTCGAATTTTTCATACCGCAAATCACAGCTGATAATTTGGGTACGATCGCAGCGATTAAAAACTACAGGGGCATCCTTTTATTGAAGCGTCCAGGAGTGGATAATGAATTTATTCAGGTTGGGTCGGAAGGATTAGCAGCCCATGTAACAGGTGCTGAGGTCGATTTTGGCACAGGGCCAACGGGTGCCGTGGGTATTAAAGTTACATTTGAGGCCTATGGCAGTATGCCATGTTATATCTATAAAGGAGAGCTTCCCAGCGATAAAGCACCATCCAGCGCACCAAAAGGCAATTAGGTAGGTGTGTGCAAAGCACCTACCTTCGCAGACCTCGCCAAAAATAGGCGGGGTCTTTTTCAAAAATTTAATCAAAAAAACATGAAGAAAATATTAATTCTAACGATTCTGATCGCAGCGCAATCCCTCGCTTTTGCGCAAAAAGTAAGTGGTGTAGCCTCTAATGTACATGATGGTGATACCTTTTGGCTAAACAAACCTGACGGGACTGTCCTCAAAATTCGCCTCGCTAGCATTGACGCACCTGAGCTAGCACAAGCCTACGGCAAAGCTTCCAGAGACTTTTTAAAGAAATTGATCGATCAAAAAACAGTTGTGGTAGACGTCCAAGAAAAAGATAAGTATCAACGTTCGGTGGGCGTTGTTTTTCTGAATAACGAAAACATCAATCGTGCGCTTGTTGCCAATGGGTACGCATGGCACTATTTGAAATACTCCCGTGATGCTGAACTGTCTAAAATTGAGGCTGACGCAAAAATGAAGAAAAAAGGCTTGTGGCATGATGAAAAACCATTATCGCCGTGGCAGTATCGAGCAGATAAACGAGCAGCACAAAAGATTAAAATGGCAGCCTAGTATTTAGGCTGGAAACACAATGCTTTTTGAAAAGTCATGTAAAATTACATGGCTTTTTTTTGCATTCAAACACACTTAATTTGTGAAGGCATGTAAAATTACATGCCTTTTTAGTATTTAATAATTCGAGTATTCCACTTCCCCTTGCTGAATTTTATAAAACAAATGTCTAAAATTTTGCACATTTAATAAATAATTGTATATTTGAATATACCAATTAGAAGAGCGGTGCAGCTCTATAAACTCTGCGACAAAATCATGAAAGAAATACTGAAAAACGTTGAAATCATGGGAAAAGACGAAGTCATCCCATCAGAGTACAAGTGTATAATGTTAATTCGTATAAAGCTGCTCAATGACTTAGATGAAGTTTTGTGTGCTTTAGAAAAACCATTATGCATATTGAAAGAGTACGATGAAGATCGAGTTGCTTGTTACTATATAAATGAAAGGGCACGAGATTTATCCATCTCTGAGATAAAAAAACATTGTTTGCGACATCACAATAAAGCAGCCAGAATACTTTAATTTAAAAAATACCCTCAGGGGTATTTTTTGTCATATTTCATATAAAATGAAAGCAAAAATCAATGAAACTGTTTTAATTGCAAACAGAAAAATAATCGGAGAAAAAATCCTTGAAATGCGAAAAGCACGGGGGTTAACTCAACTTGAATGCGCAAAATTAGTAGGTGTAAACCGAACTAGAATTTCACAAATTGAAAATGGTAGCTGGAATTTAGGGATAGACACCATCACGCTTTTTGCTGTTTATTTAGGCTTTACGATTCAGTTTAAAAAAAATGAATCAGTTTGGTGAGATACAAGCGATTATTATTCACTTAAATCTAGCTTGATTTTAAAGCTCAAATGAGATGAGAAAAGAGAAAACATTTTAAGGTCAAAATTCCACTTCCCCAATTCGACCTTAGAAATAGTTGATGATTTTATTCCCATTGACACAGCCAGCTCCTCTTTTGTGATGCCTTTGCTTTCTCGAATTTCCCGAATTTGGTGCCCAATTGACACCCTTTGGTTTAATAAAAAAACCTCATCTATATTACCCTTCACAAATTAAAATCATTAAATAGTTTAACCTTAAACGGCATTGCTCTAAAATCGGGAGCAATGCTGTTTAAAAACATCAGATAACATATAGCTGCTTTTAGTCACTATATGTTTATTTGACTCATATATAATTTTCTTTCTGCTCTTTTTTTTCGGGCAGCACTACCCCGCTCATGCTTCTCATCTAGTTGAAATTTGCGCTTATATTCATCTGCCCAAATTTTACGAAAGGTCCCATTTCTATATAAATTTCTTCCTTTAATTCGAATAGTCGAGCCATCTCCTAGATCAATTGTGAATGTGTGTTGCTGTTTATCTTTTCCGTAACTGTCTTTAATTATTTTTCCTATAACTCGTTCAGTTCCTTCAAATTTGGGATTTCTGTATGAGCCAGAAAAAGTATCTCTCTCAAAACAAACCTCATCCCCAACAACGACGTCGCCTGTGCAATCAATTACAAATAATTCGTTTTCTGTGTGTGTTCCCATGATTTTTTTGCCGAGTTTATCGAGCTGCCCCGCTCTTCTAATTGGTATATTCAAATATACAACTATTTACTAAATGTGCAAAATATTGTACATTTTTTCTAAATAAATTAAAACATCAAGAAAATAGTTTTTCATAGTGATTTTTGCTTAGCCAATCGCCCATTTCTCTCATGAACCTAGCAAGGTCTTTATATTTAGCTGGATCAAAATCGTTGAGTGTTGTGATTTTCTGGGTATCGTTAAATTTATGATCTTCAAAAACACACACAATTTGGTTTTCTTGATCGGTGCAAATCCAGTGATTAGGTCTTTCTGATTCTTGTAAAATATATTTTTGTGCCATTTGTGTTTTTTAGTTCACAAAACTAAGATTCTTCTACCAGAAATCCGCTTGCAATTGAGCCTTTAGGCTGGAGAGTATGTCAGATATTTCTCACGGTTGCGTTGTCCTTTCCACATCACTTTCCCTTGCCGAATTTTGCTTGATGCAGGCAATACAAACATGGCTAAACTCATCACGCGAATACCTCGCGGGTGTTTCGCTATATGTGACCTATGGCACGAATAATTTTCTAAAAAAACGTTTTCAATCAAGCCCAGACGCCTACAGTAAACAAAAACTGGCTGAAGAGCTGCAAAAACTTGTAGGGGAAGTAGGCCTAACAATTCAGGTTGTGGAGGAAGGTCCAAAACCTCCACAACCCAACTCGAAAGAAGAACACGCCAAATACCTCGCCTTATTGCGCAAACGGGATGAGATCGTTCGCCAGATCGACCGTAATATGGCCTTGCTGGATTTTAGTAACAACAAAAACGTGCTTCACGAAACGGCTAAACAAATTCTTCGTCTCCATCAAACAAAAACCGAAATATGGGCTCAAATCGATTTTTATCAAGAACACGACTGTTTTGAGTTGCCTCCCCAAAAAAAAGAACAAAGCAGGGACAAGGAAATCCAATTGCTTTATCAAGCCATTAGCAAAGCAAACAAGCGCCTGAAAAATCCAGATTATAAAAACAGAACAAAAACAGAGGCTTTGAAGAACAAGCACTTAAAACGATTAAGTGAATTAAAAGAACAAGCATGAGCAACATTAAACCACGCGATATAAAATCTACCACCCCACTTGATCGAATTCTTAAATCATGGTTAGCGCACGATCTAGATCATCTATCTGAAGAAGATAAAGGCATTTTGCAGCGCATAACCGAAATTGATAAGCGCATGCAAGAAGGACAGCTTGTAAAAGGCAATAAGGGTGATTTTTCGCGTCCTATGCGTTTGAAGGAGCTCGTTGAATGGCACACCGAGCGGTTTAAAATTAGCAGCCGACAAGCCTACGCCGATATCGCGATGGCAAAGCAGTTTTTTTTATCGACCGAAACACGCGACGACAAAGAGTTTGCACGTGGGCAAATGATTCAGCAGGGTGAAGAGATGATGTTTCAAGCAGCAGCGCAATCGGACTTTAAGTCTGCTGCTGCTTTTTTTAAAGAACTAAGGTTGTTGCGTGGACTGGATAAAGTAGACGTCGAAACCCCTGATTTGAGCAAATGGGAACCTATCCAACTTCGTATTATCGCTGATCCAGCTGAATTAGGATATGAAAAAATGGAGCATCCAAATAAAGAGGTGGAGAGGTTGTTAAAATCGTTCAAAAAAGGGCCGATAGAGAAATTGTTGGATGATCCCCAGTCAGATATAGAGGAGGTTTATTATGAGTAGGGAGGTTAAAATTTGGCTTAACAAGCCACAACGTATGTCGTGGTTAATAGGTGCTAAAGAAGAATACGGCGTTTGGGGGCGTGCCACTGGGAAAACACAGGGACCCATTGCACACCGCAGTTCGCACGCAGCGAACTTGATGCCTCGCGGGGCGACAGGTATAGTCGGCACCACTTATTTACAGTTGTTAGAGCGAACCTTGCCACCGCTGATTAAAGGATGGACAGACCTCGGATACGAGGAAAATGTTCATTTTTGGCGTCGTCGCTTCCCTCCTAAGGTACTAAATATACCCAGTGCTATTTATCCAGTATTAACAGCTGAACACACTATTTTTTGGTGGAATGGTCACGTTTTCCATCTCATTTCACAAGACCGCCCTGGGCTAGCGAACGGGAAAAATCTAGATGCCATTATCTGTGGTGAAGCTCGGTTTTAAAACCACGCCCGCTACATGGACGACATCGTCCCAACCAATCGCGGAAATCGCGAAGTATTTGGCCATCTGGCCGAACATCACATGATTACGATGTTTACCGACATGCCAACTACGCCAAAAGGAAAGTGGATATTAGAGAAGGCGCGGCAAGTAGATCAAGAAAAGATTAAACAAATCATCAATATTCAACTGGACTACAACAATATAGAGGTCGAGTTAACCAATCCAACAATAACAGTTGGACGTCGCGCCTACCTCAAGCGACAACTAAGCAGTTACGCCTATGTGCTTAATGAATTACGCAAAGATTCTGTTTGGTACTCTGAGGCCTCATCGCTTGATAATATCCAAATACTAGGCGTCGATCAGATTAAACAGTGGCGTCGCGGGATGGATTGGCCCGAGTTTCAAGCTTCGGTACTAAACAAACAAGTCGTTCATTCCGACAATGGATTTTATGCCTTGCTTGATACCGACATACATACCTATGACGATTTTGATTATGGATATATCGAAGGCTTAGGCATACACTTGCCCAATGGCACCCTAAACGATTGCCGAAAAGATCGCGACTTGATCAAAAATAAACCACTCGAGATATCAATGGATTATAACGCCTCCATCAATAGCCTCGTGATTGGGCAAGAAACAGAACGGTTTTTCAGGGTACTGAAATCGATGTTTGCCACCAACAAAGAGAAAAAAATATTACCTGATTTGATTGATGATTTTTGTGCGTACTATCGATACCACAATTGCCATGAGGTAAACTACTACTATGACCACACAGCAATAGGAACCGATTCCACACGTCTGGAATCATTAGCAGACATTGTTTCTAACCAATTGATCAAAAAAGGATGGACAGTCCGCCGTTGCTACATTGGCCAACAACCGCGCCATGCCATTCGTTACCATATGTGGCAAGCTGTTTTGAAGGAAAGTGATCCAAAATATAAACCTATCCGTTTCAACAGAGAAAATAGCAAAAGCGTACTTACCTCGATGCAGCTTGCGGGTGTTCGCGTCGGCAAGAATGGCTTTGAAAAAGACAAACGATCAGAAGCAAACAGGCTAATACCTCAAGAAGACGCAACCCACCTATCTGATGCGATGGACACTCTCTACATCGGCAAATTCCGAAACAGTTACGGTTACCAACCTGAGGTAGGTGGATTTATAACGAGTTAAAAACCATTTCATATACGGGTGTTTTTTGTTTTTAACTTTCCCTCCCTCGTTAGTGCGTGTCGTGGGCTCCTGTGTCACGTTGGGTATGAAATTTTCTTAAAAAATAGCTAAACAACTCACTGTCAGTCTAATATTGACCCTTTTCACTGCGTAGAAGTGCGAAGAAAAAAGCGCCTTTTACTTTCCTTTTTTGGAATAGCCTAGGCGCGTTTTACCTGTCCTTTATTCGCCCTCTAACTATACCCAACTTTGAATTATGGAGCTGATACGTATTACCGATATGCTAAAAACTATGCAAATGCGCGGAGAAGATCGTGAGCCAATTCCGTTCTCGATCACCTTCGTCACATGCAACTTAAAAATGGATGAAGGCGGAGAAAAAATAACCATCAAAAAAGCTGTTCTAGTTGGTAGTGGCAAAAGTAAAAGCAAAATGAAAAACCCGAATCATTATTCAAACTATACGCGAAACATTCGATCGGTAAACAGTGACCGAATCCTCAAAATGCACCCAATATTAGTGACGCGTTTTAACAGACAAAAAATCACCCAATGAAAAAAGAGATTGAGTTTATAGACGAGCAAACCGCCATGATGCACGAACACGGTATTATCGTCATGATGGAAACGCCGAGCGTGGCACCGACATCACCGAAGCCTAAAGAGTCTGGGAGCTCGCCTATATCGCCGTGGGGAGCTGACAACGACTTTCCTCAAAAGATCATCGAATTAGCGAGTAAGTCGACAGAACTAGCGTCACTGCTGGACTGGAAAGATAGGGCACTGCAGGGGCGCGAGGTGATTGCCGTGAATCAGGTGTGGAATCCTAAAAGTAGCCAATACGAAGAGTCTGCAATTGATGATGAGGAAATCAACGAGTTCCTAAGCAGCCGGATGTTCAAACGCTATTGGCGCGAAGCTTCGACCGATTTTAACTGGTTCTGGAACATCTTCCCCGAACTGATCAAAAATGTGAAAGGTGACAAAATCGCGAGTATCGGCATTATCGATGCCTCGTATTGTCGTTGGGGTAAAATGAACGATCGAGGCACCATTGAAACCTGTTACGTGTCGGCCGATTGGCCAGCTGCAAAAGCAGATGATCAAAATACACTTAAAATCAAAGTAGTTGATCCATACAGCCCCACGGTGGTTGATGACATCAACAAAGCGAAAAACATCAAGTCGTTTGTGTACCCAGTGTCATACCCCTCACCGGGCAAGGCTTATTATCAGCTGGCACCATGGGACGGCTGGCGTGTCTCAGGATGGCCCGAACTGGCCCAGATGATCCCCAGATCAAAGGTCAAGTTAATGACACATCTGATGTCAGCTAAGTTCATATTGGAAATACCAAGCACATTTTGGGCTCATGAGTATCCGAATTGGGATCAAAAGAGCTTTGAGGAGAAGCAGGAAATTAAAAAAGCCAAGGTAAAAGACATGAATGACATCTTAACTGGTGTCGAAAATACAGGTAAAACGATCCTGTTCGATGCTATTTCGGATATCCACGGCAACCCACACCCTAGTTGGAAGGTAATACCAATTGAGGACAAGTTACGTGATGGTAATTTCTTAGAGGATAGCAGAGAAGCGTCTCAGCACTTGCGTTCAGCCTTGAACCTCGATTCAGCCCTCACTGGTGATGGCCCGGGCAAGTCGCTCGGTGGTGGAGGGGGCGATAAACGTATCGCGCTCAATATCTTCGTGGCGTTACTCCAACCCTATCGCGAGGTACTTCTGGAGCCCATTTACTTTATTGCAGAGTACAACGGGTGGTTAAATAAAGAAAGGTACCCCAGATTGAAATTCAAAACCGTAGAAATCCAATTAGAAACGTTGGACGTGGCACACCAAACCAGTAAAATCGTAGCAAACTAATGGCATTATTTGACAAAATAGAGGAACTGAAAGCACATAATAGTTCGATAGCTAAGGGCTTAAGTCTCGGCGTAGTGCAATCGTTTATTGATGAAGCAATCAGCAAACATATCGTTGAGACTATTGGAAAGGCCACGTTTAGCGAGCTTGTAGAGGCAAAATCGGCAGGTATTGACCCTGAAAGCAAAATGAGCTGGCTGCTCCATCTGACGCAAAAAGCATGTGCACACGTAGCAATTGCTAATTATGTCCCTTTTGGTTCTGTTTTATTGAGTGATTCGGGTGCGCATGTCCATTCTAGCAGTAACCAGTTGCCGGCATCTGACGCCAAATTATCCGCTTTGCGCAAACAGGCAATGGATGATGGATACCATGCGCTAGAAACACTGGTGGACTTTTTAGAGAAACATCTCGACGAATTTCAAACCTATGCCAATTCAGAAGCTCACCAAAACAACCGCTCATTATTCATCAATAGTTCAAAAGAATTCAATGAGAGTACATCGGTGAAGATCAGTGCGCAATTATTTGCAAGTATCCGAACCGAAATCGCTCGCCTGGAACGAGACAGTATCGAACCAATTTTAGGAACTGTTTTAAGTAGTTTTTTGCGAAACAAGATTGCTTCTAATGATTCTTTTTCAGTTGGGGAGAGCAAGTTAATGAAGCATGTAAAACAGGCCATTGCACCGCTGACGCTCGCTGGGGTTATCCCGTATGGGATGATCAACATCAGCTCTACTGGACTATGGGGCTGTTCCTCCGCCGAAAGTAGTCCAGAAATAGGACGATTGCAACAAGCTATGATGGTTTTAAACACACGTGGCGAGGGCGAACTAGAAGCCCTAAGAAGCTTTTTGAACAAGAACAGGGCTTCATTCCCGAGTTACAAAGGGAAAGAATCAACAGGGACAATAAAAATAAATAGCACAAGTAGTGCGGTTTACTTGATGTAGAAAAGGAGAATTCATTATGAACATTTACGCACACCTGTTAGGGATACTAGGCACGGCTGGTGGTTCTGTTTTTTTAACGCACTTATTCACGCGCAATAAAACAAACGCAGAGGTGAGTAATCTCGTTGGGAAAACCTACATCGATGCCTTGGAAAACTTACGCAAAGAAGTATTTCGATTAGAAAAACGAGTTCATGAGCTCGAAAATGAACTTAACTATTGGAAAGGGAACAACTGATGGAGATCAAAACAATGTCTCAAAATGGTTTAACCTTCCTCATCCGCGAGGAAGGTATGGTGTTAAAGCCTTACTTATGTTCAGCCAACACGGCCACCATTGGCGTTGGATGTACTTTTTACGAGGACGGAAGAAGGGTTAAGCTCAGTGATCCACCAATCAGCAAAGAACGCGCGATTGAACTTTTAAAACTCGTTTTAAAAGGCTTCGAACAAAAAGTAGCGAGGGTTACGCGCGATGATATTAACCAGAATCAATTTGACGCATTGGTGAGTTTAGCCTTTAATATCGGTACGGCTGCTTTTGATGGCTCGACCGTCCTAAAGCGTGTAAATGCCAACCCGAATGATCCGGCCATTCAGCAAGCTTTTGAGGCGTGGCGTTTATCTGCTGGCAAACCTATTTTGCTGGCAAGAAGGCAACGAGAATATCGCTTGTATGCGAAAAAATAAAAGGTAACAGCCTGTTTGTGCTGTCCTTTCACTCCCGCTATAATCCCCCGAATTTTGCCCCTATAGGTTTTAAAAAAACAAGCTCATGCAATTCTGGCGTAATTATAAAACTACGGCAATAGGCTTTAGTCTAGCTGTTTTACTTGCTGTACAACCTGTGATCAGCACGGGTGAAATTGATTGGAAACAGCTCATTGTAGCCATCATGGTTGGCGCACTTGGGTTTTTAGCAAAGGATTTTGACACACGATAAACAATGAAATATATCCTACTAATGTCACTAACGCTGCTATTCGGTTGCGCAAGCCAACAAACAAGGATAGAACGAGCAAGCAAGCTTTTGCGTGCCAACAATGGCCAATTAGCATCACTTTGCGCCGAACAGTTCCCAATTCGAGAACGCTTCATTTCGGGGAAAGAAATCGTCAAAGCAGATACGATTAGCGTGGCGGGTATTCATGTGCCTTGCCCAGCTTTACCCGATCAAGAACCCGTTTTCGTCAAATGCCCAGACGGCAAAAAAATCATCAAAACAGTTTACAAAACAGATACGCTGGAGCGTGAAAACACAGCTAAAATAGTCTATCTGTCAACTAGACTAGAAAAGGAGCAAGATCGGCGAAATATAGCCGAAGCAAGCCGCGATAAGTATCGAAAAAGAGCAGTGATACAATCACTAATGAGTGCTTGTTTATCCGCTATGATTATATTTTATCTGATTATTCGCTGGAAATTAAGATGAACCGCATTCAAATAAGCCGTCCTACTGGGCAAGTAGAAGCATACACCGCTCCAGCCTCATGGGACGAGTTAACTCCAAAACAGCTGAGCTACTGGAGTGCGATATGCTTGCTTTCAATCCCATTAAATGAAGCAAAAAAGCAGCTTGTGCAGCTGTTTTATCGCATCCCACAACGAACATTCAAACACTTAAAGACGGTTCAGGTGCTGCAAATTGCCGATACGTTGAACTTCCTTTTTGAAAACAATCAACTCACGAAATGGCTTATAAAATCTGTTAGATGGGGCTTTGTTCGTTATCATGGCCCTGGTAACTTCCTTGCAAACCTGACCATTGCTGAGTATCGATACACAGAATTATGTTATCAAAGCTATATCAGAACGCACGATAAAGAATGGCTTGTGCAGCTAATGGCCACCTTGTACCGACCAAAAAGGAAAGATAAAATCACAGATGATATTCGCGAAGACTTAACAGAACATGGCGTTTTCAAACGCAAGCGTCGTTTCTCAAAACTAAGTGCTCACTTGTTAGAAGCCTGTTTACTCAATTATGAAGGTTGTCGCAACCACATGATCAAGCAATACGCCGGTGCATTTAAGCCAGTAGGCCCGTCAGAACAATCAAGCAAAATTTTTGATCTGGAGGAAGTAATCGAGGCTTTCGCAGGCGACAAGTTTGGCAGCTTCAGCGAAACTGAAAAAACCAATCTGCACCGCTTTTTTAGATACATGGTAAGTTCTATCGAAAAATTAGAAGAAGAAAGTAAAGCATCATGAACGAAATCGAATACATCAACTATTTCGAGGGGTTGGCGCGAAAAAACAGTGTCTTAAAGCACGCGCCAGAGGGCAATCAAAAAAGCTTTTTTTGTATCAACAATCCATACGAAACCGCCGAATTTGACGATGCTATTCGTGATTCAGCGGGGTCGACGGTACTGCTTTTAGATGCCCCTACAGGCTACTTATCAGACAATGGTAGTGGCAATTGTACTCAAACCACCAAAATAGAGTTTTTGGTGGTTGAAAGATCAAGCAAAGAGGATGTCCGAACAACGCGCGCCCATTGTTTCCAAACGGGGCTTGATATCTTGGCGCGTATCGGCTCCGACGCGAGTAAAAAGACCATCATACCCGGGCGTTCAATTTATTTCATAAACGAGAGTATCACCTACGACGTGGTTGGCCCAATCAACGTAGACTATTATGGGTATGCCTTTACATTCAGTTTTGTGTGTCCTTTCAGTTTTTCGAGCAAAACGGGAGCTTGGACAGATGTTATTTAACGATTAAATACGATGGCTATTCAAGTTGTTTCAGAACCCGACATACTTGCCTTTTCAGGCAACCCGATCGTATTTAAACTCACCAGTAATGTAGGGGCAGACCCCACCAATGGGCTTGGTAGTTATTTCGACGGGGACCTCGACGATTTTAAGTTATGCCGAAAGGCGGGCACTAAGCTAATTTTTGAGTTCAACAACCAGCGCGTGGAGTTCACGGTTAATCCTCATTTGAAAAATGAAGGTGAATTAGGTAGTATTTTGCCTTCGCGCCAATCAAATTATCAGGGCGATTTTCTTGGTGGTAAAAGTAGTTTTATACCGTTTACCCCTGATCTAAACACGCCCGCTAGTCGCTGGGATGGGGTATCAGGCAAATATTGGCCCCTGATCCCGTTAGCGTTGTTAGTACCGTATTTAAAGGCCAATTATACGCTAAATGCCCACTACGAAATAGAACAGGTAGGCGATAAAATTCGGTTCATTGCGCGTGAACGTGGTTCAAACCATAGCCTCCAATTTTCTGGCTCAAATGGCAACAAAAGTGAGTTTCTCGTGGTTGACCAGGCGGGTATCAACCCGCGAGCCCTAGCATTTAAAAAGGTATTAGTTGATATTTTTTTTAAGCTTTCTGGAAGCCCGTATTTTGAAAAAATATATTCAGAAGAAATATGGCAAGACCCACTTTTTGGGACTATCGAGTTGGATATAGCACCTGTTTTAAGTGTTTATTTACGGCACGATTTGCCTAGTTCAAGTGCCCATACAGACTCTAAAGGGACATACTTTTGCCGTTTCACCGAGCTAATTGGCCCCAAAAAAACAGTAGGGGCATGGATTGAAACGCCTAAAAAACACGTGCTCAAAGGAGGCCTTTCACGATTGGCATTCAAAACAAAAAAGCTTCTTGATATCCTGCAGCCTGTACCAGCTGATTTGAGTAAAAACAGGTTTTTAAAGCAAGGTAGCCGTATTATAAACATCCGTGAGGGGCAGCCCGAATGTCTTACGTACTTCAATACGCTTCCGTCTGAAACGATGTTTATTCTCAAGGTACACGTACACTATGGCAATGGAGGGGAGGGCACTGGGACACTAGAACTAACCCAGCCCATTAAACAATACGAAAAGATTCTTATTCCATGTGGGTTGGAAACCTTGCGTCGCGTGACCAACAATGACCCTCAGCCTATTAAAAGCTATAGCGTTTGTTTGTGCACAAGCAACGGGACGGTCGTATCTGAAAAAGTCACGTACCTCCTCGATACCACATTTCGCGAAAATGTGCGCTACTTCGTGTACTCGTCTAGCTTTGGCAGCTTAGACACACTGGTAACGTATGGGCGTGGTGAGGAGTTTTACGACCTAAATACCCAAACCGCGAGCAAGCAGTTTCGGAACTCGGCACCTATCGAGGTGAGTAATCGCGAGAACTATCATTTAAAAATCCAACGAAACTTTAAAGTAACTACGGGCTGGCTTACTAAAAATCAATTCGATCAGTTGACTGACTTTTTCCTAGCAGAAAAGAAATGGATAGTCGCCGAAGGTGCCTATCTACCTATTACCGTTACGAGTAAAAAACTAGGCGAGTATCAAGATCAAAACCCCTTGATTGCTCAAGTTTTTGAGTACCAGTACGATTTTGATGAAAGTAAATACACGGCATTCAGCACACTGATATGATTGAGCTAAGAACGCTAAATGGGGGAAATATTGACGTCAATAGCACCGCAATAACGATTGAGCTAAACAACAGCTTGTTCAATGATGGAGCGGTTTTTAAAGGCAGTTTTAGTTATCCCATTTCACTCGCCTTAAGCCCAAATAACATTAGGCTTTTTAAGTTTGCGAATCATTTGGAGGTAGCTTCAAAAATAGTGAATATCCCAGTTTACGTACGCGTAGGTTGTTCTGTCTATAAAAAAGCATTACTACAACTTTCGGTAGGGGAATCAACTTTCGAAGGCACGCTAAAAATGGATATTGGGAGTATTAGCGATAGTATCAGAATAACGAAGTTAACCGAAGTCCCTTTCAAGTCACATTTTTTACGAGGTGGCGATGTGCTAAAAAAAAACATGCTAGATGCTGCCAAGAATAAAAATTGGCAGGTAATCCCATATACCTTCCTTCCGGTATTCAACCCTAATTTTTGTGGTGAATCAACAGATAAAAAAACGCCTGATAACAACTCGTCCATTAATGTTTATGGGGTCAATGGATTTGACTTACCAGTGTGGGGCGTTGGCGGATTAAATGGAACTCAAATAGTTCCCTATTTTTATTTGTCATATGTATTGGCAGAGCTAACCAAGTGGCTTGGATTTAGTTTAAAAGGCGATTTTCAGACTCATCCAGACGTAGAAAGAATAGTGATCTATAACCTGAATAGCACATTCATGGGCGAAATGATCATTGCTGCCAATGACCATTTACCACCTATAAGTATTGGCGATTTTATCAAAAGCTTGTGTGCTTTTTTTTGTTGTCGCATCAAGGTAGATGCTAGCAAAAAAGAAATAGATATATCATGGAAAAAATCAATATTCATTAAACCCACCTATCATAATTGGCACGACAAGTTAATCGCAATAACCCATCATCAATTATTTGATTCAGAAGGATACACCCTCTCATGTCCAATTGATGGGGCTGACGATCAGCAACCCGTTGACAAAATCAGGATTGGGTCTGGAAAAAAGAAGATCGAAACGAATGCTGGCACACTACAGTTTGTAGAAAAAAAGTTGGAGAATGGTAATTGGAAAATACCCGTTGACAATCGAGCAGGAAATATATCAGACCCTATGTTTTCAAGGCTAAGTAATTACCGCATCATTGAAAAACGGGCAAGTTTCCCGCTGCGATTTTTGTTCACGGAAGGGATAGTAAATGGGTATCCAAAGTGCACGAGTGACGGGGCTTTTTTTAGTTTAAAAATGAGTGGTGATAGCGGATTGTTTGAGTACGCACACAAACAATGGTTTCAGAAAACATTCGAAAGTAAAATATTAAAAGCCCGTTTTTTATTGACCGAAAATGATCTTAATCGGTTAAATGATGAGGATATCATTCACCTTAAAAGTCAAAGTGGCGTAACCGTAGCATGCTTGATCAAAAAACTAACATGTACAAGCTATCAAGATCAAAACCGCTTTATTGCTGAGGCTGAAATGGTGGTTTTAGATAGTGCAATACTGAACCATGACCCAAAAAATGAAATAAAAGAAAAGAGTGCATCGGCAGAAGTAAATCCAGATACAGGTGTTTTTATACGATTAGATATCAATAATGCTGTTATTGATAACCGAGCCCGCGAGCTTAAAAATATTACACATGTTTTCTTGAAGGTATACGCTGATCGGAGTTGTACCATTCCACTAACACCAACCAATTTAATCGTATACATCACTCAAACCCAAATTTCGGACGAATTACGTGCTCCGCTGGCAACTCCATCTGCTCCAGTACAACAGCGATTTGTTGTAAATCAAGCATCGGTGAGCATTCACGCAGATTCGATTATGTATGGTGCTCCCAGTTATGGCAGACCCCCAAGTAAGCCCAGAAACCTAAGTCCAAAATACGAGTTCAAGATCAATAAAAGTTTAGAATACACCATTGTCCCATGACCACACCACAACCAATAGATTACGAAAAATGGCTATCCATGACGATCGATAGCCTCCATCAAGCGTTAGATCAATACAACATCGGCAAGCTTGACGGTAGATTATGGAAAAGCATCATGGGCGAGGTCATTCACTCAGGGCAAGACGTCGAAAAGATCGTGATCAAGTTTGCGCAGTATGGCCGTTTCGTGGACATGGGCGCAGGTCGTGGAGTGAAAAGAGGGAACAGAAAACGTAAACCATGGTTCTCAAAAACCAAAACGCGAGAAGTGGCCAGATTACGCGAATTATTGGTTAACGGCATGGCAATAAAGGCAATTTCTGAAATAGAATCAGGCATGAAAAGCGATTTACAAATCAATTTAATTAATACAAAATAAGATGGCAAGTAGTAGCGCGCAAAACGTCCAGTTAAATCTGAAAATAAACGGGGCTGATGCTTTTAATACCCTTAAAGACCTAAACGCTCACATTGCAGCAACAAAGGGGAAAATCAATAAAATGAACTTGGATGACCCTAGTTATAATCACGTGGCCAAAAATCTACGTGAATGTACGGCTAGAAGCAAAGAGCTGCAAAAAGAAATTTACGGTGCACAAAAAGCATCCAAAGGCTTTTTTGATGATTTTAAAAGTGGGCTGGGGGGTATTG
>Ga0114967_10000491_pt1 | contig 33856 bp, 20 predicted proteins | sample M_130628_MF_Meta_FD_92639 | JGI IMG/M metagenome (GOLD analysis project Ga0114967, IMG submission 92639) | Freshwater microbial communities from Lake Montjoie, Canada to study carbon cycling - M_130628_MF_MetaG | ecosystem: Environmental > Aquatic > Freshwater > Lake | place: Lake Montjoie...
TCTCCCCTCGGAAGGATCCCCCTCCTGCGGAGTGTACCGAACGTGGTGCCGATGAACCCAACGGCGTCGACGGCTTGGCGGTGGTTTCCTGGGCGTGGCTTCGGAGTATCCTTTGAGAATCCTGGAGAGGAGGCTCCTGCCCTCCCCGGGACACGCAGGCCGGCGGAGTGATCGCCGGCATGGAATCTCGACGCGCGGAGGAGGGTGACATGGGAATGGCGGAATTTCGAACGAAGAGGTTCGATCACAACGCCCGGCTATGGATGCTCGGCGGCTGGGCCGCCGCGGTGCTCCTGTCGGCCGGCTGCGGCCGCACCGCTCCGGCGCCGGTGGGCAGGCCGTCAGCCGCGGCGGCCGTCAAACCCCGCCCGGTGTCGATCGCGCCGGAGGCCCGCGAGGTGATCGACCGGATGGCGACGTTTCTCGGCGCCACGCAGAGCTTCTCGCTGCGGCAGGTGAGCACCACGACGGCCAGCGACGAGGCGGCCCAGAAGCTCACCGGACTGATGGAGCATGCGGTGCGCGTGGAACGCCCGAATCGGCTGGCCGTGTTCCTCACCGGCAACCAGCCGGGGAGCGGCTCGGTGATCAGCGACGGCCAATCGCTCGTCATCCACCAGAAACAAAAGGACGCCGACCGCTACGAGTCGTCGCCGGCTCCTGCGACCCTGTCGGAAGTCGTCGACAATCCGCACCTCCGGACGATGCTCGCGGTCGGCGGGGCCGACGCAGTCACCAAGGCCCTGCTGGCCGAGGATCCGGCCGCGGCCTTGCTCGAAGGAGTGCAGGAGCTTTCGGTTGCCGACGCCGAGGAGATCGATGGCAGGGCGTGCACGCACCTCGTCGCCCGCTCGGAGTTGGGGAATTGGGACTTGTGGGTGGCGACGGGCGACGAGCCGGTGCCGGTGAAATTCGTGCCGACCATCGGCCAGCTCTTCTTCGGAGGCCGGAACGTCGATCTCTCGTCGACGGTGATCTTCGACCAGTGGCGGTTCGACCCGGACTTCGAGGCTGCGGACTTCGCCTTCGTGCCGGAGGAGGGCTGGGAGAAGGTCGATTCGCTCTCCGGCTTCGCCGACCAGGCCCGTCGCGAGCGCCTCGCCGCGCGCCCGTCGCTCCACCCGACCGTCGGGTTTCCCGGCACGCCGCTGTCGCTGGTCGGTGTGGACGGCTCCCGTTTCGATGCCTCCATGCAAAAGGACAAGATCGTCGTGCTCGACTTTTGGGCCTCCTGGTGCGGCCCCTGCCGGGTGTCGCTCCCGGTCGTCGTCCAGATCTGCAAGGAATATGCCGACAAAGGGGTCGTGTTCCGTGCCGTCAACCTCAAGGAGGATGCGGAGACGATCCGCGGGTTTCTCCAGGATGAGCCGATCGATGCCCCGGTCGTGATGGACAGCGACGGCGCCGCGGCGGCGGCCTATCGGGTCGATGCAATCCCCCACACGGTGATCATCGGCCGGGACGGCATCGTCCAGGCGGTGCATGTCGGGGCCAACGAGGGGATGGAGGCCAAACTGCGCAAGCAGCTCGACGCGCTTCTGGAGGGGAAGTCGCTGGCCCCGAAGGGGGGCAACCAGGCCCGGGCCGAGCCGCTCTGATCGCTGCGGCGCGATCCGCGGCGGGGGGCACTTGCCAGGATTTCCGCCACGCCAGCAGTGGGTCAATCGGCCCGCTCGAGTCGGAAAACCCCGCTGTCCTTCTTCGAAGTGTAGCGGGCCTCGAACCGGCAGGCGGTGGCGTCGGCCCGGTAGCAGAAGGTCCCGAAGAGCCGGCCGAGCCAGGAAGTCCCCGCCAGCGTGACCCGGTCCCCCGCATCCTCGACAACGCGGAGGTTGACGGAGTAGCGGAAGGGGAAGAGCTTGAAGAACCGCCCGGAGAAATCGACGGCCCACCGGTCTTCTCCGCAGGGGCGGAACGTGGCCCGCAGGGGGCCGGCGTGACCGGTCGACGTGCTTTCCCAGCTCCCCGTCCAAGACCCCGTCAGATCGACCGCGGCGGCCGGTGGAGCCACGGCCAAGAGAATCGATAGGGCCAGAGGGAAAAGGAAGCGGGGGTGGGGCATGGTTCAGGCTCCGGGAGAATGGGGATTCCTCGAGTCTGATTCGACCTCACGGCCATGCAAGCGGCCGGGAGGGGATGGCGATCGGTGTGATTCGAGGAAATCATGACGCATCAGGGCCAAAACATTGACCGCCACCGAACCCGGGGGTAACTCTCGACGTAGAACGGTCCACCCGCCGGAGGCTCGCCGATGCCCACCCGATTTCCCTTCTCACTCCGTCGATTCCCCCTTGGGAGGGTCCTCTCCCGAGAACGGTCCCGGTTGTCCGGCCGGAGCCGCCGCAAGCGTCCCGGCCACTGGGAGACCCTCGGCGTGGGGATGCACGGGACCGAGGTGCTCGAGCAGCGGATGATGCTCGCCGCCGACCTCTCGGTGTCGCTCTCCGATGCCCATGTCTGGTACGCGCCGGCCAGTCAGACCTCCTACACGCTCACGATCGCCAACATCGGCTCCGACACCGCCCAAAACGCGGTTCTGACGACGTCGCTGGGCAGCCAGATCTCGGGGGCGGTGTGGTCGGCAGCCTATCTCGGCGGGGCCGTCGGCCCGCTCTCCGGTGCCAGCGGCCCCTCCGGCACGCTCACGCTCCCATCCGGGTCGAGCGTCACCTTCAGCGTCACCGCCCAGATCGCGGCCGACGCGACCGGGGCGCTGGTCACCACGGCCAACGTTTCCGGCGGCGGTGACACGACCCCAGCCAACAATTCGGCGACGTCGACGCTCAAGGCCGTCCCGACGTCGATTGCCGTCACGGACGACAGCGGTTGGTCGAGCTCGCCGAAGGTCCGCCTCGTCAATCCATCGACCGGAGCCGAGATCGCCTCCGCCAACGCCTTTGAGAACGGCTTCAAGGGGGGCGTCAGCACGGCCCAGGGGGATCTCAATAGTGACGGCAAGCTCGAGGTCGTTGCGGTCTCCGGTTACGGCCGGGCTGCGGAAGTGGTCGTCTTCAAGCAGCAGATCGACGCTGCCGGCAAAGTGACGCTCGTGAAGGATCCGGCCTACACCATCCAGCCGTTCGGTGCGTCGTATCGCCGGGGGCTTCGGGTGGCGGTCGGTGACTTCGACGGCAATGGCAGCGTCGACATCGCCGTGGCCAAAGCCTCGGGGACGGGGGATGTGAAGGTCTACACCTCGACGCTCTCCGCCACCCAGCCGCTGACCCTCTACCGCTCGTTCACCCCGTCGATCACCGGGTCGGTTGGCGGAGTCCGACTCGCCGCCGGGGATTTTGGCACCTTCACTTCCGGGGCCACGACCGATGCCACGAAGGCCGATGGTCGGATGGAGCTCGTTCTCGCCAGTGCCCCCGGCATCAAGCCGACGGTGCAGGTCGTCGATCTCTCCGGCACCACCGCGAAGGTGGTGAAGACGGCCACCCCCTTCACGACGGCCTTCAAGGGAGGGGTGAACATCGTGGCGGCCCGCTTCAACGCCGACTCGGTGGCCGATCTGATCGTCGCTCAGGATGGCGGCGGAGCGTCGAAGATCCAGATCCTCGACGGCAAGGTGGGGGGCTCCACGACCCCGCTCTCCGATTTTGCCGCCTACGGCGATCTGACGTCGAAGCCGGTCGGCTTGACGCTCGCGGCAAGCGACACCGATGGCGACGGCCGCATCGATCGGATCATCACCAACCAAAACGGCGTCGCCGCTGGGACCGCGCGAGTGTACGGCTACGACGCGGTGAAGAACCTCTGGAACAAGTCTTCCGAGACTCCCGGCGTGTCAGGCTCACCCCTCGTTTCAAGCCCGATTGCAGCGCTGCCCTACGCCGATATGGTGACGACGGCGACCGGACTGGTCTACCGCGATCTCGTCCCTGGCACCGGAGCGAGTCCCTCCTCGTCGACCGCGAAAGTCACGGTGAACTACACCGGCTGGCTCCTCGATGGCACCCGGTTCGATGGCAACAGCGGAACCTCGTTCAACCTCAATCAGGTGATTCCCGGTTGGACGGAAGGCCTGGCGACGATGAAGGTCGGCGGTCGCCGGCAACTGGTGATCCCAGCAAACCTCGGCTACGGCTCGACCGGCAGTCCGCCGACAATTCCCGGTGGGGCGACGCTGGTCTTCGACGTCGAGCTGACCGCCACGACCTGACTCGATCGGGAAACACGGGCACCGGTTTCTCGATGAAGCCTTTCGGTGGGCCGTCCCCCTGACGGGCCTTCACCACCGGGCTTCGAGTCCCCCATTGGCACCCGACAGGAGCATGCTGCCGGTGCTGTCGATGGCTGTCGCCGGGGAGGTGCTGGCCGAGAAGTTGTACTGGTCGGGGGCGAGCGCCACGCCGGTCAGCCACACGAGGTTGTAACCGAAGCGAAAGCCCCAGGTCTCGTCGATCCGCCAGATCCCCGACAGGTTGGCATCGGCGATCATTCCCACTCCACCCTTCCAGGATGAGCCGGTGGGGCGAAAGGGGTCGAGGGGGGCAAGCTGATCCTGAAACGACTGGGTCTGGGAGAGTGAAGTCCCGGCGAGCCCGACCTTGATCCAACTCTCCAGGGCCCATTCCTGGAACTCCATCCTCCCGCGAACGCCGACCTGACCGGCGAAGAGGTTCGACGAGGTGTGCGCCTTGTAGGTGTTTGCCGCCGGTGAGCCGGCCGGCGTGAACCCCAGGATGCCGACGTCGTCGAGCCCGGCCCAGCGGAAGCCGGTGATCCAATCGAGGTGGCCGCCGTCATACCAGTTGACGCGTTGGGAGGGGCGCGGCGACCGCGGATTCCAACCGCCGTCGAACTGGTGGAAGACGACGTTCACGTCGGCGGACTGCAGCGAGGTGATTCCGGTGAAGTCCCCCTGGGTGCCGTTGCGCATGGCCGTGGAGGCAAAGCCGAGGCCGCCGGGCGCCTGGAGAAGGGCGTTGGGGCTCTCCATGCGGGCCCGCGAGTACATGTTCCACAGCCCGAGATAGCCGGTCTCCCAGCCGATCCCGTCGGAACCATAATCGCCGTAGAGGAGGCGCGCGCCGGGGGCGACCGTGCTCTGGAGCATGTTCTTCTGGAGCGCCGTGAACTGCGGCGTCGCGTTCTCGACGATCAGCGGCCCGTCCTTGAGCGCGTTGTTGCGCTGCATGCCCAGGGCGTCGAAGACGAGGTAGCGCTGGGGATCGGTGGCGGCGCCGACCAGTGGGCCGGAGAAGATCCCGCCGGGGGTATCGACGACGGTGGGAAGACCCGTCTCGGACGGCACATCGGCGGGTTCAAAATCGGCTGGCAGCGGGGGCGTGTCGCCAGGGATATCCGGGTCGGCGTCGGCTGCCGCTCCCACCGTCGGGACGGCGTGGAGGGAGAGGCACACCAACGCCCAGAGAAGGGCGCGCCTCGGGGGGATGCCGCGTGTCACGGATGGGGATGTGCGCATCGAATTTCCGTCACGATCGGAGGATCCGGAACGACCCGCGTCACCGGTCTATTCGGCACGCCCCGCGCAGGGCATGAGAATGGCGATCGAAGATCCTTCCCGACCACAGACTGCCGAATCTGGGCGGTTTCCGCGGGGGCACTTCGGGGCGCGGGGGATCCGGGCGCGGTCTGGGGGGAATGGGAAGGAATGGGGGGGGAATGGGAAGGAATGGGGGATCAGCCTTCCCGCACGACGATCCCCTGCTCCTCGAGGATCGGGAGGACGTTGGCTCGGAAGCCGTCGCATCCGGTTGCCAGCCGACTGCGACGTTCCGCAGGATCGGTGATTGGTTGACCTTCGTGGTTGATCACGCGATCGCGCTTGGTCATCAGGGCGTCGACCGCCGCCGCAAGGTCGTCGTTGCCTTCGTCGAGCCAGGTGGAAAGGATCGCGGCGTCGAGATCCCCGAGCGTGGTCGCTGACCCACTGGTGGCACTGGCCAGCGGGACGCCCCGCCCGCCGAACAGTTCCGCGGCCAGGATCGCCCGGTTAAAGGCCGACGGCATGCCGATCCGCGTTGCCGCGGCGGTTCGGTCGATCTCGAGCGCCGGCCCTGTCGACACCTCGAACAGCTGCATCCCGACCCCTGCATCGACCGCCTTGGCAATCTCGGTGTCGCTCGACGATGACAGCCGCGGGTCGGCGATGATCTCCGACATCCGCATGCCGCGGCCAGTGAGCATGCCGAGGAGCGCGGCGTAGAGGCCGCCATCGACGGTCGAATTGACCACGCCGAGATTGATCGTGACAGGGAGTTGAACCCCGGGCTTGGGGTTGCGGAACCACAGATCATCGGCCACGCGGATTCGCGTGGCAACGTCGGGGAGGAGGGTCGGCTGCTTGCCGTACAGGTCCCAGCGGAACATCGTATTGGCGCAGAAATCCTTGTGGGCCTCGGTCACCAGGCGATTGGTCGTGGTGCGGAAGAGGTCATGGAACACGGGGGCCACACACAGATCCCAGAAATTGGTGTGCACCGGCAGGCTGCCGATGAAGTTCAGACCGGCGTCCGCGAATTGACCGGCGACGTCGGCGAAGTAGAAGCTCGTCCAGTGTTCGTTGAGGTATTCGTGCGCCAGATAGCGCGGGTCCTGCCCGCGGATCGTGTCGACGTAGGTCGCGGCGTTGGGGTTGTCAACGAAGTACTTCGCCTTCTGATCGCGCATGTAGGCGAGGTAGTTGACGGCGTCGCGGGCACGCTGCGCGCTGTCTCCCTGCCGCAGCGATGCGTATTGCCGGAGAATGCCGCGGATCGGCTGGAGATGGGCCCATCCCGGCATGGCGTTGTAGCTCACCAGGAGGAGCCCACCGGGGGCGAGCCGCTCGGAGGCGATGCGGAGGATATCGGCGCGAACATCCGGTGCGACCCAGCTCCAGACGCCGTGGAGCGTGATGAAGTCGAAATCGCGGAGATCGTCGGGGAGCTGCGAGAAATCGGAGGTGACGATGCGGGCGTTGGAGAGCGCGCCGATCTCGATATCGCGGGCAATCTGGGCGGTGTGTTGCGGATTGAGGTCGACGCCGACAAACGACCCCCGGGGGTTGGCAGCGGCAAGCGTTGTCAGCGTTCGGCCCAGCCCGCAGCCGAGCTCCAGATACGTGAAGCCATCGGCAACTGCGGGGGGCTTGATGCGGTTGAGGAGCGCGACATGACGCAGCGCCTTGGGGGCGAGGTGTGGGTAGAAGCCCGGGACGTAGGCGACATCCGTGACATACCCAGCCGGGTTGGGGGCGGACACCAGCAAGCTCCAGCAAGAAGGAAGGGACTACCGGGGGAATGTCCCGCGGCACGGCAGCGCGATCAGCGCTCCGGTTCGATCGACGCGGACATCGAGCCTTTCGAGCGGGCGATAAGCCGATCAGCGCCGAAGGCGTGGATCTGGTCCCGCTTCAGCTCGGCGTGCTCCATGGTCGTCGTGAGCACGATGACGCGCCCTTGGTCGTCAACCTCCTTGGCGAGCTTCCAGCCCCGCTCCGGCGGATGCCCGAAGAGCTGGCGGAGCATGACGATCACGTATTGGTAGGTGTGATCGTCGTCGTTCCAGAGAATGACGTGGTACCGCGGCTGCCGGCGGGGCCGGTCGTCGGCGGCTTTCTCTTTTTCGGCGGGGGCGGCGCCCCCCTCGACGGCGACGGTGGCCGCCGAGTCGGGCTCGGTGGGGGCGGGCTCGGATGAAGCACTGGCGGCGGTGGGCATCGGTCTGGCACACTTCTCCGGGTCGGCGGACCACGGACGGAAGTATACGTTGCGGTGGCCCCGTGAGCCCTGGCGGGCAGCGACCCCCGACGGCCCGGCCCTGCCGGCCCCCCTCCCGGAGATTCTGCCCGTGCTCGACCGCCGTTTTGTCGCCGACAACATCGATCTCGTCACGGACAACTGCCGGAAACGCGGCTCGGATGCCGACGTGACGCGGTTCGCCGAGCTCGACCGGTGGCGGAGGCAATTCCAGGCGGACATCGACCGGATCAACCAGCTGGCGGGGCAGGTCAGCAAGTCGATCGGCAAGGCGGCCGATGCCGCCGAGCGCGACTCGCTCAAGGCAGAGGGCCGCAGACTCCGCGAGGAGGTGGCTGCGCTTGAGACGAAGCAGGCCGAGATCGTGGCCGAGTCAGATACCATTCTCCGTGCGATCCCCAATCTCACCCATCCCGCCGCGCCGACCGGCGGCGAGGATGCGGCGGTGGAGTGTCGTCGCGGCCGGACGCCACTCCCGCAGTTCCCGTTCAAACCCCTCGATCATGTCGACATCGGGGCGAGCCTCAAGCTCTTCGACTTCGATGCCGGAGCGAAGGTCGCGGGCCACGGATTTTACTTCCTCACCAATGACGGCGTACTCCTCGAACTGGCGCTGACGCGGTACTGCGTCGACCTGCTCCAGCGGCGGGGGTTCACCGTCATGACGACCCCCGATCTGGCTCGGGACTCGATCCTCGAGGGAACCGGTTTCATGCCCCGGGGCCCGGAGACGCAGATCTACTCGATCACCGGCAGCGATCTGTCGCTCGTGGCCACCGCCGAGATCACCCTCGGCGGGGCGATGCAAGAGCGGATCTTCGAGGCCGCCGAACTTCCCCTGCGCCTGTGTGGGATCAGCCACTGCTTCCGCACCGAGGCCGGCGCCCATGGCCGGGCCACGCGCGGGCTGTACCGTGTCCACCAGTTCACGAAGGTGGAGATGTTTGCCTTCACGCTTCCCGAGCAGAGCGATGGACTGCACCAGGAAATCCTCGAACTCGAATGCGAGCTGTTCGACGGCCTCGGGATCCCCTACCGGGTGATCGACACGCCCAGCGGCGATCTCGGCGGGCCGGCGTACCGCAAGTTCGACCTCGAGGCCTGGATGCCGGGACGAGGCGAAAAGGGGGAGTGGGGAGAGGTGACGAGCACTTCCAACTGCACCGATTACCAGGCCAGACGGCTGGCGATCCGCTACCGCAAGGCAGGGGAGAAGGGGACGAACTTCGTCCACACCCTCAACGGCACGGCGATCGCCATGAGCCGGGCGATCATCGCCATCGTCGAGAATTACCAGCAGGCCGACGGCTCGGTGGCTGTCCCGGAGGCGCTTGTCGCCTGGATGGGGAAGCGAACGATGACCCCCCCGGCTGCTGGCTGATACGCCGACCGGCGCGGGGAGATCCCAGATCTGGCATCGTTTGACCAGGCGAAGTAATATGATATCATTTAGATGTCGTAACGAAATCTGGAGCGAGGCCCGATGCCGCCCCTTTCCCCGAGAGAGCCATGAACTCGAACACACCGAACCCGTCGACGAGTCCTGCGGTGACGATCACTGAGGTGCCCCTGCAGCCGAACTCCGGCTGGGGCCGGTTGTGGCAGGGGCTGTTGCTCGTGGCATCGCCGGCGGTGATCATCCCCGTCTCGCTCCTCGCCGGTGTGCCCTTTTTGATTCCCTTCCTCATCGTTCCGGCCATCCTTGCCGGGGTGCTGATCCTTGCCGGCCTGATGGCCGTCGGGCCCAACGAGGCCCTAGTCTGCTCCCTCTTCGGGGAATATGTAGGGACCGTCCGCGAGACCGGATTCTTCTGGGCCAATCCCTGGTACACCAAGCGCCCGATCACGCTACGGATCCGTAATTTCGAAACCGGCTCGTCACGCACCCCCGAGACGAAGGATGCCTTCGGGAAGGTCGTGGAGGAACAGGGACGGACGCACGGCCGGCCGTCGAAGGTCAACGATCTCCACGGCAACCCGGTCGAGATCTCGGCCGTGGTGGTGTGGCGCGTCGTGAACACGGCCGAGGCGACGTTCCATGTTCAGGACTACGAGGATTTCGTCGCCGTGCAGAGCGAGGCGGCGCTGCGCTCGCTCGCGATGCGCTATCCCTACGACAGCGAAGATCACGAGATGTCGCTCCGCGGCAACACCGAGGAGATCTGCAAGCAATTGCGAGCCGACATCCAGGAGCGGCTCGACCAGGCCGGGGTCGAGGTGATCGAGGCCCGCATCAGCCACCTTGCCTACGCGCCCGAGATCGCAGCGGCCATGCTGCAACGGCAGCAGGCGTCAGCGATCGTCGCCGCCCGCTCGAAGATCGTCGAGGGGGCTGTGACCATGGTGCAGATGGCCCTCGAACATCTTTCCAGGGAAAAGATCGTCGAGCTCGACGACGAGCGCAAGGCGGCCATGGTGTCCAATCTCTTGGTCGTCCTCTGCAGCGACCGTCACGCGCAGCCAGTCGTCAACACCGGCACGCTCTACAACTGATCCGTCTGTCGATCGTCCGTGCCCCTGGAGGGCTCAATCGGTGCCTCCTCGTGACGCTTTTCTGCTCCGGCTCGACCCGAAGGTCCTCTCCGCCCTGCGGCGCTGGGCCGACGACGACATGCGGAGCGTCAATGCGCAGGTCGAGTTTCTTCTTCGCCGCACTCTCCAGGAACATGGGCGCTGGAAGCCGGTTGATGGCGTCGATGGCGAGCAGGCCCCGAAGCGGGGACGCCCGCGGAAGGAGTGACGACCAGGTGACGAGGGGAAGACTTCTTCCACGGACAGGTAGGATCAGTTATGGAGGATCGGCCACGGGACATGGGCCGGGCGGGTGTGGGCTTTGCCGGTTTGCTTCCGGGGAGGACTTGACGATGCGAGAATCTATGGACAGGGCGAAGATTGCCGCGATCGGTCTGTTCGCGGGGCTGCTCGTCACGGTGCCGGCCGTGATCTCGTGGGCTTCTGAATCAGATCTGGAGCTGGCCCGGGCCGTCCAACCGATTCTCGCCAACCATTGCTGGAGTTGCCACGGGCCGGACGAGCATTCCCGCGAGGCGGGCTTGAGGCTCGACATCCGGAGCGAAGCTCTGGCAGCCCGCGACGGCAGCGCGGCAGCGATCGTGGCCGGTGATGCGGCGGCCAGCGCGATGGTGGCCCGTATTCATGCGACGGACGGGGCGCAGATGCCACCGGAATCGTTCGGCAAGCCCCTCACGGGCGAACAGCGGGCCCTCGTCACCCGGTGGATCGATGCCGGTGCCCCGTTCGCGACGCACTGGGCCTTCGTCCCCGCGCGGCGCCCTCCGGTCCCTCCGGTGAGGCGGGGCGATTGGCCGCGGAGTGATCTCGATCGGTTTGTTCTCGCCCGGCTCGAAGCGGAGGGGCTCGAGCCCGCGCCCGAGGCCGACCGGTCGACCTGGCTGCGGCGCGTGGCCCTCGATCTGACGGGCCTTCCGCCGACACCGGAGGAGGTCGCAGCGTTTCTCGGCGATGCCACCTCCACGGCCCACGAGGCCGTGGTCGACCGACTTCTCGCGTCGCCGCGGTATGCCGAGCGGATGGCGATGCAGTGGCTCGATGTCGCCCGGTACGCCGACACCAATGGCTACAACAACGACGAGACGCGGACGCTCTGGCCTTGGCGGGATTGGGTGATCCGGGCGTTTGCGGAGAACATCCCCTTCGATCGGTTCGTGACCGAACAGATGGCGGGCGACCTGCTCCCCGACGCCACGGTGGCCCAGAAAGTCGCCACGGGCTTCAGCCGCAACCACGTGCTCACGACCGAAGGGGGGATCATCGACGAGGAGTACCGGGTGGAGTATGTCGCCGATCGGGTCCACACCACCGCGACCGCCTTTCTCGGCCTCTCGCTCCAGTGTGCCCGCTGCCACGACCACAAGTACGACCCCTTCACCCAGACCGACTACTACCGGTTTGCCGCGTTCTTCGACAATGTCCCCGACAAGGTCGTCGGTTACAGCCAGGGACGGATGGCCGAACCGCTCCTCGAGGTTCCCTCGCCGGAGCAGATCGCCGAGCGGCAGCGGCTCGAGGGGCGTGGTGCCGAGCTCGCGGAACGGTTGGCCCAGCGGGCGAGGGACTGCGCGGCCGACCAGGAGGCTTGGGAAGGGTCGCTGACGCCGGAGCGTCTCGCCGCGGCCGAACCGCCGGGATTGATGGCTTGGTTTCCGCTCGATGACGAGCCTGGGCCGATGATCGCCAGTGCCCCGGGATCCGATGTCGCCGGCGAGGTGGTCGGGAGGCGCGAACACGCCGAGGGGCGGCTCGGCGGGGCACTCCTGTTTGACGGCCAGACCTACATCGCCGCCGGCGAAACCGGGGCGTTCGAGGCCGACCGGCCGTTTTCCTTCTCCGTGTGGGTTCATCCGACGAGCGGGGAAGCGAGCACGGTCCTCTCCAAAATGGATGAAGCCGATGCGTTCCGGGGCTACGACCTGATTCTCGAACAGGGGAAGGTGGCCGTTCATGTCGTTCACCAGTGGCCCGATCGGGCCTTCAAGGTGATCACGAACGAACCACTCTCGCTCGATCATTGGCACCACCTCGCCGTCACCTACGACGGCTCGCGCCGGTCGACGGGAATGCGGGTGTTTGTCGATGGCGTCGCCCGGCCGGTCACCGCCACGACCGACAACACCGTCGACGGCACGATCCTCACGACGCGGCCGTTCCACATCGGCCGCCGGAGTGACAGTGCTCCTTTCCGCGGGCGGATCGACGACGTCCGGCTCTATGCTTGTGTTCTGCCCGACGACGAAGTGACCTTGCTTGCCTCCGGGGAGACTCCGGCCGGACTTGCGGCCCTCGTCGGCGTGCCACGCGAGCAACGCAGTCGGGAGCAGGCAACGCGTCTTCGGGCCCACTTCCTCGATTCCGTCGACGCGCCGTCGCGCGCGTGGCGCGAGGAGTCCGCCGCGATCCCGGCGCGGCTTGCGGAGCTTGCCAAGCAGATCCCGGTGACGATGGTCATGGCCGAGATGAGTCCGCGCCGCCAGACGCGGGTCTTGGTCCGTGGTCGCTACGACCAGCCGGGCGATGTCGTCGCGCCGGGCGTGCCGCGATTCGGTCCGGGCACCGAAGGCGTCCCGGTGGAGGGGGGCGATCGGATGGCGCTGGCCCGTTGGCTGACCCATCCCGATCATCCGCTCACCGCGCGGGTCGCGGTGAATCGCTGGTGGGGGATGCTCTTCGGGACCGGGATCGTCGAGACGGTCGAGGATTTCGGCATCCAGGGGACGCCCCCGAGCGACCCGGGGCTCCTCGACTGGTTGGCGACCGAATTCGTCCGCCGCGGCTGGGACGTGCGGAGCGTCCTCCGGGAGATCGTCCTCTCGGCGACCTACCGGCAGTCGTCGCACGTCACGCCGCTCCTCGCCGAGCGCGACCCGGCGAACCGGCTCCTGGCGCGGGGGCCGCGCGGGAGGCTCCCGGCGGAGACGGTGCGCGACAATGCCCTGGCAATCGGCGGACTGCTCGTGGAGAAAGTCGGGGGGCCGAGCGTCAAGCCTTGGCAGCCCCCCGGGCTGTGGGAAGACGTTTCCGTGGAGCGCCGCGACACGTATGTCCCTGACAGCGGCGATGGGGCGCACCGCCGCAGCATGTACACCTTCTGGAAGCGGACCAGTCCCCCGCCGGGGATGACGACCTTTGATGCCCCGGACCGGGAGACGTGCGTGGCCCGTCGTGGTCGGACCAACACCCCCCTGCAGGCGCTGGTGTTGATGAACGACCCGACCTACCTCGAGGCCGCCAGAGGGCTTGCCACCCGGTTGCTGGCTGAACCCGGTGACGACGCCGCCCGCATCGCCAGGGCCTGGCTCCAGGCCGTGGGACGGACGCCGACCGCGGACGAAACGACCGTCGTCGGCACCGTCCTCGAGGCAGCTCGGCAACGATTCCAGGGGGATCCGGCAGCCGCCGAGCAATTCCTTGTCGTCGCCGGAGGACCGGTGCCGGAGGGGGGCGACGGTCCCACGCTTGCCGCCTGGACGACCGCGGCCAGCCTGATCCTCAATCTCGACGAGACGATCACCAAGCCCTGACATCCCCGTCCCTGTCGGTCGACCTCCCTTTCGCCCTTCGACATCTTTCCGGATCGGAATGCCCGCCATGCCTGCAATCCCAACGCCATTCGATGCCGTCCACCGTCGTGCCTTCCTCCACGGCAGCGCCTCGGTTGTCGGCAGCGCGGCGCTGGCGGGGCTACTCGCCCGCGATGGCCTGGCGAAGGCGCCTCCGGGGTGTGCCGTCGGGGCCGTCGCGCCGCATGCCGCGCCGCGGGCGAAACGGGTGGTTTATCTGTTTCAGTCGGGTGGGCCTTCGCATCTCGAGCTCCTCGACCACAAGCCCCGGCTGCGGGAGTTTCACGGCCAGGAGCTCCCTGACTCGATCCGTCAGGGGCAGCGCCTCACCGGCATGACGAGCGGGCAGACGAGTTTTCCGGTCGTCGCCCCGAAGTTTGGTTTTGTTCAGGCTGGCAGCAACGGAACTTGGATCAGCGAACTTCTCCCCCACACCGCCAGCCAGATCGACCGGATCTGTCTTGTCCGTTCGATGCACACCGAGGCGATCAATCACGACCCGGCGATCACCTTCGTCCAGACCGGCTCGCAGCAGCCCGGACGGCCCTCACTGGGGGCGTGGCTGTCGTACGGCCTGGGGAGCGAGGCGGAGAATCTTCCCGCGTTCGTCGTCCTCATCTCCCACGGGACCGGCAAGGATGCCAATCAGGGCCTCCTCGAACGCCTCTGGGGGGCCGGGTTCCTGCCGTCGAGCCACCAGGGGGTGAAGCTCCGCAGCGCCGGCGACCCGGTCCTCTTCCTCTCCGATCCACCGGGCATCGATCGTGGGCTGCGGCGGACGATGCTCGACGGGCTGGCGGCCCTCAACGACCGGCAGAGGCTGGAAACCGGCGATCCGGAGATTGCCACGCGGATTGCCCAGTACGAGATGGCTTTCGGGATGCAGGCCTCCGTCCCTGAACTGACCGACCTCTCCGGTGAGTCGGCGCAGACGTTCGACGACTACGGCGAGTCAGCCCGGCGTCCAGGGACGTTTGCTGCCAACTGTCTCCTCGCCCGCCGATTGCTCGAACGGGGGGTTCGCTGTGTGCAGCTCTATCACCGCGGCTGGGACCAGCATGGCTCTCTGCCAACGAACATCCCCAAGCAGGCCCGCGACATCGACCAACCGCAGGCAGCGCTTCTGGCCGACCTCCAGGCGCGGGGCATGCTCGATGACACGCTCGTTGTCTGGGGGGGGGAGTTCGGACGGACCGTCTACGGCCAGGGAGGGCTCCAGGACGATTACGGCCGCGACCACCACGGCCGTTGTTATTCGGTCTGGATGGCCGGCGGGGGGATCCGGCCCGGAGTCGTCCACGGCGAGACCGACGACTACGGGTACAACGTCGTCCGCGATCCGGTCCATGTCCACGACCTCAATGCCACGCTCCTCCACTGCCTCGGATACGACCACAAACGACTCACCTACCGCTTCCAGGGGCGCGATTACCGGCTCACCGATGTGGAGGGGAACGTGGTCAAGGAGATCCTGGCATGAGCCGGGGGGAGCGGCCCGGGAAGGCGGTGGATTTCCGGCAGGTCCAGTCTTGACTTTGCTCACGAATCACGAACAATTCATACTTGGGGGATGTGATCGGAATCCGAGGGAGGCGCCGCCATGCTGGCAAGCCGTCCAATGTGCCTGTCGCTGGGGTGGGTCAGAAGCCGGCGCCTGCCGGTCCGGCTCGGGTTCACGCTCGTCGAGCTGCTCGTCGTGATCGCGATCATCGGTGGGCTCATCGGTCTCCTTCTGCCGGCGGTCCAGGCTGCCCGCGAGGCCGGCCGCCGCACCCGCTGCGCCAATTCCCTCAAGCAGATCGCCACCGGCCTCCACAGCTACATGACGGCCAAGGGGCGGTTCCCTGCCGGGTATCTCGCGTCGACCTCGTCGCCGCAGCGTGATCCGACCACCCACGACGCCTCTCCCGGCACCGGGTGGGGGTTCGCGATCGCAGCGTTCATGGAGGAATCGGCGCTGACCAACGCCTACAACTCGATCGACGGCATCGCGGGTCCGTCGAATTCCGAAGTCGTCAGCCGCCCGATCTCCACCTTTCTGTGTGCCTCCTCGACCGGGCCGCGGACGCCGTTTGTCGTAACCGGGGCCGATGGAGCCCCCCTGGCCTCGGGGGTAAAACTCGGCCGCAGCGATTACGTCGCCAATGCCGGTCAGGCCGACGTCTGGAACTCGAAGCCCGTCAAGGACGAATGGAACGGCCTCGCCAACGGTCCCCTCTACCGCAACTCCACGACCCGCCCAGGCGACGTGTTGGACGGGCTGTCGCAGACGGTGTTCATCGGCGAGCACTCCCAGGCGCTGTCGCAGAAGGCCTGGGCCGGCGTCGTGGCGGGGGGATGGAGCCAGGTCGATCGGGCCATGAGCACGGCGTCGGCCGGGCCGGCGGCCACGTTCGTCCTCTCCCACTCAGGCCCCACCGCCGATGGCCCGGTTCACACCCCGAACGACCCTAGCGGCCACTGCGACGAGATGTTCTCCCAGCATCCCACCGGCAGCAATGTCGCCTACGGGGACGGGGGCGTGCGATTTGTCGGTTCCGACGTCGATCCCACGATCTGGGCCGCGACCTGCACGATCGCCGGCGGGGAGAAGATCTCCCAGACTCCGCATTGAGCCGCGGGCGGCTGACCGCCCGGCCCCTGCTCGCGGGGCTCTCCTGCTCCCGAATGCTGGCGGGCCCGTGCTGCCCCCCCAGAGACGGAGCCCCCCATGCTTGAGATCCTCGGTCGGCCCGGTGTGATGTCGCGGCGGCTCGGTCGTCGCGCCATGCTGCAGGTCGGGGGAGCAGGGCTGCTGGGAACGTCGCTCGGGAAAGTCCTCGCCGCCGAGGCGATTGCCGCGGGCCCGCAGCCACGGGCCAAGTCGGTGATCTTCCTCTTTCTCTTCGGCGGCCCGAGCCAATATGAAACCTTCGATATGAAGCCGGACGCGCCGGCCGACATCCGCGGCCCGATGAGCCCGATCGGCTGCCGGACGCCCGGCTTGCGGATCTGCGAGCATCTCCCGAAGCTGGCGGAGGTCTCCGACCGCTACTGCGTCATCCGCTCGATGACGCACGATTTCAACGACCACAGCGGCGGCGGCCACTACATCCAGACCGGCAAACGCTGGCAGATCCCCGTCGGCGGCGGCTTCAGTGCCACGCCGCAGGACTGGCCATCGATCGGCTCGGTGGTTGAGCACCTCGAGCAACGGCGTGCCCAGGGCGCTGCGCGCGATCTGCCCGCGTATGCCGTCGTTCCCAACCGGCTCGGCCGGCTCCAGGAGAACGGCCAGTATGTCCGCCCGGGGGAATACGGCGGCTGGCTGGGATCGGCGGTCAATCCGCTCACCACGCGGGTCGGCCGGAGAGATTCCGCCGACAACCCCTACTGGCGTGATTGCACCGACAGCGAGCTCCGCTGCCGGATCGAGGGGCTCGATCCGGTCTCCGCCGCCGACATCGCCCGGATTCGTCGCCGGGCCACGCTCCTCGAATCGTTCGACGCTCAGCGGCGGATCATCGATGGCCGGCGATCGCTCGAAATCGATCGGATCCGCGACCGGGCCCTCGGTCTCGTCACGAGCTCACGGACGCGCGAGGCCCTCGATCTGGAGCGGGAGCCGGCGGCGCTGCGTGACAGCTACGGCCGTCATCTCTTCGGCCAGGCCTGCCTGATGGCGCGGCGGTTGGTCGAAGCGGGCACCCGGTTCGTGACGGTCCACTACGACTGCTGCGACGGCTACAGCTGGGATTCGCATGTCCATTCCAACGACGTCCGCCGCTCGCTCCTCCCCACGTTCGATTCCGCGCTCTCCGGGTTGCTCCTCGATCTTGAAAAAAGCGGTCTCCTCGCCGAGACGCTCGTCGTCGCCCTGGGGGAGATGGGGCGGACGGCGAAGCCGACGAAGGACTGGGGGCGCAATCACTGGAGCACGCTCTTCCCGGCCGTGATCGCCGGGGCCGGTGTCCGCGGCGGCACCACGTGGGGCGCTTCTGACAAGAACGGTGAGTACCCCACCGAACACCCGACGTCACCGGAAGATCTCGCGGCGACGATCTACAAGGCGCTCGGTATCGATCCGGAGACCGTCCTCACGATGCCCGACGGCCGGCCTACCACGCTCACCGCGGGAGGGCGGCCGATCGAGGGGATCTTTGCTTGAGGGGGGATGCGCTGGACGGGGGCTGCCCGGCCAAGGCTATCGGCTCGCGGAATGGGCCTCCGGGCTCACCACTGGAGGCCGAACTTCGCCCCGTCTCCTTGGCGGCCGAGGCCGCCCTTGAGCGGAGCATTCGACTTCTTCACCGGCGGCAGTGGGGCCTCCTCGACCTCCGGTTCCGCGGGCTCGGCAGCCGGTCCACCCTTCCCGGCTGGCAGCGTGGCGAGGGCCTTGATCGAAAGCGACATCCGTTGCTCGTCGGGATCGCAGGAGAGGACCTTGCACTCCACCGCCTCCCCTTCGCGGACGACGCTCGACACGCTCTGGACATGCCGATGGGCAAGCTCCGAGACATGAACGAGCCCTTCCACGCCCGGCTCGAGCCGCACGAAAGCACCAAACTGGGCGATGCGGCTCACCGTGCCCCGGACCGCGGCGCCGACATGGTACTTCTCGGCGGCGTTCTTCCAGGGGCTCTCCACCGTGTCGCGGATCGAGAGACCGATCTTTCCGGTCTGTCGGTCGACATTCTTCACCGCAACGCGCACCTTTTGCCCGACCTCGAGGACTTCGGTCGGGGTTTTCACCCGATCCCACGACATCTGGCTGACATGGACAAGGCCGTCGACGCCGTTACCAACGTCGACAAAGGCGCCGAAGTCGCGTACCGAGCGGACGATCCCGTCGAGCAGATCACCGATCTCGAGCGTCTCGAGCATCTTCGTGCGGGCGTCGGCTGATTGGCGCTCGAGCACCGCGCGGCGCGAGAGAACAAGCCGCCGTGCGGCCGGCACGATCTCGGTCACGAGGGCCTCGACGGTCTGCCCGACGAGGTCCTCGAGGTTCTCCACCCGCCAGTTGCTCACCAAGCTCGCCGGCATGAAGCCGCGGAGCCCGGCGACGTCGCACTCGACGCCCCCCTTGTTTGCGGCGACGACCTTCGCGGCGACGATCATTCCCGCTTCGATTTGTGACCAGTCTTCGACGGCGATCGCCCGATTGGCGGGGGCGACGTCGTAGAGGCCATCCTCTTCTTTGAAGCCGCCGACCGAGAGTTCGAGCACCTGGCCGATTTCGGGGTTGCCGTCGAGGCCGATGAGCTTGAGTGCCCCCTGACGCCGACCGCCGAGATCGATGAAGGCGGTGTCGGGGCTAACCGCCACGACGGTGCCGGAGACGCGGGAACCGGGATCGAGCGCGGCAGACGCCTTCGCCGATGCGGCCGTGGCGAGGATCGAGTCGACCTCGATCCCCTCGATGGCGGCCAGGAAATCCTCTTCGAGATCCTCCTCGAGGCCGGCACGGAGATTCGGAACGGCAACGCGCTTCGAAGGCGGAAGGACATCCGCGAAGGCCGAGGCCGGGGCCCGGTCGCCACGCCGCTCGCGCCGCGGACGTTCACCCCCCTGGTCGCCACCGCGCCGCGGGCCACCGCGTGCATCGCGCGGGGCTTCGCCTCCGGCCGCGACAGCCCGGGCCTCAATATCAGCTGCGCTGACCACCGGCCCGATGACCGATGGAACGGGGGCTGCGTTGGGGGCAACCGGCGCTGCGGCAGCGCTCGTTACCGCTTCGGTGGCAGCCGGCGTCGCTGCCGGCCGAACCGGCGGCAGCGGCGTGTCGCCAAGCACCGAAGCGGTGGCCGAAGCCACGAATTGATGCCGCGGGGGCAGTTTTGGGGGCCGAACCCCAGGCCGTTGGGTCCCGATCGGAATCCGCCGACGCTCTCCCCCTCCATCGCCATCCCCCTCGCCAGCGGATGCCGCCTCTGGCACCTGTTCCGGGGGTGGAACCTGGGCCGGTGGGGAGGCCAGTTGGTCGGGGGAGGACGAATCCGGAGTCGGGGAGGAATCGGCGGTCATCGTCGGCACTCGTCGGAAGGGAAGAGGCCGACGAAACAGTGCCGGCCCCGGAAAGACAGACGCCCGCAAAGAGCGGACACGGGACGGAGTCAGGGGGCTTTAATTCAATGCGGGAAACAGGACTTGAACCTGCACGGTATTACTACCACCAGGCCCTCAACCTGGCGCGTCTGCCAATTCCGCCATTCCCGCAGCGGTGCGATCGATCGAAAAGGTCGGCTTCACAGCACCCAGCCACCTGCGAACCCCACCTGACTCCTGCGGGCCATTCTGCGACCGTTTCACCGCCAGTCAAGAACCCCGGTGATATTCGGCCTGACTGGCGACTCCGGACGCCCCAGTTGGGCCATTCACGCGACTTCCACGACGCCGAACCTCCGGGCCAAGGCCGGGACAAACGCCAGCCCGGACGTCAGGCCGAGCGACCAGACGAGATCTCCGACCGGGGTCCAGCGGTAGAAGGGGAGGGCGGCCACATAACACTCGACAAGCCCACTGGCGGTGTGGGGGTAGTCGGAAGTGAGCCACCAATGGGCGAAGTTGGTGGAGAGATAGAAGACCAGCGATCCGGCCAGGGCCCCACCCAGGGCTCCCCAGACATGGCTCCGCCGGACCACGCTCCCCATCAGCACCGGCCAAGTAAAAGCAGCATAGATGATCGCGGCCATCGTCCAACTCCCATAGCTTCCCCCCCCGGGCAGGGCCAGGTTGCTGGCGGCGAGGGCGAACGCGGGAACCGACGCGGCCACGAACCGATTCGCGAACAGGGCCCCAGCGCAGAGGCCGATCCCGATCAAGGGGGAGACCCCGTAGACCGGTTGCCAGAGCCGACCGAGGATGCCGATGCCGACGAGCACGCCCCAGGCCAAGCAGAGAAACCCGAACGGGAGCCCGCGGCCGTCGGGGCCGGAGGGACCGCTGGAACGCCCTTCCGCCACCGACCCGGCCGAAAGGGAGACGTTTTCATGGGAATGACCCGGAATACTCATGCTCGACGACCCCGGAGGATTTCTCACTGAATCCGACCACATCCCGATACACTACCGGTTTTCGGCCGGTGGGCAAGCCGAAGGGATGCCCACTGCCACCGAATCGGACCCCGTTCCGGGGTGACGCCATGGCCGCCAGCCCCCGTCAACCACGCTCTCCCGAGGTTCCAGGCTCCCAGGCAAACGCTTCCGGAGGGGGCTCGATCGCGTCCACACGCGATGCCAGCGGCGTCGTCACGCTCCAATTCAGCGCCGGAACCCGGAGCCAGAACGTCATCGACGCCCTGTTCCTCGCGGACCTTCGGCAGACGCTCGACATCCTTGAAGCGGGGCCCCCGCCGACGGCCGTGCTGCTCTGTTCCGGCCGCCCGGGGTCGTTCTTTGCCGGCGCCGACCTCGATCGGCTGGAAACGATCCTCGGGGCCGATGCCGCCGTGGTCGAGCAGGCCTGCGCCGGCGGTCGCCAACTCTACGACCGCCTCTCGTCCAATCCCTGGCCGACGGTCGCCGTCATCGACGGTGTCTGTCTGGGCGGGGGGCTGGAGCTCGCCTTGGCGTGCGATTACCGGGTGGCGAGCTCCGCGGAGGTGACGGCTCTCGGATTCCCGGAAGTGAAGCTCGGCCTCCTGCCCGGTTGGGGCGGGACGGTGCGGCTCCCCCGGCTCATCGGCCCCGGGCCCGCCGTGGAGATGATGGCCGCGGGCGAAACGATGAGCGGCCACGCCGCCGCCCACTGTGGCCTGGTCGATGCCTGTGTACCGGCCGGGCAGGCTGACGCCGCGGCCAAACTCCTCGCGGAACGCGCTGCCAAGACCGGGGAGCATCTGGACCGCCGCCGTCGCCTCTCCAGACCGGTCGTACTGGAGGCCGTGGAGCGCGAGTTTCTCGAGGCGATGACCGGCGCGGTGATTCAGGGGAGGACCGGAGGCCATTATCCGGCGCCGCTGGCGATCCTCGAGGCGGTCCTGGCGACGTCGGACGTGTCGGATGCCGACGCGGGGACAATCGAGGGGAAGGCGTTTGCCGCACTCGCCCGCTCGCCAGTGGCCAGGCAGCTGGTGCGGGTGTTCCGTCTTGGCGAGAGGAACCGGCGCGACCGCGGAATTGCACCCGACCGGAGTGCTGCCGGTACCGCGCCCGGGGCGACCGACGAACCGTGTTTCGAGCGGCCGGCGATTGTCGGCGCCGGGATCATGGGGGCCGGGATCGCCGCCGCCCATCTCCGGATCGGCTGTGCCGTGACGTTGGCCGACGTCCAGTCGGAGGCGCTCGCCCGGAGCGTCCCCGAGATCCTCCAGGAAGCGGCCTGGGACCGCGCCCGGCGGGCCACCGATCAGGCCCGCGCTGTCCGGCTTGCCGGCCAGCTGCGCACCGTCACGCACACGGCGGCCTTGGCCGATGCCGATCTCGTCATCGAAAGTGTCCTCGAGCGGACGGATGTCAAACGGAAGGTGCTGGCGGAGATCGAGACGGTCGTCGGGCCCGACGCCATCATCGCCACCAACACCTCCACCAACCCGATCGCGAAGCTCGCCGAGGCGCTCCGCGATCCCTCGAGGTTCTGCGGCCTCCACTTTTTCAATCCCGTCCGGCGGATGATGCTCGTCGAGGTCGTGCGCGGACCGGCCACCTCCGATGCCACCGTCGCCCGTGCGGTCGCCCATGCCAAGCGGCTGGGGAAATGCCCGATCGTCGTCCGCGACAGTCCGGGGTTCCTCGTCAATCGGATGCTCATGCCCTATCTCCATGAATCGGTGGAGATGCTTCGGGCGGGGATCGATCCGCGGAAGATCGATCGCGCGGCGCGGGCCTTCGGCATGCCGATGGGACCGCTCGAACTCTACGACATGATCGGCCTCGACACGGCGTTCTACGCAGGCCTCGTTCTGAACGACGCCTACGGCGACCGGATCGAGCCCTCGCCGGTGATCCCGGCGATGGTCAAGTCGGGGCGTCTGGGGCGGAAGAGCGGCGGGGGCTTCTACCGTTATGCGGGAATCGGCCCGCGGGCGCGGATCGAACGCCCCGACGACGGCCTGCCGGCGGTCGTCGCGCCCTACGCGCTGCCGCCGTGTGCCGGCGACGAACGGACGATCATCGACCGGCTCATCCTCCCGATGGTACTCGAGGCGACGAGGGTGCTCGACGAGGGGATCGTCCGCGACGGGTGCGACGTCGATCTCGCCGTCATCCACGCCCTCGGCTTCCCGCCGTTCCGCGGTGGGCTCCTGGCCTGGGCCGATACCCTCGGGGCCGCCGAGATCGTCCGCCGACTCGCGGCGCTCTCCGGTCTCGGTGTCCGCATGCGTCCGACCCCACGCCTGGAATCCCTGGCGCGCGACGGCGGCCTGTTCACCGCCTGACTCCCTCTTCCTCCCGCTCCCCTACTCCGCCGATCCCATGCCAGCCACGCTCCTTCCCCGTGAGCCCGAGCAGACGCCGGTGATCGTCGCCTGTTGCCGTACGGCGATCGGCCGGTCGCACGCCCAGCGCGGCCTGTTCCGTCATGTCCGTGGCGACGAGCTGGCCACCGCCGCCGTGGCTGCCGCCGTCGAGCGGAGCGGAGTCGATCCCGCGACGATCGAGGATCTCCTCCTCGGGGCGACCCAGCAGCGCGGCGAGCTCGGCGGCAACGTCGCCAGGGCCGTGGCGCTGATGGCCGGGCTGCCACTCTCCACGGCCGGCGTGACGATCAACCGGCTGTGTGGATCGGGCCTCGAGGCGATCCTCCAGGCGAGCCGCTCGATCATCGCCGGGGCCGAGGATGTCCAGGTGGTGGCGGGCGTCGAGCACATGCACCACCAGCCGATGGACGAGGGAGTCGACTTCCATCCCCGCGTCGTGGCCCGCTCCAGCCGGGGCATGCTCTCGATGGGGCTGACCGCCGAGCACCTTGCCGCCACGCGGGGCATCGACCGGCGTCGGCAGGAGGATTGGGCCCTCGAGAGCCACGCCCGGGCGGTCACGGCGATCGACTCCGGCGGATTGGCCGCCGAGATCGTGCCGGTGCTCGGCCACGACGAGGCCGGAGCGCTCGTCGAGGCGCGGATCGATCAGTCGGTGCGGCGCGACACCAGCCGCGCGGCGATGGCCCGGCTCGAGCCGGCGTTCCTCCCCAAGCTCGGCACGGTGACGGCCGCGACCAGCGCGCCGCTCTCCGACGGCGCCGCGGCGCTGGTGATGATGTCGTTGGCGGAGGCCCGCAGACAGGGCATCGCGCCCCTGGCCCGGATCGTGGCCGGAGCCGTGGTGGGGGTGCCGCCGGCGGTGATGGGGACCGGCCCGGTGGCCGCGACCCGGAAGCTCCTCCGGCGGCTGTCGATCGACCTCGGGTCGATCGATCTGGTCGAGCTCAACGAGGCCTTCGCCGCCCAGACGATCTGGTGCGTCGACGAGCTCGGCCTCGACCCCGCACGCGTCAATGTCCGTGGTGGGGCCCTCGCCATCGGGCATCCGCTCGGTGCCAGTGGTGTCCGCATCGTCACCACGCTCGTCCACGCCATGCACGCCCGCGGCGACCGGCTCGGTTTGGCGACGATGTGCATCGGACTCGGCCAGGGAATCGCGCTGGTCGTGGAGGGAATCGGGACGTGACGACCCGCATGGAGTCGGCCCGTGGTGTCGGCGCTGGTCCGGGCCAGGCTCGCGCCGTGACGCTCCTCGACCTCCTCGTCGCCCGGATCGACGACGCCGCCGCGCGACCGGCCCTGGTGACGCGCGCTCGGGTGGATGGCGCGGCAACGAGCTGGACCTGGCTCGAGGTGGCCGCGGCCTCCGTCGATCTCGCCGCGGCCCTGGAGGCGGCCGGTTTCCGCCCCGGTGACCGGGTCGTGCATGTCGGCACGCATTCGGTCGATTGGGTCGTCGTCGATCTCGCCTGCCTCCTCGCCGGATTCGTCCACGCGCCGCTCCACGTCGATGCTCCGCGCGGCGAGCTCCTCCACCAGATCGGCTGGCTCGTCCCCGACAAAATCGTGATCAGTGGAGACGCGGGGGCGCATCCGCCGGCCGACCATGAACGGCTTCTCGCTGCCCTGCCCGATCCGCGCCGCGCCATCGATCTGCGTTTCCCCTCGCCGCGACAGGGGATGCGCTCGGCGCCACCCGGAGCGGGCCTGCGCTCGGCGGCCTGGCAGCGCCGCGCCGCCGAGCCGGCGGAGCTGCGACGCGAGGTGGCGCGGCGCGCGGCGGCCGTCGATCCCGACGCGCCGGCGCGGATCTTCCTCTCCTCCGGGACAACCGGCCGGCCCAGGGGCTACGTCCATTCGCAGCGGTCACTCGCCACGAATGCCCTCGGAGCCGCGGCAATCTTCCTCGAAGAGCCGGACGATGTTCGCCTGGCGTGGCTGCCGATGAGCCACGCGCTGGCCTGCACGGGGGATCTCTCCACGGCGCTGGTCCGCGGCGGCTGTCTGAATGTTGTCCCCGACCGGCGGCATCTCCTCGAGGCCTGCCGATTCCTGCCACCGACGGTGATCCTGGGGGTGCCGGCGTTCTTCGAGCGGCTCGAACGGGGCGTCCGGTCGGGGGCGATCCCCGACCTCGCCGCCGCGCTCGGTGGTCGAGTGCGGGTCTGCATCTCCGGCGGGGCGGCGCTCCGGGAACGGACGCAGGCGCTGTTTGCCGCGCGGGGTGTCCCGCTCGTCGAGGGTTACGGACTGGCCGAGGCCGGTCCGGTGGTCGCCCTCGACAGCCCGCGAGGGTGCCGGCCGGGGTGGGTCGGCAAGGCGCTGGCTGGCATCGACGTCCGTCTCGATGCCGCCGGCCAGCTCCTCGTGCGTACGCCGTCGCGGGCCATCGGGCAGCTTCGCCCCCCCGATGTCCCGATCGAGGCCGCCGCCGAAGACGGCCGCGAGGACGACTGGATCGCCACCGGCGACACCGCCGAGATCGCCGCCGACGGCCGGATCCGGATCACCGGACGGGTCGTCGACACGCTTGTTCTCTCCACCGGCACGAAGCTCCCGCCGGCCGAAGTCGAGCGGGCCCTCGCCGCCGACCCGGTCGTCGCCCAGGTGTGTGTCTGTGGCAGTCGGTTGCCGATGCCGGTGGCGCTGGTCGTGCCGGAGCCCGCCGTCCTCCGGGCCGCCATCCGGGCGCTCGACCTGCGGGTCGTGTCGCGGCGCGCGGCCCTCCGCCATCCGCGCCTCCTCCGCTGGCTCGCTCGCCGGCTCGCCCGCCGGCAGGAGTCGCTCCCCCGGGCCTGGCAGGTGCGGCGCCTCGTGCTCGTCAACCGCCCCTTCGATATCGACCGCGGGGAGATGACCCCTTCCATGAAACTGAAGCGTCCGACGATCGCCCATCACTTTGCTGCCACGCTCGACGCCGCTGCCGCCCCCACGCCGCCGCCGGGCGTGGCGGATGTGCCCCCTGGGGGCGACCGCCCCGAACGCCGGTCCACCGCCGGCATCAGCGCGGCGCTGTGGGGCCGGCCGCGCGGGGATGACGGCGGGTTTGCCGCCGCTGCGGCGCTCGGTGCCCAGCCCCTCCCTGACGGAATCGCCGCGGTCCTCGGGGAGGCCGAGCAGCGGCTCGGCGACCTGCGCGCCGCCGGCCTGCTCTACGCCCCGGTGGCGGCGACAGGGCTGCCGCCGGCACCGCTCGACGACGCGCCACCGCGGCCGGAGGGATTGTTTACCGCTGCTGCCGAGACGGCGCTGGGAGAGGCGGGGCTGTGGGGCATCCTCGTGCCTGCGGCCCACGGCGGGAGCGGGGGGACGGTCGTCGACCTGGTGCGGAGCGTGGCGAGGATCGCCGCCACGGTGCCAACCGCCGCGGGGATGCTCTCGGTCCACTCTTCGATCGGGGCGGTGTCGGCACTGATCGCCTTCGGGACACCCGAGCAGCAGGCCCGTCACCTGCCGGGGTTGGCCGGGGGACGGCCGCTGTCGGTGTTCGCGGCCACCGAACCCGAGGTGGGCTGCGATCTGGGGGCGGTGCGGACGACGCTGACCCGGCGCGACGGCAGGCTCGTCGTCGACGGCACGAAGATGTTCATCACGAATGCCGACCATGGCCGGCTCGTGAAGCTCCTCGCCGTGGCCGAAGGCAAGCCGGCCGTCGTCCTCGCCCGTCTCCCCGACCACGACACGGCCGAGTTCCGCCTCCTCCGCTACGCCCTCCACCCGCTCCGGCACACCGCCAATCACGCCCTCGAGTTCCGCGGGTTCGAGGTTGACCAGCGCGACCTCCTCGAAGCCCCGGGGGGGGATGCGATGGCGATTGTCTGGCATGGTCTCAACCGCGGTCGCAGTACGCTCGCCGCGCAGGCTGCCGGCACGCTCCGCCTCCTCCTCGGCCATGCCCGTGGCCATGCGCTCCGCCGCGCCACCTGGGGCCAGCCAATCGGATCGCGGCAACTCGTCCAGGGGAGGCTCGCGCGGATCGCGGCGGCGGGATTGGCCTGTGAAGCGCTGTCGGTCTGGGCGGCGGCGACGATCGATGCCTCCGGCGGCTCCGGGGGGGACCTCGAGGCGATCACCGCCAAGGTGGTGGCCAGCCAGGCTGTCCGCGAAGGCGCGATCGATGCCCTCGGGATCCATGGGGGGCGGGCGTTCCTCGTCGGCCATCCGCTCGGCGATTCCTTCCACGACCACCTCGCCGTCGGCGTCTACGAGGGGGAGAGCGATCTGCTCGGGCTGGCGCTCTTCAAGGGGCTCGCCCGGCGTCATCCGCTTTCCACGCTCTGGCGTCAGGGGAGCCGCGTCGGCGCCGCGGTCGATTGGCTCGGCTGGCGCGTCGGCCGTCTCGCCGCCGCCGGAGGCGACAACGGGATTCTCGACGGCCGCCTGCGCGCCCATGCCGCCGCGGCACGAAGGTCGCTCGCCGCCTCGGCAGTGGCGATCGACCGGGCGATCCGCCGGCATGGCCGCGCCCTGGCGGAGCGGCAGTTGGAGGTGGGGGCCCTGTCGGCGGCGGTCCGGGATGCGGCGAGCGTCCTCGCCGTTGCCCACCACGCCGATGTCCGGGGCGATGACGCGGCGCTGGTGACGGCGGACGTGTGGTGCCGGATGGCGCTGGCGCGGGCCGCCGGTCGCCGCCTCACGCCGGCGGATCATGCCGCGATTGGGGCCCTGGGGCGGGGGATCGTCGAGGGCTAGCCGCCGCTGCTGACCAGTGCCGGCCACCAACTGCACAGGTACCAAGCCCGGGGAGTGGTCCATTCGACGAAGGCATCGAGCACCGACCTGGAGAGGAAGGCATCGGCCACGGTTCTCCCGGCCGGCTGGCCCGCGGAGCGGGCGGCGACGTCGAGCCCGAGGAGCTCGTCGAGGACGCCCCGGGGGCGGACATAGCGGACCACCCGGGCGGTCTCCTTCGTCAGTCCGGCCAGCTCGACGGCCCGGTCGACGGCATCTTCGAGGAAGCCGATCCGATCGACGAGCCCGGCGGCCTGGGCCTGCCTGGCCGTGAACACCTGGCCGGTCGCCACGGCATCGACGGCTGCCGCGTCAAGCTTCGGTCGCCCCTCCCGGACAACCTCCTTGAACCGGGCGAACATGTCGTCGACGAGCGATTGGAGAACCTTCCGCTCGCGTTCGGCGAGCTCGGGTGCCCGCTCCTTCGTCGGGGAGAGCATCTCCTTGAGCGGGCCGCTGGTGATCGAATCGTCGGCGATGTCGATCTTCCGCAGCGCCTTGGAGAAGTCGTAGTGGGGGATGATGACGCCAATCGAGCCGGTGAGCGTGGCCGGCTCGGCGAAGATCACATCCTCGCCGCCACCGTTGGCCATGGCCACGTAATACCCGCCGCTGGCCGCGATCGACCCCATGCTGACGACGACCTTCAGGTCGCGCTTCTTCACGATCGCCGCCAGGCGGTGATGGATGTCGTCGCTGCCGGACACGGTGCCCCCCGGGGAGTCGACCCGGAGAACGATCGCCTTGACCGACTCGTCGTCGGCGATCCGGTCGAGTTGCTGGCGGGCGAATCCCGATCCCCCCATGATTGCCCCGATCACATCGACGATCGCCACCCGGCTGGGGGCGTCCTTGGAGAGCGAGTGCCAGCGTTCCTCGACCTGTCCCGACTTCTGGAAATATCGCGAATTGGCGCCGAAGCTCGCGATCGCCACCAGCGCCGACATGCCGGCGATTGCCCAGGGGATCCACGACCAGCGTTTGCCTCCGCGCCGGGGCTCACCGAGGATCACAGGCGCCGGAGACGTGTGGGGGGAAGGGCCGGGGAGGGACGGGGGATTCATCGTGGCAGGCTCCTCTTCGTGCTTCCGGGCCCCGGCACCGGCGTGGAGGCCGGTCGCCGGTCAGAACCGGGGATCATGTTGCCATCCGGAGACGGTGACCGCTACCCTTGACGATTCAAGGCGGCCTCTCCGCCGGAGACCGCAACCCCTGAGGAGCGACGCAACGTGATCGTGAGCGTGAGCACGGAGTGTTTCCCGGAACTGCCGCTGGCCAAGGCCATGGAGCGGCTGGCGGAGCTCGAATACACCGCCGTCGAGATCGACGTCCACGAGCACGGCGGCCACCTCCAGCCCGCCCAAGTCGCCGCCAGCCCCGAGCTCGCCATCCGTGAATGCAGCGATTTGCAGCGGCTCCGCCCTGTGGCCGTCTCGTTCGCGGCTGCCGATTGCCCGACGATGTACGACCAGTTCGAGGCATGCTGCCGGCTGGCCAAGTCGCTCGGCGTGGTGACTATGGTCGTCGAATCGTCGGAGCTCGGCACCCCCTTCAATGGCGAGATCGAGCGGCTCCGGAAGCTCGTCAAGATCGCCGCCGGCCTCGATGCCCTCGTCGGCGTGAAGACCGAGGCCGGACGGATGACGCAGGACGCGGAGACGACCGCCTCGCTGTGCCGGAATGTCCCGGGGCTGTGGGTGACGCTCGACCCGAGCCACTTCATCTTCGGCCACAAGAAAATGGCCAGTTGGGAGTCGATCCTGAAGTACGTCTGCCATGTCCATCTCCGGGACACCAAGCAGGACACCTTCCAGGTGCGGATCGGCCAGGGGAGCGTGGAGTATGGCAAGCTCTTCAACCAACTCGAGCGGGTCGGCTACAAGCGGGCCTTGAGCGTCCACCTTCCGCCGCTGCCGAATGTCGATCAGGTGGCGGAGCTCCGCAAGATGCGTCTCCTCCTCGAAAGCCTGCTGTGACGGCGCCCGGTGGCGGCTCCGGCTCCCCACCCGGAAATGACGGAGGGACGCGTCCTTCCCTGGACGCGTCCCTCCCACTCGGTTCATCGGCTCCATCCATGAAGCCTGTCGAACCGGATGCTCACTGCCGCTGGGCCGAGGCCTCGGCGCGGCTGGCCATCTCGGCGTAGGTCTTGCTCCGCTCGTCTTCGCCCTGCTCGGCGTACATCATCGAGAGGTTGCCGTAGGCGAGGGCCAAGGCGGGTTCGTCGAGGAGGCGGTTGTCGACCGCGGTCACCATGCAATCGATGCCGCGGCGACACAGATCGAGCGCGTCGTCGCGGCGATCGACCTGCCAATACGACACGGCCATGCTCACGTACGACTCGCCGAGGCGCCCCACCTCGCCGTGCGACACGAACGAAGCGTTGCGGTTCCAATAGCTCCGCACCTTGTCGAACCAGGTGACCGCCGTGGCATGGTCGCCGTTCTGGAGGCTGTGGAGCACGCCGATCCGGAAGAGGAGATCGCCGATCGAGGCCCGTTCGGTGTCGGTCAGCTCCCGGTATTCGGCACCCCGCTCCAGATAGGCTGCCGTCAGCGTGGCGTTGTCGATGAGGTCGGTTGCCTCGCCGCGGTTCTGACTGGCCGTGAGGGCGTCGGCGAGCGCGAGCCCGACCTCCCAGTCGATCTGCCGGCGCTGCCAGGCATCGGTGAGATCGGTGTTGATCCGGTCACGGGTGACGAGGAGCCGCTTCACCCACGGGAGCGGATCGACAACCTCGCAGCCAGCGGCGGCCGCGAGGGCCCCGCGGCAAAGCTGGATCTCGAGGAGGGGGCGATCGGCCGTGTCGGGGCTGATGTCGTCGACCATCTTCGAAGCGGCGGCGAGCCACTTGGCGACGACCTCCCCCTTCCGCTGCCACTCCCCCTTGGCGATCGCCACCGCCATGCCCAGGTTGGCATCGAGGAGGACGTCACGGGCGGCTTCGCGGATCGACTTCGATCGGGACTGCCGGAGCTGCATTGCCGACCGGATCGCGGTGTCGAAGTGCTTGACGGCCGCCTTGTGGTCGGGCGAGGGGCACTCGACGTCGATCCGCCCGAGCATCCTCTCGACCTGGGCCGGAGCCACCCCTTCGAGATTGGGCATCGTCTTCAGGGTGAGCACGCACTGTCGGGCTTCGTCATAACGCCCGATCGCCATCAGCACGCTGGCATTTTTCAGATGCGTCCAGACATCCTCGGGATCGAGCTCCTCGGTGACCGAACCGAGCGCCAGTGCCTGTTGCCATTTGCCCTGTTCGCAGAGGAGGGCCAGCAGCATCCGCCGGGCGCGGAGATGCTGCGGATCGAGTTCGACGGCAAACTTCAGATCGACGATGGCGAGGTCGGTGTCGGTCTCGATCTCCCCCTCGGCACGGAGCACGAAGGCCTCGGGGTCGAGCGGTTCGATCATCACCGCCAACGCCGAGCGAGTGCCCGGCTTGAGGCTGAAGATCAGGCCACATTCCGGGTAGACCTCGCCGATCGACACGCCCGATTCGTCGAGGATCGAGACCGAGTTCAGATCGCCGATCTCGAAGAACGCCGCCAGCTCGTCGACCGACAGCGGATCGGAGAGCTTGATGCGGATCGAGTCGACCACGTCACCATCGAGCGTCGCCTCGGCCCGTTCCAGCGGACCATCCTCGAGGGCCCACGCATAGCCCTTGGTGCCGTCTTCACGGATGAAGGCTTCGCCGAGCCCGAACTTCGGCTCCATCCTGGCCCGCAGTTCGTTGCGGGTCGTCTTGCCGGGGCAGACGCCGTTGAATGTGACCGGGTCGACGGCGAGCGTTGGCTCGGTGCGCGAGGCGGAATGCGGCGGACCATCCGTCTGGGGGGTCGGAACGGGTGCCGACGCGGTCTCAGCCGCGGCGGCGACGGGGGTCGAGTCGCTGACGGTGAGCACGCTCGCCTCGGGGCCGAGCTCGGTGGTCTTGGGCGCACCGGTCTCGTCGTTGTCCGTGTGCTCCGCTGCCTGCTGCGGGCCGAGAGGAGTCTCGACGCCGAGGGCGCCCCAGCCACTCACGAGGCGGATCCGGGTGTCGAGATTGGACGGGGTTCGCGAGCGGAGCAGGGCCCGGCCCGGCTTCCCGTCGCTGTCGGCCGCCGGCGTGGCGGCGATCGTGAGCGGTTTGGCTGCCACGAAGGGGAGCGTTTGGGGAGCCGTGTTGGGGAGTGGTGCCGCGGCCGTCCCCCCCAGCTTGGTCCGCAGTGACGAGGCCTTCCGCGGCGTGACCGGCTTCTCCGCTGTCCCGATCTCCTCGATCCACCGCGGCACACGGTAGCTGCCACGCGACGGGGTGTTTTCCGCCCCGCCGGCACCGGTCGCTCCGAGGCACGGAAGCGTCGCACCGAGAAGGACGACGGCGAGCCCCTTCAATCCACGAGCCCGTGAGTCCCTTGGCATGCCCACGACAGATTCCTCCTTGAACGTGCGGACGGCCTCCGGCGGAGGAAGCCCGTGATCCAGGACGGGACAGTAGGCTTCGCCGCTTTCCTGGTCCAGACCAGCTTCCCGCCCCCATTTCGGCCGTCGGCACGCGGGGATCGGGCCCCGCTGCGGCCCGTTTTTTCGCGGTAGACTCTCGGCATGTGCGCAAACGGGGTACCGACATCGCCCTTGCCAGCCCGGCCACTCCGGATCGTCGTTCTGGGCGGGGGACTGGCCGGGCTCGTGGCTGCGGAATCGCTCCTCGAGGCTGGAGCCTGGCCGGAGGACCGTCGACCGGAGGTGATCCTCGTCGAGGCCCACGGCCGCGCCGGTGGGGTCGTCGAGACGGTCCGCCGTGACGGCTGGCTGATCGAGCGGAGTGCCGACAATTTCCTCGCGGCCCGGCCCGAGGGGATGGCGCTGGTCGACCGTCTCGGGCTGCGCGACGAACTGATCAGTGTGCACGAGCCAGCCCGTCGAGCGCTCGTCTTCCGGGCCGGTCGGACCCTGCCAGTGCCAACCGGCTTCCGCCTCCTCGCCCCCGGCGCTACCGCGGGGATCGAGGCGACGGAGATCCTTTCGGCCGCCGGCAAAGCGCGGCTCCTCACCGAGCGGAACGTCCCTCCCAAGCCGCTCGTTGCGGGGGAATCGGGGGACGAATCCCTCGAGTCGTTCGCCCTCCGCCGCCTGGGGCGCGAGGCCTTCGACCGCCTCGTTCAGCCGCTCGTCGCCGGCATCTGGACGGCCGATCCGGCCAGGTTGAGCATGGCCGCAGCCTGCCCGGAGTTCCTCCGCATGGAGCAGGCACACGGCAGCCTCTCGGCGGGCGAGGAGGCACGACTGCGGGAGGTCGGCCCGTCGCACCGGGGGGAGGGGGCGCGGTATGGCCAGTTTGTAACGCTCGCCTCCGGCATGGGAACACTCCCCGAGCGGCTCGCGGAGCGGATCGAAGCGGCCGGCGCCGCGCGCCTCCGGGCCACGGTCACCTCCCTCGAGCGCTTCCCGTCCGGCGGGTGGCGCGTGGTCCTCGCGCCGCGGCCCGGTGACGCGGCGGCGATCGAAGCCGACGGAGTGGTCGTGGCGCTGCCGGCGCCGATCGCGGCCCGGGTGGTCGCGGCGGCGGACGATCCGCTCGCCGTGGAGCTTGCCGGCATCGAATACGCAGGTTCCGCCGTCGTCGTCCTCGGGTACGCCCGCGAACAGGTCGCCCATCCCCTCGATGCCGCCGGCGTGGTGGTGCCGCGCGTCGAGGGGCGGCGGGCGCTGGCGGTCAGTTTTTCCAGCGCGAAGTTTCCGGGGCGCGCCCCCCACGGCCATGTCCTTTTGAGGGTGTTCCTGGGCGGTGCACTCGACCCGGAGCGGAATCTGCTCGACGACGACCAGCTCGTGGCGCTGGCCCGGGAGGAGTTGGCGGCCATCGTCGGCGCCAGCGGGCCACCGCGGCTGGTGGAGATCGCCCGCTGGCCTGCAGCGATGCCGCA